>ENA-OQDW01000628-OQDW01000628.1-human-gut-metagenome-genome-assembly--contig:-NODE-628-length-14271-cov-1.587599_pt1 | contig 14271 bp, 16 predicted proteins | sample MGYA00242784_ERZ504613 | MGnify/ENA primary metagenome ERZ504613 (study PRJEB26092, sample SAMD00036330) | human gut metagenome | host: Homo sapiens | study: EMG produced TPA metagenomics assembly of... | reverse complement strand
GCCTGAACAAAGGATTACCCCAAAGCAATAGAAAGATTATGAACAACTGTTACAGGAAAAAGACAGTTCTTTCCAAACCTGCTTCTACGCCGGAATCAGCTATTATGCCCTCGAAGACTTCTACCCAGCACACGACCTGCTGGAAAGGGCTCTTAAAGATGACAATACCAACATCAACGTTCTCTATTATCTGGGACGCGCCTGCTCCAAGACATCATGGAAAGAGGATGGAGTGACTTATCTGGAAACTGCCGTAAGCCTCGCCATGCCCAGCGACAGTGTCATGTCCCGCCTATATGTGGGGCTTGCGGACTGCTACAAGATGGCATTTCAATACACCGACCAGGCGAATACCCTTCTGACGCAATACGAAAAATACGACCGGCAGAAACACAAACTGCTCTACGACGCAGCCTTTATCTATTATTACTATCTGAAAGATGTGTCCAAAGCAGAGAGATATCTGACGGCATACCTGAAAACCCGTCCGAAAAACAGCAAGGACAAAGTGCAGGAAGTAGATGCGGACGGAGTTCCCATCATCGGAGAAGACAACCGATACAATGCCGCCGAAAACTGGCTGAAGGACATCAGAGAAAAGCGCAAGAAAGAGGACTTCTTCAAGGGAAAGGTCGATACCGCCAGCGTAACCCCCATCAAATAGCCCCAATGAAAACGTTTGCATAATATAATAAGGTACAGTAACGGAGAAAGATTAACTTTCTCCGTTATTTGTTTTAAATTAGCGCAAAAATTAACCGTAAAGTTACTATCATGAAAAAAGTATTCTTAATCTTGGGAACACTCTTACTCTCCCTCAGTACGTATGCAGCTATGAATGTGAACAAAATCGACCCTCCGTTTTGGTACACCGGCATGCAGAACCCGGAACTCCAGCTGATGGTCTATGGCGAAGGCATCGGCAACGCGGCAGTATCCGTCAATTATCCTGCGTCTCATTGAGCAGCACCGTCAAGCTGGAAAGCAACAACTACCTCCTGGTCTATCTGAAACTGGACAAGGATGTAAAACCCGGCAAATTCAACCTCACCTTCACTGAAGGAAAAAAGAAACTCGTAAAGGAATATGAACTGAAGGCACGCAACAAGAAAGGTTGCGAACATAAAGGTTTCGACGCCTCCGACGCACTGTACCTGCTGATGCCCGACCGCTTTGCCAATGCAACCCGGACAATGACCAGATTGCGGGCATGGCCGAGTACAAGATAGACCGCAATGACCCCAATGCACGCCACGGCGGTGACCTTGCCGGCATCGAACAACACCTGGACTACTTCTCCGACCTCGGCGTCACAGCCTCTGGTTTACTCCGGTACTGGAAAACAACATGACCGGCGGTTCCTATCACGGCTATGCCACCACAGACTACTACAAGGTGGACCCGCGCTTCGGTACCAACGAAGAATACAAGCAACTGATTGAAAAAGCCCATGCACGCGGCATCAAAATCGTAATGGACATGATTTTCAACCACTGCGGCGTAGAGCATGTATGGATTAAGGACATGCCCTCCAAAGACTGGTTCAACAACCCCGACCACGAAAACAACTTCGTGCAAACTTCCTTCAAACTGACCCCGCACGTAGACCCTTATACTTCCCAGTACGATGCCGACCAGATGAACGACGGCTGGTTCGTACCTTCCATGCCCGACCTCAACCAGAAGAACCCTCACGTTTACCGCTACCTGGTACAGAACAGTTTCTGGTGGATTGAATTCGCCAACATCGACGGCATCCGCATGGACACTTACCCGTATGCCGACTATGATGCCATGAGCAACTGGATGAAAGAGCTCAACGAAGAATATCCCAACTACAACACCGTGGGCGAGACCTGGGTTACCGAACCCGCCTACACCGCCTGGTGGCAGAAGGATTCCAAGCTATCAGCCCCCAAGAACAGTAACCTCAAGACCGTCATGGACTTCAGCTTCTTTGACAAGATAAACACCGCCAAGAATGAACAGACCGAAACTTGGTTCAAGGGACTGGACCGCATATACAATAACTTCGTATACGACTTCCTCTACCCCAACCCCGCTTCCGTACTGGCATTCATCGAAAACCACGACACCGACCGCTTCCTGGGCGAGGGCAACAACCTTCCGATGCTGAAGCAAGCCTCTACCCTGCTGCTTACCACCCGCCGCATTCCGCAACTCTACTACGGAACGGAAGTCATGATGAATGGCGTGAAGAGCAAGAGCGACGGCTATGTCCGCAAGGACTTCCCCGGCGGATGGACCGGTGACGCAACAAACGCACTGACCCCAGCCGGACGTACCAAAATACAGAACGAGTGCTACGACTTCTACAAGACCATCCTGAACTGGCGCAAAGGAAACGATGTGATTGCCAAAGGCAGCATGGTGCAGTTCATGGTACAGAATGGTGTTTATGCCTACGCACGCCAGTACGAAGGCAAGACGATATTCGTGATGCTGAACGGTACAGATGCAGAGACCACCGTTCCTTTGAAATTCTACAAGGAAATCCTGAAAAACAGCAAGCAGGGAAAAGATATTCTTAGCGGCAAGGCCATCACCTTCGGTGAAGAGCTGAAGATGGGCCCCAGAGAATCATTAGTGATAGAATTATAACGCGTACTCCACACAGAGAGCTCATTCTTGCAAATCTCCCTTGCAGATAGCTGGCAGACACTTCTCCTGCCAGCCATCTGCAAGGGATTTTTAGTATGGAACAGGTGTCACGGGGATATGCCTTTCACCGGCCTCAAATATAGCTAATCTGTTAGTTCATAACGGTGAACACTTTGTTCCAGTATAGAGAAACAAAGTGTTCAGATATGTAGAAACAAAGTGTTCTTACGTATTGGAACGAAGTGTTTTTGCATATTGGAACGAAGTGTTCTCTTTATTGAAACAAACTGTTCAGTTAAGGGAAACAGACTGTTTTGTTAAAGGAAACAGACTGTTGTACACGTTGAAACATCCGCTTCTGAAATAACCGGTGAACTTAACCATCCCACAACACCGGCCTATATATAACAAATCAGCCCTTGCAACATCAATATTGCAAGGGCTGACACTATATTCGGATTATCTTTCGATTAGTCCAGTTGAGCCAATTTGTTCTCTGAACCAAGCACGTTGATGATTTTATGCTTGTACAGTTTTTCCATATTGTCACGAGCCGGGCCCAGATACTTACGCGGGTCGAATTCTGCCGGTTTTTCAGCAAATGTCTTGCGGATAGCAGCTGTCATAGCCAGACGTGAGTCAGAGTCGATGTTGATTTTGCAAACAGCAGACTTGGCAGCCTTACGCAACTGTTCTTCGGGAATACCGATAGCAGCTTCCAATTTGCCACCATACTTGTTGATAGTATCAACTTCTTCCTGAGGAACTGAAGAAGAACCGTGAAGAACGATGGGGAATCCCGGGAGTTCTCCATTACAGCATCCAGAACGGCAAATTCCAGAGGAGGAGGAACCAGACGACCGGTAGCAGGGTCAACGTGGCATTGTTCGGGTTTGAACTTGTATGCACCGTGAGAAGTACCGATTGAGATAGCCAGTGAATCGCAACCTGTACGGGTAGCGAAGTCAATAACTTCTTCAGGATTAGTATATGTATGGTGTTCTGCAGAAACTTCATCTTCTACACCGGCCAATACACCGAGTTCGCTTCTACAGTTACGTCGAACTGATGAGCATAATCAACTACCTTCTTAGTCAGTGCAACGTTTTCTTCGTACGGAAGGTGTGAACCGTCAATCATTACTGAAGAGAAACCGGAGTCGATACAGCTCTTGCAAGTTTCGAATGTATCTCCATGGTCGAGGTGAAGAACAATTTCAGGATGTTTGCAACCCAATTCCTTAGCGTACTCAACAGCACCCTGAGCCATGTAACGCAACAGCGTAGCGTTGGCATACTGACGGGCACCCTTAGATACCTGAAGAATAACCGGAGACTTTGTTTCAACTGCAGCCTTGATGATAGCCTGCATCTGTTCCATATTGTTGAAGTTGAATGCCGGAATAGCATATCCACCTTTGATAGCCTTAGCAAACATCTCTCTTGTGTTTACCAGTCCTAAATCTTTGTAATTAACCATTTTGTTTAAATTTTATTGTTAGTGAATTAAAATTCTACGCAAAAGTAATCATTATCCTTTTAAGTAAAGAAACTTGAGAGGAATAAAATATCCGGCTCATCCTACCAAATCCATTCTATTTTTAAAGCTATTGGCTTCATTTAACAGATTATTGTAATCTCTATATTACAAACTCTTTGCATTTATCTCTGCCAGCCATACTTTTGCCATCTATACTTCTATCAACAAAAAAGCCGGAGAACATGTTTGCTCTCCGGCATCTGTTTACACATTATTATGTAATACTAATTTTTCAGATAGATGATGGTCGGCAAATGGTCACTGTAACCGTTCAGCCAAGTCCTGCCTCCATGCGTACGCAAGGGGGAACCTTTGTATTTGCCATCCTGCTGAATCAGATAATCGCGGATGAAAACTTCATTGTGATCATAGCGCAACCCTTTCTTAGCCTTCAGCAACGGTTTCGAAATGACAATCTGGTCAAACAAGTTCCACTTGCCCCGATAGAGCAATGTCCCCACTCCCTTGTCTTCCAGTGTCTCCCACCAGGATTGTAGAATTCGCCTTTCTTCACCTGCTTCGGATATTTGCGTGCACCCAGCACCTCCATGCTTTCATCCATCGGGTCGTCATTCATATCCCCCATCACGATGAGCTTCAGCTTCTTGTCGCTACGCATCAGAGAGTCCTTCAAGGCCTTTACTTGCCTGGCTGCATGCACACGCACCGGTGACTTCGCCCCACGGGAGGCCAGTGGTTCACTATCACGCAGACACGCTCTCCCGCCAGTTGTCCGTCCACAATCAGGAAGCCGCGCGTCAAGTGCACCGTATCCCCCTCAAAAGGAGTGGAAAGCACCAACTTCGAGTGGGTAACGCTGAACTGCTTCGGGTCGTACAGCAAGGCACAGTCTATACCCCGTCTGTCCGGTCCTTCATAATGCACGAACTCATAATTGGAAATGGCCGGCTGCTTCACGAGGTCTTCCAGCACCCGGCTGTTCTCCGCCTCTGCCACACCGATGAATGCCGGACCTTCCGGCACTAAATCACGCGAAAGGGAACCCAACACTTTGGAAAGGTTCTGCAGTTTAGACTCATACTTCTTTACCGTCCATTGGTAACTGCCGTCGGGCAGGAACTCATGGTCGTTCTTACCGGCATCATGAACCGTATCGAACAGGTTTTCAAGATTATAGAACGCAACACTATACAGTTTCCGTTCCGCATTTTGTGCCCCCAGCGTTGCCACGCACAGCCAGAAAGAGCATAAGACAAGTAGTTTCCTCATAAATTCACAAGATTAAGTCCTGCAAAAATCAGAAATAAAATGCGATAAACCTACTAAATAAAAATAAATCTGAATTTATTTTGTAGAGTCTCCAACTTGCACTATCTTTGCGCTCTGAAAAGAAGACCATTACACTATTTATTACCAAAATAGTAACAGAATATAAATTTTTAAAAGAAAATATCAAAATGAAAAAAGGTATTCATCCTGAAAATTACCGTCCGGTAGTATTTAAAGATATGTCAAATGGTGATGTATTCTTGTCTCGTCCACTTGCAACACGAAAGAGACTATCGAATTCGAAGGTGAAACTTATCCGCTGGTAAAGCTGGAAATCTCCAGCACTTCTCACCCGTTCTACACAGGTAAGTCTAAGCTGGTTGACACTGCCGGTCGTGTTGATAAGTTCATGAGCCGTTACGGTAACCGTAAGAAATAATCAGTTTCAAGCAAACTGAAAAAAGGGAGTCTTTCACTGAAAGGTTCCCTTTTTTGTTTCCGCCTCCCACTGCAGGACCGATAAATAGGGAATCTCCTATCACAGAATAGGGAAAAAAACGAGAAAGGAGAAAAACACTTCCCTATTTTTGTATCATCAAAACCGAAAACATATACTAATCATGAAACGACTCGCCACCCTATTCATCCTGACAATCCTTGTCGCAACGGCAGGATTTGCCAAGCCCAAAAAGTACAAAGATTTAAGCGGAAACATCGCTGTCAAAGGAGAATTGACAAAAGAGTACCGGCAATCTCCCGCCGGTACACCGGTCATTATCCGCCGGGTTGTCAAAATGAAGAATCCCGGTGAAAGCAGCAACAACATTTGCTATGCTGTCGAAATGAACGGCATACAAGAGACCATTCCTTTGAATGAGATGGGGCACATTGCCATATCCGCTCCGCAAACCGACCGGGAATTCTGGCAGCAGATATACTTGAAAAACCATCTTTACGAATATTTCAGCGACCGCGGCTACAAGCACAAACTGCGCCAGGAAATCGACGAAGAGTGCCTGGAGTATCTCGACAAACTGAATGAGATAGCCTATCAGGAAGATTACATCGTTTCGTACGTGCAGGGAGTGTTCTCCAAGTTGAACGCCACCACCATTGACAGCAATCGCGGGGAGAGTCTGAACATACGTATCATCCAGTCGCCCGAACCAGATGCCTTCATGCTTCCCAACGGCTCCATGGTTATCAGTACGGGCCTCCTCTGCACTCTTGATTCCGAAGACGAACTGGCCGCCGTCATCGCATGTGAGCTGGGACATTTCGTCCTCGACCATCAGGTAAACAACATTTACCGTGCCGAGCGGCGTGCCAAGCGTGCAGCTTTTTGGGCAGATGTCTTTGCCACTACCGCCAGCGCAGCCCTCGATGTGGCCTACTGGGACGATAATGAAGATGCTTATGCCGTCAGTCTGGTGGCAGATATCGGAGCCATCGCTTCCCTTTTGAGCATTCCGGCAACGGACCGGTTGGGGATGAAATACAAAACTTCCCAGGAAATCTCTTCAGACCGCCTTGCGCGCCAACTTCTGGCATTCAAGGGATATAATCCCGACGGAATCGCATCGGCCCTCGGTAAAATTATAGGGTATTACAACCTGCACCAACGCAACAAGGACATTCCTCGCTACGGCAGCATCGGCAACCTGCAAAAGCGTATAGAAAAGGCCGGTGAATCCCATAGCCTGAGTGCCCGCCCCTACCTACGGATCACCAGCGATGTCGTTTCTTTCAACGCAAGTATGAACTACGCCAACAAGCGCTATAAGGAAACTGCCCGGCTGATACGCAAGAACATTGACAACAGACTAGCCACAGACAATGACTACATCATCCTGGTAAAAGCGGAAATGGCACTGTCTAATACGGAAGAAGTGAACAACCGCTGCCTCGCCATGCTTGATAAAGCCCAGGAGATGGCAGGAACAAGCCCCAATCTGGACATATATAAACAAAAAATACTATTATTGATGCGCATGAACAAACAAGCCCAAGCCGCCGATATACTGAAAGAATATATCACCTTGCTTTCGGCCTACGAAGGCCAGGGCATAGAAGGAACCGAAAAGGAATGGACCAATAAAGAGATAGGTTGGGCAAACCAAATGCTGGACAGGATAAGCAGAATATAGAGAAAGGAATAACTAAGAATGAAGAATTTGACTGCACGATGATGCCGCATGACAAATTCTTCATTCTTCTTATTTTAGTTATTCATTCAAATTACTGTTTGCGGAACGGCGGCTTCACAACCACAGCTTTCAGCTTACGTCCTCGCATGTCAATGCAGATTTCCGTACCGACCTTGCTGTATTCGGGTCTGATATACCCCATTCCGATACCAATCTTGCGGGTAGGCGACATAGTTCCGGAGGTAACCACACCGATGGCAGTACCGTCTGTACTATACAGCTCGTAACCATGACGGGGGATACCGCGGTCTATCATTTCAAATCCCACCAACTTACGGGTAGTGCCTTCCGCTTTCTGTTTTTCCAGCATCGGGCGATTGGTGAAGTTCTTTCCCTCCACAAACTTGGTAATCCATCCTAAACCCGCTTCAATGGGCGAAGTGGTGTCATCCAAATCATTGCCATACAAACAGAAGCCCATTTCCAGACGAAGCGTATCGCGCGCACCCAGACCAACTGGCTTAATGCCGAACTCCGCGCCTGCCTCGAACACGGCATCCCAAATCTTCATGGCAGCCTTCCGGATAGAAGTAAAGCTCAAAACCACCCGCACCGGTATATCCGGTATTGGAGATAATGACATCCTTTTCTCCGGCAAACTCACCGTGGGTAAAAGTATAGTAAGGAAGGTCGGAAAGATTAATGGAAGTCAGCTTCTGCAAAGCCTGAATAGCCTTCGGTCCTTGCACAGCAAGCTGTGCCATGCGGTCGGAAGCATTTTCCAATTCAGCGCCTTCCGTGTTATGAGACACGCACCAGTTCCAGTCTTTCTCAATGTTCGACGCATTCACTACAAGCAGGTATTTCTCCGGCTCATAATGATAGACAAGAAGGTCGTCCACAATGCCCCCGTCTTCGTTGGGGAAGCAGGTGTACTGTACTTTCCCCGGTGTGAGGCAGCCACATTGTTGGAAGTCACTTTCTGCAGAAGTCCAAAGCATGGGGGACCTTTCACCCAGAATTCTCCCATGTGTGAGACGTCAAATACACCGACACCCCCGCAAACAGTGAGATGTTCGTCAATGATGCCGGAATACTCGATAGGCATATTATATCCCGCAAACTCGTGCATCTTGGCACCCAGCGAGACGTGTTTTTCGGTAAACGGAGTGGTTTTCATGGAACTATTAGAGTTATGAGTTATGAATTATCTATTTGCTGGCTACGAGCTCGGCAATCTTGACGATGACGTTCATGGCTTTCTCCATGTTCTGGATAGCACGAACTCATAGCGGCCGTGGAAGTTCAAGCCACCGGCAAAGATATTGGGACAAGGCAGGCCCTTGAAAGAGAGCTGGGCGCGTCCGTACCTCCGCGAATGGCTTTTACACGAGGCTCTACACCTACTGCCTTCATGGCGGCAAAAGCGGTGTCGATGATATGCATCACCGGTTCAATCTGCTCGCGCATATTATAGTATGGTCGCGAAGTTCCAGAGTAGCGGTACCCGGACCGTATTCTTCATTGATTTTTGCCACAAGACGTTCCATCTCCTTCTTGCGCTCTTCAAAGCGGGTGCGGTCGTGGTCACGGATAATGTAGTCAAGGCTTGCAGAAGACACATCTCCGCTCATTTCACAGAGATGGAAAAATCCCTCATACTCTTCTGTGTTCGCTGGGGTATCTCCTGCCGGAAGCATGTTATTGAACTCCATGGCAACCAGGGCTGCATTGATCATGGTGTTCTTACTGCTGCCCGGGTGTACAGAAAAGCCTTTGATCTTTACTTTCGCACCTGCGGCATTGAAGTTCTCATACTCGATCTCATTCTCCGCACCGCCATCTACAGTATAGGCAAAATCTGCTCCAAAGTCTTCTACATCGAAGAAGTCTGCGCCGCGGCCCACTTCTTCATCCGGGGTAAAGCCGATACAGATTTTTCCATGAGGAATGTTCTCTGTGATCACCTGCTCTGCCATAGTCATGATCTCAGCCACACCAGCCTTGTCATCTGCACCAAGAAGGGTGCTTCCGTCGGTGGTGATCAGGGTTCTTCCTTTTAAAGATGCCAGATGTGGGAAATCTTTCAAGGTAAGAGCATATTCACTGTCTCCCAACTTTACATCACCGCCGTCGTACTCCGGGATGATCTGTGGATTTACGTTTTCTCCGGAGAAATCAGGTGCTGTGTCCATATGTGCGATAAAGCCGATGGCTGGTTTCTCTTCCAAGCCTTCTGTAGCCGGGATCACGCCATAAACATAGCACTTGTCATCAATGCGCACGTCCTGAACCCCTATTTTTTTCAGTTCCTCTGCCAGCTGGTTTCCCAGTCAAACTGACGGCTGGTGGATGGCACGTTCTCCTGCTCATCCTCGCTTGTGGTATATACTTTCACATAATTTAATAAACGTTCGTATGCACGCATTTTTGCTTTTCTCCTTCTCATGTATTCTTTATTTTCAAGCAGCTCGGCTAAATAATTTTACAGCTCTTCCAGTTTCTCCAGTTCCCCGCCAAATGAAGTATCCATACATTCTTCAAAAGACGCTTCCTTCTTCATCTTCTCCAGTGCCACTCCCGCCTTCTTTACAGTCTGCACCGTTCCGGCACCTGCTATGCAGCCGCCAGGACACGCCATGCCTTCCAGCAGATATCCGTTGTATTTCCCTGCTTTGGCTGCCATCAGCATCTTTTTACACTCCTGAAGTCCGTTAGCACTGACTACCTTCACCTCGCGATCCGGATCCATACGCTTTACAGCTTTCACAACTGCGGCTGCCACACCGCCGCTAACAGCGAAGCCACGACCGTCACTACTGGCCTGGGTAAGAGGCTCTTCCTCCGGAAGGCTGGCAAAATCAACATCCTTGGCATCAAACATGCCTTTCACCTCTTCAAAGGTGAGAACGAAGTCCACATAGCTTCGAACCGACTTACGGCTTGCCTCCAGCTTCTTGGCTGCACATGGTCCTACAAACACGATCTTGCAGTCTGGCTCTTCCTGCTTCAGAAGTCTGGCAGTCAGTACCATGGGAGTAAGCGCCATGGAAATGCAGTTGGCAAGCTGTGGAACCGTCTTTTTTGCCATAACAGACCATGCCGGGCAACAGGAGGTTCCCATAAACGGAATTTTCTCCGGCACTTCCTTCATGAAGTCCTTAGCCTCCTCAATGGTGCAAAGATCTGCACCCACAGCCACTTCCTTAATATCCGTAAATCCAAGCGCCTTAAAAGCTCCCCGAAGCTGGGTATTCTTCAATTCCGGTTCAAACTGACCTGCCACAGCCGGCGCTACAATGGCATAAACTGGTGTATCACTTTTTAATGCCATAATGGTCTGATAAATCTGTCCCTTATCTACAATGGCACTGAACGGACAGCTTACCAGGCACATTCCACAGGAAACACACTTGTCATAGTCGATCTCTGCTCTGCCATACTCGTCTGAATGGATGGCATTCATTCCACAGGCCTTGGCACACGGACGCTCCTGCTTGATAATGGCATTATATGGACAGGATTCCAGACACTTTCCACATTTGATGCATTTCTCCTGATCGATCACAGACCGCCCGTTTTCCATGTGGATAGCCTGCTTGGGACAGACCTCCTGACAAGGATGTTCCAGACAGCCCTGGCAGCCCTCTGTGACAATCACACGCTTCTCCGGACAGGAGTTGCAGGCGAATTTAATAATATTGATAAGGGGCGGCTCATAATATTTCTCTTCGATCAAGCTGGCTTCTACGCCCTTGGAAATTGGCGCATGCTCGGAAATGTTTCGAAGAGGCAGTCCCATTGCCACACGCAGTCTCTCTCCTACGATAGCTCTTTCCAGAAAAATACTGTCACGATATGTTGCAATCTCTCCTGGAAGAATTTTGTACGGAAGATCATCCATCTCTTTCTCAATGTCGCCCTCATAGGCAAGACGAGCAATCTCAGTAAAAATCTGGTGTCTGATTTTTGTCTTTGATGAGTATAGTCCTCTCATTCTTTTTCTCCTTATGCTGTAGTATTTTGCACCAGCCAGATTTTACCGCAATCAATCTAACTGTCTTTATAAAGTTTTCTTTCTCCGCTTTTTTAAATAGTTGATATAAATTCATCAAGTATTTATTATACCACCTATCATACAAAAAAATTATAATTTAAGCAAATCTTTTTTCCAATTTCTTTTTCCTGGAGCATGTATGAAAAAGGCTTTCTTTTAGTGTGTTGAAAGTTGTTCAAATGTGTCCCTCCTGAAGAACTTTTCACCCTCCCAACACATTAAATAAGAAATGCGCGCAAAAAAAGACACTGTACAGATTTCTCTACACAATGTCTTTCTTCAAAATTTTCACATAAAATAGTATTTCATCCACCTATCTGGCAATCCAGATCACAGACGGAATGCACTGCTTTTTTCAAAAGTTCCATATGCTTCGGTTCTGGAGGAAGTATCTCCGGCAGCTTGTATTCTCTTCCAAGCCAGTCGTACTTATCCTGTCCCAGACGGTGATAGGGAAGAAGGTGAATCTTCTTCACACCTGGCAATGTAGATGCAAAGGAAGCAATAGACTTGATTTCCTCCACACTGTCATTGAACGTTGGAACGACAGGTACACGAATCACCAGATTGGTCTGGCCAGAAAGAGCTACCTTTCTGGCGTTCTCCAGAGCCAGTCCATTGGGCTTGCCTGTAAACTGCTTATGCTTCTCCTGATTGGTATGCTTGATATCCATCAGGTAAGTATCCAGATAAGGCAGTACCATCTCTATATTTTTCCAGGGAACACAAGCCATACTCTCGATAGCTGTATTAATTCCACGCTCTTTCGCTGCGCGAAGAAGGTCACGGGCAAATTCCGGCTGACAGAGACATTCGCCGCCGGAAAGTGTCATTCCGCCGCCGGAACGATAGTAGTATGGGCGATCCTTCTCTACCAGTTCGATCATCTCGCGGACAGTTACGTCTCGTCCCATGGTCTTCACGCCGTCTGGAGTTTTCATTGTCTGGATCTTATATTCCTGGGATTCCGGATTGCAGCACCACTGGCATCTGAGCACACAGCCTTTCAAAAACACAATGGTACGGATTCCAGGACCGTCATGGATGGAATAGCGCTGGACGTCGAAAATACGTCCTGTAGTGTCTAAATATTCCATAGATTTCTCCATTATACGGAAGTGCCAGCAGACTTCTCCTTAACGAAGCCACCAGCAATTCCATTTATATTTTTCGCAGAAAGTTTCCATTCACATCCACACTTATCATCTCGCTTAAGAAGTGAGCGTATGGGGCAATTATAACTCTCCTGCATAAGAGTCTGCTGACTTTCGTTTTAGAATCCCTGCTCAGTTCTTCTGATAATGTCATCCTGCAGAGATTTGGAAAGTGTGGTAAACAGTGCACTGTAACCAGCCACACGTACAACCAGATGCTTATAGTTCTCCGGATGTGCCTGTGCATCCAGCAGTGTCTCTCTGCTTACAACGTTAAACTGCATATGCATTCCCTTCTGATCGAAGTAGGATCGGATCAATGCAACGAACTTCTCAAGACCCTCACGTCCAGACAATGCTGACGGATGGAATTTCTGATTGAACAAAGTACCATTGGATACGATAAAGTGATCCAGTTTCGCAACAGAGCTTGCTGCTGCAGTAGGTCCGTCACATCCTTGCCTGCGGATGGGGAAACACCATCTGCAACCGGAGTATGTGCATATCTTCCATCTGGTGTAGCACCAGTCTGTCCGCCAAGGGGTACGTTTGCAGAAACCGGATAAAGTCCTGCCTGGTACTGTCCACCACGTGGGTTCTTAAAGTTCTGAAGCGGTCTTGTATATGTGTAAGCCACATCTCTTGCGAAGTAGTCCACTTCCGGAATATCATTTCCGAATTTCGGAACTTCTGCGATCATATCGTGGATTTCCTGGTATCTTGCCATCTTCTCAGGTGCCATCTGGGCATTCATAACAGATTTCAGGACAGCTGCTGCAGTATCCGCATCAACCTTGGCACCGCTCTCGGTCATCTCTCTTAGGATGCCGGTTGTGATCTCTTTCACAGACTGCTCATCCAGGCCTTTGCCATAGTTCCATGCAAGAGCTTCCTTCAGCTCCTCCATCGTAAACTTCTTCTCTTCATAGACCAGCTGACGAATTGCATACAGGGAATCTGCCATGTTTGCAATACCAAAGCCCTGGGGACCGGTAAAGTTATAAACTGCGCCGCCTTCCTGTACGGTCTTTCCACGTTTGATACAGTCATCGATCATACTGGAAAGGAATGGAAGCGGACAACGCTTTGCATGAGCCACGTCGATGGCATTATCTGCATTTACAAGAAGGGAAATGCAGTACTCCATCTGTTTCCTGTATGCATCATAGAATTCATCGAATGTAGCCATCTGGGTTACATCGCCGGTAGGAATTCCGACCATCTCGCCCTGATCCATACCATTGGCAAATACAAGCTCCAGCGGACGGCACATATTAAAGAATGCTGCATCATGCCATCCTCTGTCTTACCTGCTTTCTGTGGCTCTACGCAACCGATGATATTATACTCACGGGCATCTGCAAGGGAAAGTCCTCTGTTCTGCAGTGCCGGGATGATTACCTCGTCGTTATAATAAGCCGGAAGTCCGATACCCGTTCTGGTAAGCTCTGCTGCCTTGATCAGAAGGTCATGAGGAGAAACCAAGTTCCGATACACGGATGGAAAGGGACGGAGCCGGAAG
>ENA-OQDW01000627-OQDW01000627.1-human-gut-metagenome-genome-assembly--contig:-NODE-627-length-14304-cov-3.675460_pt1 | contig 14304 bp, 15 predicted proteins | sample MGYA00242784_ERZ504613 | MGnify/ENA primary metagenome ERZ504613 (study PRJEB26092, sample SAMD00036330) | human gut metagenome | host: Homo sapiens | study: EMG produced TPA metagenomics assembly of... | reverse complement strand
CCATCTGCTTGCAAATTTCCCGTCATATTTCACAAAAATGCTCGTGAATACATCAAGTATTCACTCCGCTTTTTGTTTCATCTGACGAAAAATTTGACAACGCATCTGTCGCACAATCTTTGTGCGGCATTGCCTCAAATAATTTTCAAAAGCCCCATTCAAAAGGAAAAAACGCTCACAAAAACCCGACTTCTACAGCTGTATGCAGAGGTCGGGTTTTTAATTGCGGATATGCTATAAAAGAATCACTTTGCCAGAATTTCTTCCCACGATTTCTGCATGCCGGCTCCGTGAAGTGCCACGTAATAGAGCATGTAGTAGATGTCCGTGGAATCTACCGTGCCATTGCCGTCCACATCTGCGGCAGCATCTGCTTGGTACTCAATTCACCGTCATTGCCTACAGCAATGTTTGCCACATAGTACAAAACATAGTAGATGTCGGTGGAATCAACATCACCATTCTTGTCAATGTCGCCGGCAACTACATCGGCAGGCTTTGTCACAGTGCCGTCAGCAAAATGAATCGCAGCAGTTACTAAGAAGTAATTGTCATAATTATCAGTGGAATTGCCGCCGGTGATTGCAATTGCATTCCACTGTTCCGACGTTCCCGCATAGTAAACGTCTGACAAGTTCATACAATTGCAAAAAGCAACTTTTCCTATAAAGGTTACACTTTTTGGAATAGAGATGCTGGTCAAACTATAACAGCCATAAAAAGTTGCTTCGTCAATACTGGTTACACCCTCCGGAATCGCAATTTCTTTCAAAGTCATACAGCCATTAAACGCAAATGAGCCAATACTGTTCACACTGTCCGGAATAGAAATTTCTGTCATTTGATTACAGTGCGCAAAAGCACCTCCTGCGATGCTGGTTACCCCATCTGGAATTGTCACCTTGCCGGAACACTGGCCACGATCCACATCAACTAAAATATGGTTGATGATCACAAGCGGATTTTCATCATATCGATACGTTACCCATGCAGTATTCGTAAAGACTGACTCTCCAAAAAATGTAACCGAATCCGGAATTGTAATATTTTTCAAATTTCTACAGTCAGAAAAAGCATAACTGCCAATACTGGTGACACTATCCGGAATCACAACGCTCGTCATATGATTTTCCCAAAAAGCAAAACCACAAATACTTGTTACATCATTCGGTATGACAATTTCTTCCTCAGTACAAGTCGTTCCGTCCAGCAAAATACCGTTTACAATTACCAGAGGATTTTCTTCCTGTCTTGCAGCCAGCCAAGGCGTATTCACAAAAGCATTTCCGCCAATGCTGGTCACACTGCTTGGAATTGTAATCTCTGCCAAACTCGTGCAACCATCAAAAACACTATATCCGATATTTGCTACGCTATTCGGAATGATGACACTCGTCAAACTCGTGCAGCCAAAAAAAGCACTATCTCCGATACTCGTCACCGTTTTCCCGTCAATCTCTGCCGGAATTTCCAAGTCCCCTGCCGCATCATTTTCACAATCTGTAATTTCTACAGTATCCTCGGCATTGACAGCATAGGTCAGCTGCGTTGTTCTTGTTCCCACCGGAACTGTCACTGTGTACGCAGTATCATTTTCCGCTGCACACACCGGCAGCACCGCACTGACACTTCCCAGCACACCCTGCAAGCCGGATACACCTGCACAGCCCAGACAGAGCATGCCGGCTGTAACCGCTGCGAGCACTTTTTTCCATAACTTCATTTTCATTCCTCCGTTTCTATTCTATTGCAAAACATCTGCATTTTTATTATAGCACATATGCTTAAAAAAGTCAATCTGATTTTAAAAAATTTCCATTTTTGCTTTTACCTTGACGAACCGCTGTGAATATGCTACAATACAGATAAAAACAACCACCACAACAGAGAAAGGACGCATCATGGATCCACAGACACAACCACAAAACAATAACACTCCGCAGCAACCAAATCAACCACCGCAAAATGGCTACCCCTACCAACAGCCTTACGGACAGCCGCAGAAACGGCTACCCCTACCAGCAGCAGCCTTACGGACAGCCACAAAACGGCTACCCCTACCAGCAGCAGCCTTACAGACAGCCGCAGAACGGCTACTCCTATCGGCAGCAGCCCTATTTCCCGCCGGCACAGCCGCCCAAGCAGGGGGCAGGACGTGTGGCAAACTTTTTCTTTTCCCTGCTGCCGATGCTGAGTTTTTTCGTCATACAGATCTTTGCTTCTTTTGTGATGATCTTCCTCATGATTTTCGTTGCCCTCTGCCGTACTGACGGCAACATGCAGGCAGTCATGCCGTATTATGAAAGCATCGTCTATAGCAGCGTTCCGACCGCCACGGCACTGTCGCACCTGCTGGCAGCCATCGTCTTTGCGTTCTGGTATCGGTTCAGCTTCCGGAAGCCACGTCCCGCCATACGGGAAACCACACAGAAGCTGAAGCCGGAGCCGATTCTCATGGCACTGGGACTGGGCATTCTCATGTCTGTTTTCAGCAGCGGCACCTCCGGCATCGAAAGCCTGTTGTTCCCGCAAATGGTCGAGGACACCTACGAAATGATGGAGCGTTCCGGCATCGGCACCAATGGTCTGGTCATCTTTGCCACTGTCTGCCTTGCTCCCATTGGAGAGGAACTGGTTTTCCGCGGACTGACCATGAAATATGCAGAAAAGCATTCGGGCGGTTCTGGGCAGCCAATCTGCTGCAGGCGTTTCTGTTCGGCGTGATACACATGAACTGGGTACAGGGCGTGTATGCATTCTTCGGCGGACTGGTGCTGGGCTGGGTCGCTCACCGCTATCGCTCAGTGGTATTCTCCATGCTGATGCACTTTGCTGTCAACAGCTTTTCCACGTTCGGCGGGGACTATCTCCTCGGCTGGATCCCGCTGAACTTCATCACTGCTACCCTGCTGGTGGTAATTCCTGCGGCAATTGCAATCGGTCTGATCGCATGGCGAAATGATGCCACGGAGAAAGCTGCCCCGTCCGGCGGAACACTGCCGCCGCAGGGACAGTGCTAACAAACCACAATATTTCCGAAACCGGTTTCTGTAGATACAGGAGCCGGTTTTTTGTATGGACAGCACTGCGGAATCCATTGACTTGCCTTTTGTTTCATGCTATAATGAGAACACTGCAAAACGTCAATATGCAGTGTCCTCAAACGCAAAAAGAAATGGAGAATACACATGAAATTATGGAAAAAAGTTCTGGCAGCAACGGCTGCCAGTGCATGTTGTCTGAGCTTTGCCCAAGTATCCGGATTCCAAAACCTGCTGCAAACTGCTGAACCGGTGTTGTCGGCAAGTGCAGCTTCCGGCACTTATGAAGATTTGACCTATTCTGTCAACAGCAGCGGAGAAATCACCATTACCGACTGCGACAAAACGGTAACTGCTGTGGAAATTCCGGCAGAGATCAACGGCTGCCCTGTAACCAGTATTGAAGATACAGCCTTTCGGCGGTGTTCTAATCTGACTGATATTACCATTCCGGAAAGCATCACCTATATTGGCAAAGAGGCGTTTTCCTATACCCCGTGGCTGAAAGCACGACAGGCGGAAAATCCACTGGTAATTGTCAATCATATTGTTATCGACGGACAGACCTGCACCGGAGATGTTGTCATACCTGACGGGGTGACCAGTATTGCCAACTATGCCTTTTCTTCCGACTTGGGACTCGCAACCGCCTGCTCTACACAAATGACCAGCGTCACCATACCCGACAGCGTGACACGCATTGGTTCCTCTGCCTTTTCCGGCTGCAAGGGGCTGCTCCGTGTCGTACTGCCGAAAAGTATTACCACCATTGAAGTGGCATCTTTCTATCAGTGCTCCAGCCTGACCACGCTCACCATTCCCCAAGGCGTGACCACGATCAGAAGCAACGCCTTTGCCGCATGCACCGGACTGACCGGTCTGTGTCTGCCGGACAGCCTGACAAAAATAGAAAACTGGGCGTTTGCTTCCTGCTCCAATCTAACCCGCATCACTGTCCCCGCAAGTGTGACCAGCATGGGAGAATCTATATTCCGAGAATGCAGCGGGCTGACCATTCGGGGATATGCCGACTCCACTGCCCAGAGATACGCCGAAAAATACAGCATCGCCTTTGCTGACCTGAACAATCCTGACACCCTGCTGGGTGATGTGGACAACAGCGGCAGCATTGATTCCACGGACATCTACTATGCCCTGTTCCACGTGGCAAATATTGCGGTAGGCAATGACAGCGGGCTGGAAATACAGCAGATCGCTGCCGCAGACATAGACTGCAACGGGGCAGTGGATTCTACCGACATCTACTACCTGCTGTACTACGTGGCACTCCACGGGGCAGGACTTGACAAGTCGTGGAGCGAGGTACTGGCGAAGTAAGCCATACAGAGAAAATCCTTCCGCAACAAAAAATTCATTGACAAAACCAGTGAAATCGCATATAATAATAAGGGCAATACCGCACAAAGATTGTGCGACAGATGCATCGTCAAATTTTTCGTCAGATGAAACAAAAAGCGGAGTGAATACTTGATGTATTCACGAGCATTTTTGTGAAATATGACGGGAAATTTGCAAGCAGATGGCGTGCAAAGTCGCTAGACGCTCTTTGTGCGGTATTGCCTAAGGAAATCCTGTTGCACAGTATGATTTGTGCATACAGGCAGATGATAAGAACAACGCAGCAGTGAGAGTATCTCCGGCAGCGGTGTGCAGAGAGCATTGGGTCGGTGAAACAATGTCCCGCACCGGAGGGAAGTGCAACTGCGACGGGAATCCGAATTTTTCGCATTCCCCGTTGGCATGGGGAACGGCGGTTTCTGTGTAAGATCGCCCGAAGTATCCGTGTCCGGCCTGCCCCGTTATCGGCATGGGAACTGATTTTTTGCGTAATTGCGTAATAGAAAACCAGTTCCAAGGGATTTTCTCTATAGAAGAATCCCGCTGAGTGAGAAATCAGAGTGGAACCGTGGAATATTTTTTCCGCCTCTGGAAGTGTATGAAAAACGCACTTGCAGAGGCGTTTTTTTACCCCTGCAAGTACCGACAATTTTAGGAGGTGACATGGAAGATGTTTCGACAGCTTCGGGAAGATATTGCCATTGTCAAAGAGAAGGACCCTGCCGCACGCAGCAGTCTGGAGATTCTGCTGACCTATTCCGGTCTGAAAGCAGTCCGCAGCTACCGGCGTGCCCACTGGTTCTATCAGCATAAATGGTTCACCATTGCCCGCATCATATCCCAGCGGGCACGGCACAAGACCGGCATCGAGATTCACCCCGGTGCACAGATCGGAAAAGGGCTGTTCATCGACCACGGCATGGGTGTCGTGATCGGGGAAACCACCGTGATCGGTGACAACTGTCTGTTGTATCAGGGTGTCACGCTGGGCGGCACCGGCAAAGACAAGGGCAAGCGACACCCCACACTGGGCGACAACGTCATGGTGGGTGCAGGTGCCAAGGTGCTGGGGCCGATCAACATCGGCAACAATGTCAAGGTAGCTGCCAACGCCGTTGTCCTGAAAGACATTCCTGACAACTGTACCGCCGTAGGCGTTCCGGCGAGAATCGCCCGCATGGCAGGACAAAAGGTTCAGCAGCAGGATCTGGATCAGATCCACATTCCGGATCTGACCATGGAGGACATCACCATGCTGAAATCCGCAGTGACCTGTCTGCGGACAGAGATGTCTAAGCTGGAAAAACAGGAACAGACGGAGAAAACGGAGGAATGACCCATGCAGTGTGTGGTATTTGATATGGACGGCGTGCTGTTTGACTCCGAAGCGTTGGTGCTCCAGTGCTGGGAACAGACGGCGAAACTCCACGGAATTCCGGAAATACAGGAGATCTGCCACCGGTGTCTGGGCAGCAATGCGACATGGCCCGACAGATGTTTCTGGAGAAATACGGAGCCGATTTCCCCTACGACACATACAAGGCGGAGATGTCCGCAAAGTACTGGGAGAACGTGGAAGCCGGCAGGCTGGAACTGAAATCCGGTGTGCGGGAAATGCTGACGGCACTCCGTGCCCACGGCTGGAAAACCGGCATCGCCTCCTCCACACGGGCAGTGGTAGTTCGGAAAGAAATGCAGCATTTCGGCTTGGAACAGATGTTCGATCAAATCATCGGCGGCGACATGGTGCAGCACAGCAAGCCGAATCCGGAGATTTACCAGACTGCCTGTCGGGAACTGGGCGTACTGCCGGCAGAGGCTTATGCGGTGGAGGATTCCTACAACGGGATTCGCTCCGCCGCAGCAGCCGGCATGCAGGCAATCATGATTCCCGACCTGCTGCCGCCCACACCGGAAATGGAACAGCTTGCGGCAAAAATTTTCCCGTCTATGGGAGATTTTCAACAATTTTTGTTTGGATAAGCCAAACCGGAACGGCACTGCCGTTCCTACATAATGTGCATATATTATATAATAGTATAAAGGAGCAGAACGGTCATGCAGATCTATAACACGCTGACACGAAAAAAAGAAGAACTCGTCCCCATGACAGCAGGGCACATGGGCATCTATGCCTGCGGTCCTACCGTCTACAACTATATCCACATCGGCAATGCCCGCCCGATCTGTGCATTCGATGTGCTGCGGCGGTATCTGAAGTACCGCGGCTACACGGTCACCTATGTGCAGAACTTCACCGATGTAGACGACAAGATCATCAAAAAGGCAAACGAAGAAGGCACCACTGCGGCAGAAATTGCCAAGCGGTATATTGCCGAGTACAAGACCGATGCCCACGGGCTGAACGTCATGGACGCTGATGTACACCCCACCGTCACCAGCTGCATGGATCTCATCATCGACATTGTAAAAAAGCTGGTAGACTCCGGTCATGCCTATGCCGCTGCCAACGGAGATGTTTACTTCCGCACCTCCTCTTTTCCGGAATATGGCAAGCTGTCCGGTCAGCCCATTGAAGAATTGCAGGCTGGTGCCCGCATCGACATCAACGACGGCAAAGAAGAACCGCTGGACTTCGCCGTGTGGAAAGCTGCCAAGCCGGGCGAACCCTACTGGGAATCGCCGTGGGGCAAGGGCAGACCGGGCTGGCACATTGAGTGCTCTGCCATGTCCTGCCATTATCTAGGTGAAACCTTTGACCTCCACTGCGGCGGTCAGGATCTGATCTTTCCCCACCATGAAAACGAAATCGCACAGAGTGAAGCTGCCAACGGCAAGCCCTTTGCCCACTACTGGATGCACAACGGCTATATCAACATCGACAACAAGAAAATGTCCAAGTCGCTGGGCAATTTCTTCACCGTGCGGGAAGTGGCAGAGCAGTACGGCTATGAAGTCATTCGCTACATGATGGTGCAGGCACACTACCGCAGCCCCATCAACTACTGCAAGGAACTGCTGGACGCCTGCAAGGCATCTCTGGAACGGCTCTATGTCTGCCGTGACACACTGGATCGTGCCGTTGCTGCGGCAAAGTCCGGCGAGATCTCCGCTGAAGCAACAGAAACTTTCGCCAAGCGGAAAGAACAGTTCATCACTGCGATGGACGACGACCTCAACACCGCAGACGGCATGACTGCGATCTTTGACTGGTACGCGACCTGAACCGCATGAGTGCAGATGCTTCCACCTCCAAGGAGCAGCTGGAAGCCGGTGCAAAGCTGTTTGACGAGCTGACTGGCGTCATGGGCTTGCTGTACAACCGGAAACAGCTGATGCAATTCCGGCAGAAGTCACCGCACTGGTCGAACAGCGGCAGGCTGCCCGCAAGGCAAAAGACTTCGCGAGGCAGACCGTCTGCGGGACGAGATTGCTGCACTGGGCTATGCAGTACGGGAAACCAGACAGGGCACTGAAATCACCAAGATTGACGCGTAACTGCGTGAGAATCCACTCCGGAAAGGAAAGCTATGTCACTCAAATACCATAAAAAGACCATTACCCGAATTTTTATCCTGCTGGTTGTGATGACGCTGATCTGCATGGGCGTGTTCGCCTGCACCAACTATCTGGAGCAGCAGAGCAAGGCGTTTGTGGACATGAGCAAGGTGCAGCTGATCCAGTTGGACGAACCGGAATCAGACGCTCCTGCCATGAAGATCACTACCACCGCCGGCACGATTGTGGCAGAACTGTTTCCGGAACAGGCACCGGCGTATGTAAAGCAGTTCACCGAACTGGCAGAATCCGGCTACTATGACGACACCTATGTGTTCTCGGTGGAAAAGGGCGTATACTTCGAAGCAGGCAGTCCCAATGCAGACGGCTCGCTGGACAGCGATGCAGACGGCACCTATGAAAAAGTAGAACGGGAAACCAGCGGCGATCTCTGGCCGTTCCGCGGGGCATTCTGCGTGCCGACGACCTCCAAGGAGGGCAACATTTTAGACCGCTTTACCGGCAGAATGACCTCCTACTGCGGTACCCGCTTTGTAGTGTGCAATTCTATCGTTTTCGACGATTCCACCAAAGAGGAGTTGCAGTCGGTTTCCGAAAATGCAGAAAAATCAACGATGCATTTCTGGAACGCGGCGGCGTGCCGAACTACTCCCAGCAGATGACCGTCTTTGCACAGGCTTACGGGGACGAAAGCTTCGATACCATTGACAAGATCACAGAAGCAGCGACCCAGCCTGCTGCTACTGAGGGCGGCTATACCCCGCCGGAAGATGAAATCCGCATTCAGACCATTGAGATTGGCACCTATGGTGAATTTGCAGGCACCGCTGAAAACACAAGAAAATGACGGGGAATCTTTTGTTTTTGAAAAATACATATTTTCCCTTATGGATTCCATACAAACTGGTTTTCACACGGGAGAATATTTCCGTCGATACTTCCAAACAACGCGAAAAAAGTTTGGTTTTTACTTTACAAAGTATCAGAATTCGTGTATAATAAAGAAGATAGCATGCAAACTATGTTTGTATGCTCACCGGAGAATCGCTCCGGAAATGGAAGTCAACCGGCAGCAGTTTTCACTGCCGGAAACAGTGCGGCGTGCCTGCATGCCAATGACACGTGCCGCACGAAATCGTGGAACGGGGACAACCTGCTGCGGGAATGTCCCTGATGTGCCGCCGTATCTGGGTGATACCGGTTCCTTTCCCGATGTCATCACAGCAATGGACAATTGGGTGGCACAGAAAAAAGGAGAGACGAAATTGGATAAATTTGTCATTCACGGTGGGCATCGGCTCACCGGCGAAATAGAAGTCAGCGGAGCAAAGAATGCGGCAGTCGCACTGATTCCTGCCGTGCTGCTCTCTGATGAGCCTTGTGTTCTGGAAAATGTTCCGGACATCAGCGATGTATCCATCAGCCTGCAGATCATGAGCGAAATGGGTGCAACCGTAGAGTATCTGACCAAAACCACCGTCCGCATTTCAGCGGCAGGTCTGACCAATTATTGTGTACCCTATGAGAGTGCACGAAAAATGCGTGCATCGTATTATTTTCTGGGGGCACTGCTGGGACGCTATGGCAAGGCGAGAGTTTCCATGCCCGGCGGCTGTCCGTTGGGCGACCGCCCCATTGACCAGCATCTGAAAGCATTTGCGGCACTGGGTGCCAAGTGCAACATTGAACACGGCATGGTAGATCTGGTGGCAGACCAACTGACAGGCAATCAGATCTACTTAGATGTGGTTTCCGTTGGTGCCACAATGAATGCCATGCTGGCAGCAGTCCGTGCCAAGGGTCTGACTGTCATTGAAAACGCCGCCAAGGAACCGCACATCGTCGATCTGGCAAACTTCCTGAACTCCATGGGTGCAGAGATCATGGGTGCAGGTACCGATGTCATCAAGATCCGCGGCGTAGAACGGCTGCACGGTGCAGTGTATTCCGTCATTCCGGATCAGATCGAAGCGGGCACGTTTATGATCGCTGCCGCCGCCACCAAGGGCGACGTGCTGGTGACCAATGTCATTCCGAAGCATCTGGAGCCGATCACCAGCAAAATGCGGAAGATCGGTGTCAATATCGAGGAATTTGACGACAGTGTTCGGGTATGGGTAGACGGTCCGCTGGTGCGTACCAACGTCAAGACCATGCCGCACCCCGGCTTCCCCACAGATATGCAGCCGCAGATCACCACCCTGCTGACACTGGCAGAGGGTACCAGCATCATCACAGAAGGTGTCTGGGAACAGCGATTCCGCTATGTGGACGAACTCCGCCGCATGGGTGCAGATATTTCCGTGGACGGCAAGGTTGCCGTAGTAGAGGGTACCGGAAAGCTTACCGGTGCACCGGTGAAAGCCTGTGATCTCCGTGCAGGAGCTGCCCTGATCGTGGCAGGACTGGCTGCACACGGCGTGACCGAGATCGAGGACATCTATCACATCGAACGCGGATACGCCAATCTGGACGCAAAGCTGCGGCAGATCGGTGCAGATATTCAGAAGGTTTCCGATCCGGCAATACCGGCGAAGCTGAAAGAAGCACTCTAAGCCAAAACATCATTCAAATGCAAAAAGCCGTCAGCTTCGTTGGCGGCTTTTCTTGTGGAAAAGAGGAGATCTGATCTTGTCGAAATTTTATTCTCTGTTCAGTTCCAGTAAGGGCAACGCCTCCTTTATCGGCAGCCCTGCCGGCGGCATGCTGGTCGATGCCGGAGCCACCTGCCGTAAACTGGTGCAGTCGCTGGAGGCTCATGGGCTCTCTGCCGAAGCCGTGCAGGGAATCTGCATTACCCACACTCACACCGACCATATCAAGGGGCTGCGGGTATTTCTGAACCAACACCCCGTACCGGTTTACGGAACGGCAGAAACGCTGGCACAGCTGCGGGCACTGGATAAATTTCCCCAGAGCACCGACCTGCGGGAGATTCTTCCTGCGGAAACCATACATACCGACACCGCAGCCGTGACTGCATTTGCCACCATGCACGACGCCCCCGGCAGCTGCGGCTATCGCTTTGAACTGTCAGACGGGCAGACCTGTGCCGTGTGCACTGATCTGGGCTGCGTGACACCGGAAGTGAAAAAGGGCGTATACGGAGCCGATCTGGTGCTTCTGGAGGCAAACTACGATCCGAACATGCTGCGAAACGGTCCCTATCCGGAAATGCTACAGGAACGCATTCGCGGAAAGTACGGGCATCTCTCCAACGGGGACAGTGCCGGTATGGCAGAGGCTCTCATTGCACACGGCACCACACGACTGATTCTGGGGCATCTCAGCGAAAATAACAACACCATGCCGCTGGCACAGCAGACGGTGCTGGAGCATTTGCAGGAACAGGGCATGCGGCGAAATCAGGACTTCCTGTTGCAGGTGTCCTCGCCGGAAGGATTGAAACAGGCGGTGATCTTCTGATGCAGACGATACAAATCATCGCACTGGGAAAGTGCAAGGAAAGCTACCTGCGGGAAGCCTGCAAAGAATACGAAAAGCGGCTGTCCCGTTTCTGCCAGTTGCAGGTGACAGAACTGGAGCCGGTTCCCCTACCCCAGAACCCCTCGGAAAAGGAAATTGCGGCGGCTCTGGAAAAAGAGGGAGCAGAACTGCTGAAACGTGCCAAGGGCTTTTGCATTGCCATGTGCATCGAGGGCAAACAGCTGGACAGCACCGGACTGGCGAAGAAGCTGGAACAGGCGGCACAGGGCGGCGAGAACGGTGCCGTCACATTTCTGATCGGCAGTTCCTACGGACTGGCTGATGCGGTGAAGCAGCGGGCAAATTTGCGGCTGTCCATGTCCGCCATGACGTTCCCCCACCAGCTGGCACGGGTGATGCTGCTGGAACAAATCTACCGGAGCTATCAGATCTTATCCGGCACCAAGTATCATAAATAGGAGTGATTTTTCATGCAGAAAGCAATGACCATCGCCTATGCAGTAGGCAAAAATCTCTATCTGAATATTACCAACCGCTGTCCCTGTGCCTGTACGTTTTGTATCCGCACCATGTGTGACGGGGCATACGGTTCCGACCCGCTGTGGCTGGATCATGAACCGTCTATGGAGGAAATTCGGGAAGCACTGGACAAAGAGGACTTGTCCCATTATCAGGAAGTGGTATTCTGCGGCTTCGGCGAACCTACCGAACGGCTGGAAACCCTGTGCGAAACCGCAAAGCTGCTGAAAGCCCGCGGTGTCAAGACCATTCGCATCAACACCAACGGACTGTCTGACCTGATCCACGGCAGAAAGACGGCGGCAGACCTGAAAGGACTGGTGGACATTGTGTCTGTCAGCCTGAACGCCGGCACAGAAGCGGAATACCTGAAAGTCACACGTCCGAAATACGGTGCGGCAGCTATCCGGCAATGCAGCAGTTTGCACTGGACTGCAAGCAGTACGTGCCGCAGGTGATGTTCAGCGTGGTGGACATTCTACCGAAGCCGGAACTGGAAGCTGCACAGCAGCTGGCAGACCGACTGGGGATCCACCTGCGAATCCGCCAATTTGACGATGCGGCAACACGTCGGAACGGATAAAGCACAATATCGTATAAAAGAAACAAGAGCGTGTTCACATGAAAACGAAATGCATGTCTGCATTTTATGTGAACACGCTCGAATTATTTTCCGCGAATTTTTGCCTTGTCTGCATCAAAACCTGCTCAAAAATCCGTATATATTTCCTATGGACACAATTCTTGAAACATTTTCTGAAAATCGGTGTATATATCAGTGAACGTTCAAAAATGAGGTGATAACATGGAAACCGATTGGATTCGCCGCCTGAAACAGGACGACGAAACCGCACTCTGCGAGATCATCAGAAAATACACCGGCTATGTCTATACCATTCTCCGAAACTTTTCCCACGGCACCCTGCCGCAGGAGGACCTGGAGGAACTGACAGCAGATGTGTTCCTGCGGCTGTGGAACAGCCGGAACCGTCTGCGGGACGGCAGCGACCTTGCCCCGTATCTGGCGGCGATCGCACGAAATGGTGTGAAAAACCGCTTTCGCATGCTGGGAAAACAGCCGCCGGTGCGGCAGTCCTACGAAGATCTCACACTGTCCGATGCCAAAGATCTCTGCGGCGATGCAGAAATGGTGGAGATGATCGCCTGTCTTCTCCGTGCACTGGACAGCCTGTGCGAACCGGATCGTTCTCTGATGATACGGTTTTATTTCTATGGAGAAAAAACCTCTGCACTTGCAAGGGCATATCACATGACAGATGCCGCGGTACGGCTCCGGCTGCACCGCAGCAGAGGGAAACTCCGGAAGCTGATGACAGAAAGGGGTTTTGACCATGTCGAATGAAACCAACTGGCTGAAAGACTTACCGCCATTCCAGCCTGACGAAGACCTCCAGCGTGCCGAACGCGTACAAAAGCGTGTGCTGCAAAAGCTGGACGAACCTGTAGAAAGTGAGGAAATCGCTATGAAACCGAAAATGACATTCCGCCGTATCCGCCCTCTGATCTTTGCCGCCGCTGCCGTGGCTGTGGGAGCCGTGTCCCTGATTACCGCAAATGCCGCCACCGGCGGAGAACTGTTCTCGAAGCTTTCCATTTACCTCAACGGCGAGAAGCAGGACTATGATGTGGAACTGGTCAGCCAGGACGACAGCCAGCTTACCTACAAAATCAAAGACAAAAACGGCAACGAATACACCTATCAGGAGAACAGCAATTCTGTAGAGATTCAGGCTGACGGCGATGTTGCCGACGGCGAAGTAGAGGTAGAAGTCAGCGGCGACGCGTCCGACCTGCCGGCAGCTGATACAGCAGAATAACGACACCGGACACACTTTAAGGAAACAACAAAAAAACCGGACTGCACCACACAGTCCGGTTTTTTCTATTGATCGATCGTCTACTTATTTACGCATTTTGCTGCATGCCCGTGTACAGCAAGTAGTATCTGCCCTTTTCCGCCATGAGTTTTTCATGACTGCCCCGTTCGATAATTCTGCCGTGATCCAATACCATGATCACATCAGAATTCTGAATGGTAGACAGCCGGTGAGCAATGACAAACACGGTTCTTCCGTGCATCAGAGCGTCCATACCTGCCTGTACAATGCGTTCTGTACGGGTGTCAATAGAAGATGTCGCCTCGTCCAGAATCATGACCGGCGGGTCTGCAACGGCGGCTCTGGCAATAGAGAGCAGCTGCCGCTGTCCCTGTGACAAGCCGGAGCCATCACCGGACAATACCGTCTGGTAGCCGTCCGGCAGCAGCATGATAAAGTGGTGGGCGTTGGCACGCTTTGCCGCCGCAATGCATTCTTCATCTGTCGCGTCCAGTCTGCCGTACCGGATATTGTCCATGACCGTACCGGTAAACAGATTTACGTCCTTGCAATACGATACCCAGCGAACGCCGCAGGGTCTGCCCTTTTTGATTTTGTTG
>ENA-OQDW01000626-OQDW01000626.1-human-gut-metagenome-genome-assembly--contig:-NODE-626-length-14323-cov-2.353973_pt1 | contig 14323 bp, 17 predicted proteins | sample MGYA00242784_ERZ504613 | MGnify/ENA primary metagenome ERZ504613 (study PRJEB26092, sample SAMD00036330) | human gut metagenome | host: Homo sapiens | study: EMG produced TPA metagenomics assembly of... | reverse complement strand
CACAAAAGTCCTACAAATTGTCTTCCGGGATGCGGACATGACCCGCGGAGTGCTCCAAACTTGGAAAGACACGGATCATCGAAGATGCAAACATCCGGCTGGTTAGAAATGCCACATTTTTTGAACCGAATTTCCAGCTGCATTTTCATCTGAAATCCCACGGTGTGATCTTCTGATAATATTACTTATCCCCAAAAAGAGTTCTATGCTTATTATTGCGGCAATCCTCTTCTGTCATCGGTCCTTTGATTCCACCACGAGAAGAATCCCGCTCTCAAACGAGATCTCTGCCGTATCTGCCACGATCTCGTTGCTCACGCCAAGCGAACAGAATCCACGCAGGCAGGCGTCCGTGAGGGGATATTTAAATCCCTTCAGCGTCAGATGCTCCACACATTCCGTGTAGGGAATGAGCGACACATACGTTCCGAACTGTTCCTTCCTCGCAAGGGTCATTCCCCGGTCAATCATACAGATGCGGTTATGGGCATCGCAGATCTGGATGGGAATCCCCGCCTTTAACCCGATTCCGAGCAGTTCGATGTTCCCCAGCACATGATCCAGCCGCGTCCCCGTCGCTCCCAGAAGCGTGATGCGCTCTGCTCCGCGCCGGATCGCAAGCCGGATTGCGGATTCGGTATCCGTGTCGTCCTTCTCCGGAATCAGCTTCTGGATCGTCACACCGGGCAATGTCTTAAAATAAGCAAGAACCTCCGTTCCCACGGAATCAAAATCCCCGACAATCACATCCGGCACCCGGTGGCTGCGGTACAGATATTCCATTCCGGCATCCGCAGCGATAACGGCATCCGGCTTCTCTTCCTCAAACCATCTGTCCGCGAAAAAATCGTCGATCGTTCCGCCTGAAATTATTACAAAATGTCTCATACGCTCTCCCGCTTTCCTCCTGCCATTCCTTAAGAATTTAAAATATCCAGGAACATCTGGGTGTTTTCAGCGACATCTCCGTTAAAAACAGCACTTCCCGCCACGATGATGTTGGCTCCGGCGCTCAAGATCTCCTCCACGTTGGAGAGATTGACCCCGCCGTCCACCTCAATGTCCGTTTTCAGTCCGCGTGCGTCAATCATTTTCTTAAGATCACGAACCTTCTGCAAGGTATACGGGATAAACTTCTGCCCGCCGAATCCAGGGTTCACCGTCATAATCAGCACCATGTCCACTTTTTCAAGCACATACTCCACCGCCTGCAGCGGCGTAGCAGGATTTAACGCAACCCCCGCAAGAATCCCCCGCTCTTTGATGGAAGCAATCGTGCGGTCCAGATGCTTGCAGCTCTCTGCATGCACGGTAATCAGATCGGCTCCGGCTCCGACAAAATCCTCAATATAGCGCCCCGGCTCCTCGATCATCAGATGCACGTCGAAGATCCGGTCCGTACAGGGACGGATGGAGCGGATTACCGGAAGCCCGAAGGAAATACTTGGCACAAACATTCCGTCCATGACATCAATATGTACATACTGTGCCCCTGCCTCGTCCAGTTCACGGATCTGCTCTCCCAGTCTTGAAAAATCTGCGGATAATATGGATGGCGACAAACAATTCATCTCTCTTACACCCTTCTTTTTAATATTTCTTCTGTTCTTTTAATTCCTGATATAACTGCCTGTAATTCTCATAACGGAGCCGGCTGATTTTCCCGGCTTCCACCGCCTCTTTTACCCCGCAGTCCGGCTCCCCGATATGACTGCAGCCCTTAAAACGGCAGTTTGGCTCATACTCCTCAAATTCCGGATAATACCACCACAGATCTTCCTTTTCCAGCCCCGGAATATCCAGCGTGGAAAATCCCGGCGTATCCATGATGTAAGTCTGCTCTTTGATTGGAATAATCTCCGAGTGGCGGGTCGTGTGACGGCCGCGCTCAATCTTTCTGCTGATTGCCCCGGTCTCCATCTGCGCTCCGGCTGCAGACAGTTAATGAGCGATGACTTGCCCACACCCGATGGTCCTGCACCGATGTCACCTTTCCGTCCAGCCGCTCAAGCAGCGCATCGATTCCCCGCTGCTCTCTCACCGAGGTGTACACCACCGGATAGCCGCACTGTTCGTAGACATCCGAAAACGCATGCAGCTCCTCCCCGGTCAAAAGGTCGCACTTGTTAAAGCAGATCGTAACCGGCACTTTCTGATATTCCATCATAATCAGAAAACGGTCCAGCAGATTAAAATTCGGCTTTGGCTTTGCCGCCGCAAAAATCACAAGCGCCTGATCGATGTTGGCAACCGCCGGACGGATCAGGGCATTTTCTCTCGGAAGAATCTCCTCGATATTTCCAAGCATCTGCTCCTCATCCAGGACGGCAATCGTCACATTATCGCCCACCAGCGGCTTGATCTTCTGGTTGCGGAAAATTCCTTTTGCCTTACATTCATAAATTCCGGATCCCGCTACGTGAACGTAGTAGAATCCGGAAATTCCTTTTACAATCTTTCCCTGCATATTCTTATCCATTATGATTCCGGTGTAACTGGTAGGTGCTCGTGGTCTGATCGTTGATCTTGTTGCCGTTTAAATCCAGCCATGAGATCACCAGATAGCCTCTTTTGCAAGCAGTCCCGTCTTGCTGATGGAAAAATCATCTGTGATCGCCTTATCCCACTGTCCCAGCACATTGCCGGAAGTATCATACAGCGTGATTGTTGCGCCTGATACGTTGGACGTATCGCCCGGCAGATTGATCGTCGCCTTGAAGCTGTAGGTCGTCGCTGTCACACTCTGGGACGGTGACGGTCCCATGCTTACCGTGATCGTGATGTCGCTGCCTTTTTCCACCTGCTTGCCCGGATCGATGCTCTGATCCATGACAATGCCCTCCGGAAGTGTATCGCTGTATGCCGTCTTTACCGTTACATTAAAATCGGTAAGCAGCGCTTTGGCCTGATCCTCGGACTTGTAGGTCGTCTTCACATCCGGAACGGTCACTGCCTCTGCGCCCTGGCTGATGACGATCGTGATCGTATCGCCTGTTTTTGCCTTATCTCCTGCGGACGGTGTCTGGGAAATGACTTTTCCCTCCTCCACACTGTCATCGTAAGCGTATGTCTTGTTCGGCTTAAAGCCTTCCTTTTCCAGTGCAGACACTGCATCATCCTCAGAGTCTCCGGTCACATTCGGCACTGCCACACTGCCTTTTCCGTTGCTGATCACAACGCCGATCGTCGTGCCCTCTTCGACTTCCTTGCCGCTCTCCGGGTCCTGATTGGCGATCTCGCCCTCATCGTAGTCGTCAGAGGATACTTCGCCCTTATTCTCCAGCTTTAATCCTTCTTCTCCGCCTCGGTCTGCGCATCCGCATAAGTCATGCCGCGGAAATCCGGAACGGTAACCGTATCCTCGTTCTGGCTCTCGGTCTGTGTGGTCTCTGTGCGCGACGTCTCCGTGTCAGACTGCTTCTTGGACTTGATTCCGCCGAACAGATTTACCACAATCACAATGATGATAATCACAATCACGACTGCCGCAACAATTCCCATGATCGTGATCGCTTTCTCCATCTTCGGATTCAGATCGCCGTCATCCTCGTCATCCAGCTCATCATCGTCCACATCTTCTTCGTCGTCCTCATCCTCATCGTAGCGGTTCATCTCCTCCGCTCTCGCGTGCACCGCCTGATCCGCCTTAAGATAGAGGCTGTCTGCCTCCTCCTTGATCTGCTTTAAGTCATCCTCTCCGATAATGCGTGTCTTGTCCTGGTTGGTTGCAGGAACCATCACGACAAAATCCTCATTCGGGCTGACAAGTGCCTTGCGCAGATCCGTCAAAAGTGCCGTCATGGACTCATAGCGGCGGTCCGGATTCTTCTGCGTACATTTTAAAATGATCTTCTCCATACTGATCGGAAGATTCGGCGCGTAGGCACTCGGCGGAACGATCTCCTCCTGCAGATGCTGGATGCAACCGCCACGGTCGTATCCCCGTCAAACGGCACACGTCCCGTCACCATCTCATACATCACAATACCGAGGGAATAGATATCGCTCTTGCCGTCCACAAATCCATTGCGTGCCTGCTCCGGAGAAGAATAGTGCACGGATCCCATCACATCGGAACTGATCGTGTTGCTGCTTGCTGCGCGCGCGATACCGAAATCTGTTACTTTTACTTTTCCTTCTGTGGAAATAATAATATTCTGCGGCTTGATGTCACGGTGGATAATGCCCTTGCTGTGCGCCGCCTCGATGCCTCTTCCCACCTGGATGGCAATGCTGACTGCTCCTTAAAGGTAAGCTGGCCTTTTTTCTCAATATATGTCTTTAACGTGATGCCTTCCACATACTCCATCACGATATAATGCATTCCTTTTTCGCTTCCGACATCGTAGATATTTACGATATTCGGATGCTCTAATCCCGCGGCAGACTGTGCCTCCGTGCGGAACTTTGTCACAAAATTCAGATCCTCCGAAAACTCCGGCTTTAAAACCTTGATTGCCACAAAACGTCCGAGCGTCAGATCTTTTGCCTTATATACGTCAGACATTCCGCCGGCACCAATTTTTCCTATGATTTCATAACGGTCCGCTATATACATTCCCTCTGTTAACATATTAAACCTCCAACCTGATTTACAAAGAACTTCATTCTCTATCTAGTCTCATCTGAAAACGGCTCAATCAAAACCACCGTTATATTATCCTTACCGCCGTTCTCGTTCGCGGCGTCGATCAGCCGCTGCGTTTTCTCCACAATATCCCGCTGTCCCAGCACAATCCGTTTGATATCCGTATCATCGATCATGTTGGTCAGACCGTCTGAGCACAACAGAACCGTATCTCCCGGCACAAGCGTCGTCTCGAAGAAATCCGCCGACACCTCCGGAAGCACGCCGATCGCTCTCGTAATAATATTTTTATCCGGGTGCACTTTTGCATCCTCTTTGTCCATCTCTCCCAGCCGAACCATCTCTTCTACCAGAGAGTGATCTCTTGTAATCTGTGTGATACGTTCCTGGTTGATCACATACAACCGGCTGTCGCCGACATTCGCCGTGTAGAGCTTATCGCCAACCACGACTGCCGCAACAATCGTCGTGCCCATGCCCGCTTTGCTCGCATCCGCGTTTGCCTCCGCAAGCAAATGTTCATTTGCATATCTGACTGCCTCACCGAGCACGGTCACCGGCTCGCTCTCCTCGGATTCTGTTACGTATTCCACAATCTTTTCAACTGTGAAGCGCGAAGCATAATCTCCAGCCGCATGACCTCCCATACCGTCTGCTACCAGAAATAAATCCGGAAGCCTGCCCACGGAGGTCTCTGATGTGTACATATAATCCTGGTTCGTCTCACGCCGCTGTCCCACATGCGTCATGGAAAACGTCTTCATTCTATTCCTCCATTATTAGAATAGCAGTACCTGCCTGCCATTTATCCAATTACCAATGTTAGCATACAACACGAAAAAGGGCAAGACTTACTGCTCCTGCCCGACATGCCCCGTCTCCTGCCCGGTATGCTGCTCTTTGTGCATATGCTTGCGTCTCAGCTGCCCGCATGCACCGTCAATATCCCTGCCCATCTCCCGGCGCACGGTCACGGTGAGCCCGTTTCTCTCCAGCTTTTTCTGGAATGCATGCACTGCACCGTCATCCGGCTGTCTGTAGCTGCGTTCCTTGATCGGATTGACCGGAATCAGATTGATGTGACAGTTGATCCCGCGCACAAGCTCTGCCAGCTCTGCGGCATCCTCCGCCGTGTCGTTTACACCCGCCACCAGACTGTACTCAAACGTGATGCGCCGGCCGGTCTGTTCAAAGTAGTAACGACAGGCATCGACCGCTTCCTTAATGTCATATTTGTTCGCCACAGGCATCAGCTGCAGGCGCTTTTCCTGGTTGGATGCATGAAGCGAGAGCGCCAGCGTGATCTGCAGCTTTTTGTCCGCAAGTTCCCGCATGCGCGGAACGATCCCGCAGGTGGAGACCGTGAGGTTCCGCTGGCTGATATTGAGTCCGTTTTCATCGCTCAGCAATTCGATGAATTTTAACAGGTTGTCATAATTATCCAGAGGCTCGCCGGTTCCCATCACCACAACATTGGAGATCCGCTCGCCGATGTCCGTTCCGATCTGATAGATCTGATCGAGCATCTCGGACGGCCGCAGACCGCGCACCAGACCATCCAGCGTGGAGGCGCAGAAACGGCAGCCCATCCGGCAGCCGACCTGTGAGGAAATACAGACGGAGTTCCCGTGCTTATAACGCATTAAGACACTCTCGATGACATTGCCGTCGTCCAGAAGAAACAGGTACTTTCTGGTACCGTCAATCTTCGAGATCTGCACATCCGCCTTTTTTAAGCTGGTCAGCGTACAGTTCTGATTCAATTTTTCAATGAGAGCCGCAGAAATATTGGTCATCTCCGAAAAGGATGCCACATACTTTCTGTGAATCCACTCGTAAATCTGTTTTGCCCGGAACTTTTTTTCTCCGAGCGACTCGACAAATGCGGTCAGTTCTTCCAGATTCAACGATTTAATGTCTGTCTTTTCCATTCCTTATCCGTTGTCCTGCTTTCGCTTAAATTTTGCTATAAAAAATCCGTCCCCGAGATGTTCTTCCGGGAACATCTGACGCATCGTATCGAGGCGAACTCCGGGTGCGTCTGCTCAAACCATCTGGCATTCCCCTCGTTCTCCGCCGTGTGAATCGTGCAGGTGGAATAAATCAGTGTCCCGCCCGGCTTCACATATTCACACACCACAGACAGTATCTGCCTCTGCAGCGCCACAAGCGATTCCTCCCTTCCGGGTTCATGCGGTACTTGATATCGGTCTTTCTGCGCAGCACCCCGAGTCCCGAGCAGGGAAGATCCGCAATCAGCACATCCGCCGTACGAACCGATGCCTCGTCCAAAACAGTCGCATCCTGACACTTCGCCGTAATATTCGTAAGCCGGCATCTTTTTATATTCTCATCGATCAGCGCCACTTTCTGTTCGCTGATGTCCCGCGCCTCCACATGACCGGTACCTTTTAACTTTTCCGCAAGATGAATGCTCTTGCCGCCCGGCGCCGCACAGACGTCAATGCAGTGGTCTCCCTCCTTTGGCACCGCATATTCCGCCACCATCATGGAGCTGATGTCCTGCACATAGAACAGTCCTTCCTTAAAGCTTGAAAGACCGTTTAAATGATCAAACCCAAAGATCGTATATGCATACGAAAGTCCGGGATATTTTTCCGTATCCAGCGGAACCGCGGTAACGCCCTCCTCCTTAAAACGCTCTGCAAGCGCCTCCGGCGTGATCCGTTCCAGATTCGTGCGGACGGTGATCGGCGCTTCCAAAAGGGACGCTGCAAGAATCTCTTTTGTGCGTTCCTTCCCGTAATCGCCGATCCACTGTGCAACGATCCATTCCGGCATCGAGTAGCGCACCGACCAGGCTTTTGTGGCATCAACGCTCTCCTTTGGATATGTAAGCTGATCCAGGCCGCGCGAAACACTGCGCAGCACCCCGTTCACGAAACCGGACAGTTGTCCGAAGCCCTTTTTCTTCGCAAGCTTTACCGCCTCGTTGCAGGCGGCGGATGCCGGTACACTGTCCATATATTTCAGCTGGTATACGCCCATCCTAAGAATGGCGCGGATCACCGGCTTCATTTTTCTGACCTTTACTTTTGAAAACTGATCCAGAATATAGTCCAGCTCGATCTGTCGCTGAATAGTGCCCTCCGCCACTCTCGTTAAAAAGGCACGCTCTCTTTTGTCCAGATACTGGTACTTCTCCAGCACCGAACGGATCACCAGATGGCTGTACTGTCCCCTCTCCGTCACTTCTAAAAGGATCTCAAGAATCAGTTCCCGCGTATTCACGGAATCAGTCGTCACGTCTTCTTCCTCCAAATAATAACACCAGACGAAGCAGCTGCAGAATCGATGCCGCCGCACTCGCCACGTAAGTAAGTGCCGCCGCCTTCAACACTTTTCGCGTATAAGGCAGCTCACTGTCGCTTAAGATTCCCTGCTCTCCTAAAATGCGCAGCGCGCGGTGCGATGCATTGAACTCCACCGGAAGCGTCACAAGCTGAAACAGAACAGCGAACGAAAAACAAAGAATTCCAAGGTCGATTAAAAATGTCCCTGTATTGCTGGTAAAAAATAATCCGATTAAAATTAACGGCCATGCCAGCGTAGAACCGAGATTTGCCACCGGCACGATCGCCGAGCGGAGCGTGAGCGGCACATATCCCTGCTGGTGCTGAATGGCATGTCCGCACTCATGCGCCGCCACACCGACAGCCGCCACCGACGTGCTTCCATACACAGAATCCGACAGATTCAACGTCTTGTTCGACGGATTGTAGTGATCGGTCAGATTGCCCGATACATGCTGCACCGACACGTCGTAGATTCCTGCCGAGTGCAGAATCCGTTCTGCCGCCTGTGCTCCGGTCATACCGGACATGCTGCGGTAGGAAGCATACTTGTTGTATGTCGACTTCACCCTCGCAGATGCAACCAGACAGATGACTGCTCCGATGAACACGAGTATATACGTCGGATCAAATCCCCAGTAATAGTATGAATATGGCATAGTAATCACCCTTTCTTAAAATATGTGCCCTCTTCGATCTCATATCCGTTCAGAAATGCCTCCACCGGCATACGCTTCTTGCCCTCAAGCTGAAGTTCACTGATGGCAAGCATTCCCTTTCCGGTCTGCACCAGAATATGATCTTTTTCCACTTTCACAATGCAGCCCGGCTCCGCCCCGGACTCCTCAGAAACGACCTGCGCCTTCCAGATCTTTAACATCTTATCGCCCAGTCTGGTATAGGCACTCGGCCACGGATCCAGTCCGCGGATCAGGCACTCAATCTCTTTTGCGCCCTGTTTCCAGTCAATGCTTCCCATTTCTTTGTAAATCTTGGCGGTATGCGTTGCCTGGGAGTTGTCCTGCGGCGTGTAGGTTGCCGTTCCCGCATCGATCGCTCCATCGTGCGCACGCACAGCTTCGCGCCGACCTCGGACAGCCGGTCGAACAGACTGCCGCCCGTCTCATCCGCACGGATCTTCACTTCTTCCTTTAAGATCATATCTCCGGTATCAAGTCCCTCGTCCATGCGCATCGTCGTCACGCCGGTGACGGCGTCGCCGTTTATGACCGCCCACTGAATCGGTGCGGCACCGCGGTACTTCGGAAGCAGCGACGCGTGCACATTCACACACCCGTAGCGCGGCATATCCAGAATCGCTCTCGGTATAATCTGCCCAAAAGCCTCCACAATTATGATATCCGGATGATATGTCCGCAGACGCTCGATACACTCGCTGTCTCTGACTTTCTGCGGCTGATATACTTCAATGCCGTGCTCGAGCGCACATGCCTTGACCGGTGTATAGCGGAGCGCCTTGCTTCTTCCCACTGCCTTATCCGGCTGGGAGACAACCAGCACCACCTCATGTCCCGCTTTTATGATTTCTTCCAACGTTCCCACCGCGAAATCCGGTGTTCCCATGAATATGACTCTCATCACTGACCTCCATTTTCACAGATCATCCCTGCTTTATTCTTCCTCATCACTCTCATAGGTGACTTCGTGAAGCGGACCTTCCACCTTCTCGGTGTACATGTGTCCGTCCAGATGATCCAGTTCATGACAGATGGCACGCGCCATCAGCTCTGTCCCCTCAATCTCATACTCTTCCATATCCAGATCAAACGCCCGCGCTTTCACGTAGTTCGGTCTGGTCACGGTGCCTGCCTTGCCCGGAAGGCTCAGACAGCCCTCGTCGCCGGTCTGCTCGCCGGAAGTCTCTAAGATCACCGGATTGATCATCACAACCGGTCCCTCGCCGATGTCGATGACGACGATGCGCTTTAACACGCCGACCTGCGGACCTGCAAGTCCCACGCCGTTCGCCTCGTACATCGTATCAAGCATATCCTCTGCCAGTTCTCTGATCTTCGGTGTAATCTCTGTAATCTCTCTGCATTTTTTGGTCAATACAGGATCTCCCTGTATTCTGATTGTCCTAAGTGCCATCTTTCCTCCATTCTGCCTAAAAGCCGTTCACCGGATTGAAATCAAACATCACGGTCACATTCTTATAGTACCGGCTCTCTCTGGCATACACTTCTGTCCTATTTTTTATCTTTACCAGCGTGTCATAACTTTCTGCCTTGAGATAAATTATTTTTTTATAAATATCATTCACTTTTGCGATCGCCGCGTCGACGGGTCCCACGAGATAGACCTTCTCTTTCGTATTCTTCCCTGTATACGCATCCGCTGCCGCCGCAAGCTCTGCCGCCATGGCATCCGCCGCCTCCTCGCTCTTAGAGGCGCACAAGATCACAAGCATGTTCCAGACCGGCGGGTAAAGCATGATCTTGCGGTACGCAATCTCCTGCTCGTAAAACGCATCGTAGTCCTGCGCCTTCGCCGTCTCTATGCTGTAATGCTCCGGGTCATACGTCTGGATGACGACCTCGCCCGGCTTATTCCCGCGGCCGGCTCTTCCTGCCGCCTGTGTCAGGAGCTGGAATGTCCGCTCCGCCGCGCGGTAGTCCCCGACATGCAGCGAGAGATCTGCTGCAAGAACGCCAACCAGCGTCACATCCGGGAAATCATGCCCCTTTACGATCATCTGCGTACCGATTAGGATATCCGCCTCGTGATTGGCAAATGCCGATAAAATCTGCTCGTAGTCTTCCTTGCCCCGCGTGGTATCCATATCCATGCGCAGCACGCGCGCTTCCGGAAATCGTTTTCTGACAACCATCTCGATCTTCTCGGTTCCAGCCTTAAACCCGCTGATGTACTTCGATCCGCACGCCGGACATTGTACCGGCACCGGCTCCGTATACCCGCAGTAATGGCAGACCATCCGCCCGTTCGCATGCTGGCTCAGCGATACATCGCAATGCGGACATTTTATCACATGTCCGCAGGCTCTGCAAGAGACAAACCCCGCCACGCCCCTGCGGTTGATAAAGAGCATGGTCTGTTCTCCCGCCCGCAGGCGCTGCTCCATCAGCCCGTCTAACCTGCGGCTTAGGATGGAGCGGTTGCCCTCTCTTAATTCCTGCCGCAGATCCACCACCCGCATGCCGGAAGCGGTCTTTCCTTCACGCGCTTTGTGAGCGTAAGCAGCCGGTATTCCCCACGCTTCGCCCGGTAATAGCTGTCCACCGACGGCGTTGCCGATCCCAGCACAACGCTCGCGTCCAGCATGCCTGCCCGCGCAATGGCGGTCTCCCTGGCATGATAGCGCGGAACCGTCTCACTCTTATAGGAAGTCTCATGCTCCTCGTCAATGATGATAAGCCCCAGATTGGCAAACGGCGTAAACAGTGCTGACCTCGGACCGATCATCACGTCGATCTCCCCGTTTTTTGCCTAAGGAACTGATCGTAGCGCTCCCCCGATGACATTCTGGAATTCAGTATGGATACCCGGTCGCCAAACCGGTTATAGAACCGCAGCACCGTCTGATAGGTCAGTGCGATCTCCGGAATCAGGACGATGGCCTGACGCCCCGCCTTCTGCATCTTCGCGATCAGTTCCATATAGACTTCGGTCTTGCCGCTGCCCGTCACGCCTTTTATCAGATAGGTCGACCGGATTCCCTTCTCGTAATCCGACCAGACCGCATCCACCGCTTCCTGCTGCTCATCGTTTAAAGTGAGCCCATATCCTCTGCTGGTCAGGTGGGACACCGGATTGCGGTACTGCGTTTCCCGGATTACTTTGACGACGCCGGATTCCTCCATCGCCCGGATCACGCTTCCCGACACCCCAAGCTTGTGTGTGACAAGATCCCAGTCCAGCTCCTCCTCTTCCAGCAGCGCACGAAGCAGCTTGGCGCGGGCGGTGCTGTGGCGTCTCTCATACGCTCCCAGCTGGTTCTTCGCCTCCACCGGATGAAGCGCAAGCCGCACCCTTTTATGTTCCACGGCTTTTTTCTTCTCCTTGATCGGAAGTACCATCTTTAGCGCCTGGTTCATCGTGCCGCCGTAATGTTCCCGCATCCAGCCCGCAAGCGCGATCAGATGGGACTCGATCGGCACACTGTCCGTCACGATCCCCGCAATATTTTTCAGCTTATCCTCGTCATACTCCGCCTCATCGGAAAGCTCGACCACATAGCCGGTGATCCTGCGGCTGCCAAACGGAATATAGACCTGCATTCCGACTGCGATCCGCTGTGTGAGATACGGCGGAATGCGGTACTCAAATGTCTTATCCAGTTTTTCCTGTGAAATATCCACAATCACCTTCGCATATTCCGCCATCTGTCCACCTCGTTTCTGTCTGTATTCTCCCCCATGTCAGGGCTTCGTCTCGCTTCCTCCACCAGCTCGTATTCACTGAGCGGATAGCGCACGCCGCGAATCTCCTGATATGCCTCGTGCCCTTTTCCCGCAAGCACAAGCATGTCATTCTCCATGCTTGCGCCATGGCATACCGCACGGCTTCCCTCCGGTCCGCAATGCGCACATACTGTCCGCCGGTTCCCCGGATCCCGTCCTCAATGTCGTCCAGAATCTCCTCCGGGTCTTCCCAGCGCGGGTTGTCGGAAGTCAGTATCGTAAGATCCGCCAGATGTCCCGCTGTCTCTCCCATCTTCGACCGCCTGAGCTTCGACCGGTTGCCGCCGCACCCGAACAGTACGATAAGACGCCGCGGCTTAAATCCCCGCAGCATTTCCAGAAGATTTTTTAAGCTCATCTCATTGTGTGCATAGTCAATCAAAATGACATAATCTTCGGACTGCCTCACATTCTCGCATCTTCCGGGGACTTTTGCACTGCGGAGCGCAAGGCAGATGTCGCTCTCCGCGGCTCCCAGGTGTCCTGCCGCCCTTATGGCAGCCAGTGCATTGTAGACGTTAAACGTTCCTGGGAGCTGCATTCTCACCGGATACACCGCCGTCTTCCCGCGCACCAGAAAGCTTCCCCAAAGTTCTCCCGACTGCATAAAAAAGCGGATATTCTCCGCCGTCACATCCGCCGGATGCCGCAGGGAAAACGTCTCCACGCTGCAGGTATGTCCCTGTAGTATGCGCTCCGTGTGCGGATCGTCCCGATTGACAATCCCGATCCGGCACTGGCGCATCAGGCGGCTCTTGCAGAACAGATATTCCGCAAACGAAGCATGCTCGCCCTCCCCGATATGATCCGGCTCGATGTTTAAGAACATGCCGATGTCAAAAAATATCCCCTCCACCCGCTGCATCTTCAGCCCCTGGGAAGAGACCTCCATCACGCAGGTATCACAGCCGTTGTCCACCATCTGCGCCAGATACTTCTGTATCTCGTAGGCTTCCGGCGTCGTATGTACCGCCGGAAGAACGCCGTCTCCGGTATCGATTGCGATCGTTCCGATCATTCCGGTCTTATGCCCGCTCTCACGAAGAATGGCAGAAAGCAGATACGCCGTCGTTGTCTTCCCCTTCGTTCCCGTGATTCCAACCATACGAAGCTTTGCCGCCGGATAATCAAAAAAAGCTGCCGCAAGCTCTGCGAGCGCGTGTCTGGTATCCGCCGCAATCACAACGGAGACCTGCCACCGGTCTATGACCTCCGAGATCCGCACACCAAACTGTTCCGTGTACAAAAGCGCATCATTGTCCAGCGGAACCACATTCTCCGCCGCAACCACAACTGCTGCCGCCCCGGCCTCCAGCGCTCCCTGCAGATAGTCATGCCCGTCGTTATGCAGCCCTTTTAGGCAAACAAATAGGGAGCCTTCCCTGACATTCCCGGAATGGTAACAGATGTCTGTTATCTCACGGCTCTGGCTTCCCTGCACATGTTCATATGTAAGATGTTTCAATAATTGATTCAGCCGCATGTCATCCTCTGCCGAATTCACTTTTTTTATTATATGCCAGATCTTAAGGTTTTACAAGTTATCCCGATTTATTTCATTTTAATTTCAGAAAATGTACATATTTTGTCAGGAACCGGAAATACTGAAACACAAACGAAAACCGGAGGAATCTCTCATATGCGCGGACGTAATTTTCTCATCTGCGGACTGACCGGCTGGTGCATGGAAATTCTGTTCACCTCCGCAGGCTCCCTCGCAAGACACGACGGCCGTCTGATCGGTCAGACCTCCCTGTGGATGTTCCCCATCTACGGTATGGCTGCCTGTATCGGTCCGGTCTATGCAAAAATCAAAAAGCTGCCGGCACTTCTGCGCGGCAGCATCTATACAGTGGGTATTTTTTCATTCGAGTACTTAAGCGGTTCTCTCTTAAGGCGGCATCATTTCTGCCCCTGGGACTACAGCAGCGCCAGGGCAAATGTCAACGGCTGATCCGGCTGGATTATGCCCCGCTGTG
>ENA-OQDW01000625-OQDW01000625.1-human-gut-metagenome-genome-assembly--contig:-NODE-625-length-14333-cov-1.932775_pt1 | contig 14333 bp, 18 predicted proteins | sample MGYA00242784_ERZ504613 | MGnify/ENA primary metagenome ERZ504613 (study PRJEB26092, sample SAMD00036330) | human gut metagenome | host: Homo sapiens | study: EMG produced TPA metagenomics assembly of... | reverse complement strand
GCAGGCTGTCCGTGAGATGGAGCGTATGGCACAGATGCAGAGACCAACCTGATTCGCGCGATGAATACGCTGGTGACCCGCGATCAGAAAGAAATCGACGAGGTCTACCGTGTCGAGGAAAATATTAATTTCCTGAACAAAGAGATTACGAACTATCTGGTTCACTTAAATCAGGCATCGCTGCGACATCAGACGTTATGCGCATCGGTGCGCTGTTCCATGTGGTCAATGATATCGAGCGGATTGGTGATCATGCCGAAAATGTCGCAGATTCTGCTGTGCAGATGACGAATGACAATGTGACCTTCAGCAAACAGGGCGAACTGGATCTTTCCGAGATGCTGGATATGGTATTAAAAATTCTCGATGAGTCGATCGAAATGTTTGCAAAGAATGATCTGCAGCACCTGCAGGAGATCATTGATATTGAAAATTCCATTGATCAGGAGGAGCGGGATCTGCAGCAGAAGCATGTAGAGCGTCTGACCCGCAACGAATGTACGCCGGAAGCCGGCATGATCTTCTCCGATCTTGTATCCGGACTCGAGCGTGTCGCGGACCATGCAACCAATATTGCATTCTCCATTCTGGATGAAGATCCGGAAGAGAAAGCAGCCCGCGAGGCAGTTGCAGGAGCAGAAAAATAAGAAATGGATTAAGAGAATAGGAGAAAGGCCCCGAAACATTGGAGTTATGTTTCGGGCCTTTCTTTCATGCTTATGATGTTTTTTATTTATGGATTTCTTTCACGGGAGAGCGGGCAGTCAGATCGAAGGAGTAGCGGAGGTCAGGGTATTTCCTCCCTCTGCAGAGCGGGATGAACCCGCATTCTGCTGGGAATCGCTCTGCTGATCATCTGAAGAGCTGATGCTCGTTCCGAGGGTCAGGGAGAAGGTCTTTGTCTCATAGGATCCGTTGTCTGGAACCTGTACTTCCACCTCGACGGTTTCGCCGGCAGAGTAATACTGCAGCAGGGATTTCAGCTCGCTGGTGGAGGTGATGGAATGTCCGTCAAAGCTGGTCAGAACGTATCCGGATTTCAGACCTGCATTTTCAGCGGCACCGCCGGAGGTTACTTCGGAGATATAGATGCCGGCCGGCATATTGTATGCCTGCTGGATCTGGCTGCTGACATCGAGGCATTTGATGCCGATCGTTCCCTGATCTTCTGCGGCAACCTTTGTTCTGGTCTGCTCATTCATCAGATTTTCAATGATATCGGAAACACGGGAGACCGGGATTGCATAGCCCATGCCCTCTACCTCTGTAGAAGCAAGTTTTGCGGAGTTGATACCGATGACCTCTCCGTTCATGTTCAGAAGAGCGCCGCCGCTGTTGCCAGGGTTGATGGCTGCATCGGTCTGTAAGTAGGTCTTTCCGGTTGTATCAGTGGAAGAAGTATCTGCCGTTGTTCCATCGGAGCTTCCGTCAGAAGAGGAATCGCTGTCGATCACACGGTTTGCAGCACTGATGATACCGGTCGTAACGGACTGGCCGTAGCCGAGTGCGTTGCCGATCGCAACGACCTGCTCGCCGACCTCAACGGAATCAGAATCGCCCATCGTGGCAACAGCGATGCTGCTCATCGTGTCATCCGGGATCTCGGAGAGCGGAACGGCGATGACGGCAAGATCGTTATCGGCATCGGTACCTTTGATATTTGCCTTGCAGACCTGATTGTTTACAAAACTGACAGAAAGAGTATCGGCATCTTCTACTACATGGTTATTGGTGACGATCAGAAGCTCGGTGTCATTCTTTCCGATGATGATACCGGAACCGCAGCTTGTGGTCTCCTCGGTCTGCGGAGTCTGGGCACCGTAACCGAACATGCTGAAGTAGTTCTGTACTTCCTGTACGGACTGGTTTGTGATGGAGACGATCGACGGCATTGCGTTTTTCGCAATCGTGGAAACATCCATCGTTCCGGTGGAAGTGGAGCTTGAGGATGTGGCAGCGGCTTTTAAGAGGCTGCTGTTGGAAGTCGTCTGCTGTGCAGTGGTTGTTGTTGCAGTGGCTGTCGTGCTTCCGGCAAAGTGGTTGACTGCCTGGAAGGTACCGCCGGCAACACCGCCGAACAGAACTGCGCTTAAGGCGATGGCTCCGATTTTCTTTGCAAGCTTAGCAGCTTTTTTATTTTTGGAAGAAGGTTTCTTTCCGTTGAAGCTGTTCTGCTCTGCTGCCATCATGTTCTCATTATTGGTTTCGTTTTCGTTATTGTAGTTGTTTCTGTAGTCCATCATAATAAATACTTCCTTTCTGGTATCTGTATTTTAAACTGTGTTCCGGAACCGGCTTCCGGTTTTGTTTGCTTCCTTTTTTGTTTCTATGCTTTGCAGTATAATGGGAATCTGTGATGGAAATGTAGTAAAAATGTGAAAAAAATAAGTTCTCTGGAAAAGAGAAAAGTGCTACAATAAGAAACAGAAAAATGATCAGGAAATGAGAAAGTAATAATGAATAGAGGAATAACACAGAAACAGTATCTGGAGTTGGTCCCGCCGACGGAGGAGGACGCCCGCTCCAGCCAGATGCGGATACTGGATGCATTAAAAGAGAAAGGAATCACCGCATCATTTACCCTTCCAGCGCTGCAGAAACTGTATCCCATCTGCGATGAGGCAGACTATAACATAACGGTTTCCCTCGCATGGAATGGAAGCATCTGGCAGGCGGTTGATCTGGAAGCGGGCGATACAGCAGCAGAGCATTACGCTATGCCGCTGATCTTGGAAGTACGACCGTCGTTGTGCGCCTGGTAAACTGCAGCGACGGTACCGTGCTTGCCGAGGAGAGCGAATACAACCGCCAGACTGCCTATGGAACCGATATTCTGACGAGAATCTTTGCCTGTAAGGATAAACCGGAGGTACTGCAGGACATCCGTGCGTGTACGATGGAGACATTTACACTGCTCTTTGAAAAACTTCGCCAAAAGACAGGAATTGTGCCGTCGGATGTTCTCTCAATGGTCGTATCCGGCAACACAACGATGATTCATTTCCTGCTGGGACTGGATCCGTTCTGCGTCTTTTCATCCCCGTACGCCGTGCGCGCGGACCGCGTCGGATTCCTTCCGGCGAAAGAGATGGGATTTCCCATGAAGGGATGTGTCTACTGCGTGCCGGGAAAATCCAATTACCTGGGCGGTGATATATTAAGCGGTATGATCGCAACGGAACTCTATAAAAAAGAAACGATCAGCGTCTTTTTTGATATCGGAACGAACGGCGAGCTTGTCGTCGGAAACCGGGAATTTCTGCTCTGCGGCGCAGGCGCTGCCGGTCCGGCGCTCGAGGGCGGCGTGGTCAAAACCGGCATGCGAGCGGCAGAAGGCGCTGTTGATACGGTAAAAATAGAAGACGGGAAAATCCAGTGCCATGTAATCGGAGAGGGTAAGCCAAAGGGCATCTGCGTTCCGGCATTATCGATCTGCTCGCGGAATTATTCCTAAATGGATGGATCAACCTGTTCGGCACCCTGCAGCCGGAGCGGTCCGAAAAGATCAAGGAAGACCCGGAGACGGGAGAGTGGTGCGTTGAATATAGTGAAGGGCTGTGCTTCTATCAGAGTGATATCGCCGAATTCCTTCGTACAAAGTCAGCGGCCTACACGATGGTTGAGTACATGATGCGTGAATCCGGCATTTCCATGGAAGAAATTGACCGGTTTTACGCGGCTGGTGCATTTGGAAAGCACGTTTCAAAGGAATCCGCCATCACGATCGGCATGTACCGGATATGGACCGCAGCCGCCTGATCTGCGCCGGAAATACGTCGCTTGCGGGAGCAGAAAAAATCCTGCTGGATCGGACCTGCATCGACGATATTGACCACATTCTGGACGAGATGGTCTACATCCAGTTCGGCCAGGTCGCCGCTTTCATCTCTATGATGAAAGCGGCCCAGGCAATCCCACACACGGATCTGGAGCTGTTTCCGAGTGTACAGAAGAAGCTCGAAGAAAAACAAAAAGAGAAATAATGACAATTGCTTGACCGCAGTCGAATCGTGTCATATACTTACTATTGATAATGAGAATCAATAAGGAGTGAAATATATGACACTGAAAGAACTGCCGATCGGCAAAACAGCGACCGTCCGCACGGTAGGAGGAGAGGGCGCGCTGCGGCAGCACTTCCTCGATATGGGAATCATTCCGGGGGCGGAAGTGACGATGGTAAAGTATGCACCGATGGGAGACCCTGTGGAAGTGCGGATTCACAGCTATGAACTGACACTCCGCCTCGCCGATGCCGGACGGATTGCCATTGATGAGATGCGGGACGCTGTAAAAGAAAAAGAGCAGCCGGATGCGAAAGCAATTCCGCATCCCGGCTTTGGAGAGGGCGGAAAGTACCACAATAAGGCAGAGGAGCATCCGCTGCCGGAAGGAGAGCTGTTGTCCTTTGCGCTGGCCGGAAACCAGAACTGCGGTAAGACCACCCTGTTCAACCAATTAACGGGATCCAACCAGCACGTCGGAAACTTCCCCGGCGTGACCGTAGACCGGAAGGACGGTGAAATCCGCGGCCAGAAAAACACGCTGGTCACCGATCTTCCCGGCATTTATTCGATGTCGCCGTATTCAAGCGAAGAGATCGTCACCCGGAATTTCGTTCTGAACGAGCATCCGCGCGGCATCATCAATATTGTAGATGCGACAAATATCGAACGAAACCTGTATCTGACGATGCAGCTGATGGAACTCGACGTTCCGATGGTACTGGCCCTCAACATGATGGATGAGGTACGCGAAAACGGCGGTTCTGTGCTCGTGAACCAGATGGAAGAGAGACTTGGCATCCCGGTTATCCCGATTTCCGCTGCAAAAAACGAGGGAATCGAGGAACTGGTTGCCCATGCTGTCCATGTGGCCAAATACCAGGAAAAACCGGGCAGAAAGGACTTCTGTGAGGCGAATGACCACGGCGGTGCCGTCCACCGTGCGTTGCATGCGATCATGCATCTGATCGAGGATCACGCCGCAAGGGCGGATATTCCGGTGCGGTTTGCGGCGAGCAAGCTGGCAGAGGGCGATGCGCTGATCCTGGAGCAGCTGGCCCTCGATGAAAACGAGAAAGAGATGCTCGAGCATATCGTCTGTCAGATGGAGACGGAGCGCGGCCTGGACCGCGCGGCGGCGATTGCGGATATGCGTTTTAATTTTATTGAAAAAGTCTGCCGTGAGACCGTGGTAAAACCAAAAGAGAGCCGCGAGCATGTGCGGAGCACAGAAATTGACCGTGTGCTGACCGGAAAATATACGGCTCTGCCATGTTTTGCCGGGATTATGGCGGCTGTCTTTTTCCTGACCTTCCATGTGATCGGAGCATCGCTGCAGAGTGTGCTGGAGGTTCTGATCGGAAAACTGACCGAGCTCGTGGACAGCGCCATGACAGCATGGGGCGTCAATCCGGTGCTTCATTCCCTTGTGATTGACGGTATTTTTAACGGCGTCGGAAGTGTCTTAAGCTTCCTTCCGATCATCGTCACCCTGTTTTTCTTCCTGTCCATTCTGGAAGACAGCGGCTATATGGCGCGCGTGGCATTTGTGATGGATAAGCTGCTCCGGAAAATCGGCCTCTCCGGCCGCAGTATCGTGCCGATGCTGGTCGGTTTTGGCTGTACCGTGCCGGGCGTCATGGCGAGCCGCACCCTGCCTTCCGAGCGTGACCGGAAAATGACGATCCTATTAACTCCGTTTATGAGCTGTTCGGCAAAACTTCCGATTTACGCGTTCTTTACCGCCGCATTCTTCCCGAAATACAGTGCCCTTGTGATGGTTCTTCTGTATTTCGGTGGTATCTTCATGGCTGTCCTGATGGCGATGCTGATGCAGGGAACTTTATTCCAGGGGGAAGCCGTTCCGTTTGTCATGGAGCTTCCAAACTACCGCATGCCGGGGGCAAAAAATGTCGGACAGCTTTTGTGGGATAAGGCAAAAGACTTCCTGCAGCGGGCATTCACCGTCATTTTTGTTGCCACGATTGTGATCTGGTTTTACAGACCTTTGGAACGCATCTCAATGTCGTGGAGGACTCCAAGGACAGCATTCTCGCCGTTGTCTCCGGCCGTCTCGCCCCGGTTTTTCGGCCGCTTGGATTTGGAGACTGGAGAGTATCGACCGCCCTTCTAACCGGATTTATGGCAAAGGAGAGTGTCGTCTCCACACTTTCCGTACTGTTCGGCACGACCGCGCAGCTGACCGAAATTCTGACACCGGTTTCCGCATTAAGCCTTCTGGTTTTCTGCCTCCTCTATACGCCGTGTGTGGCGGCAGTCGCTTCTATCAAGCGGGAGCTTGGCGGCAGATGGGCAGCCGGTGTTGTCGTTTCCCAGTGTGTGATCGCCTGGCTGGCAGCTTTTGTCGTACATGGCTTTGCACTGCTGTTTGGCATGTAAAAAAGAACGTTAAATAAGAAAAGCTCTGCAGAACAGAAAATGCAAAATTCTGATCTGCAGAGCTTTTGATATATGGCTGGTAAAAAAATGCCGGTTTTAAATTTTTCGTATCACATGCTTTAAAATTCCTGTTTTGTGGAGCAGAAAGATCGAGCAGTCCATAAACAGATGGGCAAGAAAGGTGCTCAAAATGACACCATTTGATTTCAGCAGAAAGCCGACATGGAACCCATACCAGCACACGAAACCGGAGTAGGCGCTCATGATGACAAGAAGCGGTAGATTTTCCAACACGCCCCGCATCGTTTCAAGAAAACTCTTGACCGTAAGTCGAAATACAGGAAGCGGCCGACCGTCAGTGTCAGGAAATAGAGAATCAGGCCGTCGTAATTCGTGTCCTCGTAGATAAAGCGGATGTACAGAAGAATCAGTACAATATAGAAGACCGAAATCAGCCGCACCGACGCTTCTGCTCCGGGTCAAGGTGCGTGAGCTTTACCAGAACCACATCGAGCCAGCTCGTCAGAAAGACGGAGAGCACGATAAAGACAAGAAGCACCACATCCTGATATTTCTCCCAGTACATCGAAATCTGCGGCAGACGCTCATCGATAATGTAATAGAGGGAGAGGAAGAGAAGAATCGAAGTGCCGGAGAAAACCAGCTCATAAAAGCTTTCCACAATCTGATACTGCCTGCGCTGGTGTTTTTTCCGGCGTATTTTTTTTGCTTTTTCCTCTGTCTCCTCTTTTAGCTGCCGTTGAATCTGCAATTTTGCAATCAGAAGCACAAGGGCAAGCACCAGAATCAGGCCGAGCAGTGAGACAAGCAGAAAACTGCCCACATTGGCGGGATCAAAATAGTGAAGAATATAGTATCGTTTCAAATAAAATCACCTCTTCTGAAAATCCTTTTTTTGATTTCTCTTCACTTTAGTACCAAATCCGGAAAAAGTAAAGTACAAAAATGAGAACAGAAAGAAAGTGTCTGATAAAAAATAACCGAAATGGAGAGAATAAAGTGATCGATGCGTGACAGGGTAGAAAAGATGACAATCAGTCAAACTCGGTCAAAGCAGGGCGATAAAACGGGGAAATCCGTCATAAAACTCTAAACTTATGCAAATACGACAAAAAGAGAAGGTAAAATTCATGAAATATTAATGATTGATTTTGAATGAATATGACGATATAATAAGCTCATCAAAGCAAACACGATCAAAATAAAGCAGGAGGGAAATATGATTTACACAGTGACATTCAATCCGTCTCTGGACTACATTGTATCGGTGGAAGACTTCAAGCTCGGCCTTACCAACCGCACAAGCTCCGAGCTGATGCTTCCGGGCGGAAAAGGAATCAACGTATCGACCGTACTTGGAAACCTTGGAATTGAGAGCACAGCGCTCGGATTTCTGGCAGGCTTTACCGGAAAAGAAATCGCGGGACGGCTCGACCAGATGGGAATTAAAAACGGCTGCATCTGGCTGGAAGAAGGATATTCCCGCATCAACGTCAAATTAAAGAGCATTGACGGAACTGAGATCAACGGACAGGGACCCGAAATCCCGGAGAAAAAAGTGGAAGAGCTGATGAAACAGCTTTCCGCACTCGGCGAGGGCGACGTTCTCTTCCTCGCAGGCAGCATCCCGTCATCCATGGCAGATGATGCCTATCAGAAAATTATGGAAATGCTCGACAGCAAGGGCATCCGCATCGTCGTAGACGCGACCCGTGATCTGCTGATGAAGGTTCTGCCGTACCACCCGTTCCTCATCAAACCGAACAATCACGAACTCGGCGAGATTTTCGGTGTGGAATTAAAGACAAGAGAGTCGGTTGTTCCGTATGCAAAACAGCTGCAGAAAAAGGGCGCACAGAACGTTCTGGTTTCCATGGCAGGCGAAGGAGCCGTTCTCGTTGCCGCATCCGGTGAGGTCTTTGAAGCTCCGGCCCCGAAAGGAAAGCTTATCAACGGCGTCGGCGCAGGAGACTCGATGGTAGCCGGATTCATGGCAGGCTACATGGAAAAAGAAGATTACCTCCATGCGTTCCATATGGGAATCGCAGCGGGAAGTGCAAGTGCTTTTTCTGAAAACCTTGCAACCCGGGAGGAAATTGCATCTGATCTACGAACAGATTACAAAATAAAAGGGAGGACGTCTCATGAGAATCACAGAGTTGCTGGACATCCGCAGTATTGCGCTGGATGCCGCACCGAAAAGCAAACAGGAAACGCTTGATGCAGCCGTAGCGCTGATGGTCAAAAGCGGAAAGATCACAGACGAAGATGCGTACCGCGCACAGGTTTACGCAAGAGAAGAAGAGAGCACCACAGGAATCGGAGAGGGAATTGCGATTCCGCACGGAAAATGTGATGCAGTAAACGAACCGGGCCTTGCAGATGGTGATCCCGAACGGCGTTGATTTTGATTCTCTCGATGGAGAGCCGGTCACCCTGCTGTTCCTCATCGCAGCGCCGAACACAAAAGACAACGTTCACCTCGATGTCTTAAGTAAACTTTCCATGATGCTGATGGATGAAGAGTTCACCAAGAGCCTTCGAAACGCAAGGACACCGGAAGAGTTCCTTGCCATTATCGACCGCGCCGATGAAGAGAAAAAGAGCGTAGATGAGCGTCTTGCAGAACCGGTGGAAGCAAAAGAAAATCAGGTGAAGATTCTCGCCGTTACTTCCTGCCCGACCGGTATTGCCCACACTTACATGGCAGCCGAGGGAATCGAGAAAGCAGCGAAAGCAAAAGGATGCTTCGTAAAGTCGAGACACGAGCTCCGGCGGAGCGAAAAACGTGCTGACTGCACAGGAAATCGCCGATGCGGACTGCATCATCGTTGCAGCCGACGCACAGGTTCCGATGGATCGTTTCGACGGAAAGAAAGTCATCCAGCGCCAGGTATCCGACGGTATCAGCAAAGCAGATGAGCTGATCGAGCTTGCGATGTCCGGAAACGCACCGGTTTACAAGAGCGGCAATGCGCAGACAGCCGCAGCAAGCACGAAGAAGAACAGCGGCGGTATCGGCCACCAGCTGTACACCCAGCTGATGAATGGTGTTTCCCATATGCTTCCGTTCGTTGTCGCGGCGGTATTCTGATCGCAATTGCATTCCTGATCGACGGACTTCTTGTTGATATGAACTCCCTTGATGCCGCAGCCAGATCAAACTTCGGTACGATTACCCCGGCTGCAGCGATGTTCAAACAGATCGGCGGCGTGGCATTCGGCTTCATGCTCCCGGTTCTTGCAGGCTACATCGCCATGGCAATCGGCGACCGGCCGGCACTTGCCCTTGGTTTTGTCGGCGGTATGATGGCATCGAGCGGAACCTCCGGTTTCCTTGGAGCACTTGTTGCCGGTTTTGCAGCAGGCTACATTATCCTTGTCCTCCGCAAAGCATGTGAGAAACTTCCGGAAGCACTCGAAAAGATTGCGCCGGTTCTGATTTACCCGGTAGTCGGCATCCTTGCGATGGGACTTCTGATGCTCTTCATTGTAGAGCCGATCATGGGAACCGTCAACACGGTACTGAACAATGGTCTTGCTCCATGGGCGGATCCAGCAAGCTGATCCTTGGCATGATCCTCGGCGGCATGATGGCCATCGACATGGGCGGCCCGTTCAACAAAGCAGCTTACGTATTCGGAACAGCAGCCATCGCAGCAGGAAACTACGACATTATGGCATCCGTTATGATCGGCGGTATGGTTCCTCCGTGTGCGATTGCACTTGCAACCCTGCTGTTCAAAGATAAATTTACAAAAGAAGAAAGAGAATCCGGTCCGACCAACTTCATCATGGGACTCGCCTTCATCACCGAGGGTGCGATTCCATTCGCAGCAGCAGACCCGATCCACGTTCTTCCGGCCTGCATCATCGGCTCCGGCCTCGCAGGTGCGCTCTCCATGGCATTTGGCTGTACCTTAATGGCACCGCACGGCGGCATCTTCGTTGTACCGGTTATGGGAAATGCGCTGCTTTATCTGGTGGCAGTTGTCATCGGAACAGTGGTATCCGCAGTTCTGCTTGGAGTTTTAAAGAAAAAAGTTGCATAAAAGAGTAGAAAAAAGACAGAAAACAAAGTAAAATAAAAATATCAAAGATCCTATGGGAGGAAAAAATCATGAAAGAATTTAAGTATGTTGTAACAGATCCAGAAGGAATCCACGCTCGTCCGGCAGGAATGCTGGTAAAAGCAGTCAAAGAATTTTCCTGTGATATCAAGATCGCAAAAGACGGAAAAGCCATGAACTGCAAAGCCATCTTCGGCATCATGGGACTGGCTGTAAAACAGGGCGAAGAAGTTACCCTGACCTTCGATGGAGCAGATGAAGATGCTGCATACGAAGCAATCAGCAATTTCATGAAAGAGAACTTGTAATTCTACAGAGCCATGCGGAATGGAAGAAAAAAGTGCGAATCATGCTTGCATGAATGAGTGCTTTTTTCTGGAATTCCATATGGCGAGAAGCCACATCGAAATGGAGCGTAAGCGGAATTGAGATGGGGCTCTGGAGAATTACAATATAGTAATCGGCAGGAGCGTGTTTGAAAAACTTTCTGAAACTAAGAAATCCTTTTTGAACACGCTCCGGCTGTCTGGACAGAAAATTCGGATATCGAGAACAAAGGTGGAGAAAACTTATGCAGATTTATCAGGGAAAAAGCGTATTTTCCGGCATTGCGATCGGAAAGATCCGCGTATACAAAAAGAATGAGCGTCAGGTAAAACGTGTGAAAGTAGAAAATCCGGATGCGGAGATGGCACGGTTTGAGGAAGCAAAGGCAAAAGGAATCGCACAGCTTGGCGTGCTGTATGAAAAAGCATGCAAAGAGGTTGGCGAGGCCAATGCAGCGATCTTCGAGGTACATCAGATGATGATGGAGGACGACGGCTACAACGAGTCCGTCGAGAATATTATCAAGAGCCAGGGCGTCAACGCTGAGTATGCCGTTGCAACGACAGGCGACAACTTTGCGCAGATGTTTTCTGCCATGGACGATGATTACATGAGAGAGCGCGCGGCAGACGTAAAGGATATTTCCGAGCGTCTGATCTCCATCTTAAACGGAGACGACACCGACGCATCCTTAAACGACGAACCGGCGATCATCGTGGCAGATGACCTTGCGCCGTCTGAGACGGTACAGATGGATAAGGACAAAGTTCTTTCTTTTGTTACCGTACACGGTTCTTTAAATTCCCACACCGCTATCCTTGCAAGAACCATGGCGATTCCGGCACTGGTCGGAACACCGCTTCCGCTGGATGAGAGCGTAGACGGAAAGCTCGGCATCGTGGACGGATCCGATGGAACCATCTATGTTGATCCGGACGAGGAGACTCTTGCTGCCATGCAGAAGCGCCGCACCGAGGAGGAGGAAAAGAAAAAACTGCTCCTCACCTTAAAGGGAAAAGAAAATATTACACTGGACGGACAGAAAATTCTGCTGTATGCTAATATTGGAAACATCAAAGACCTTGCGGCTGTCATGCAGAACGACGCGGGCGGCATCGGCCTGTTCCGAAGCGAGTTTATCTATCTGGAGCAGGATCACTATCCAACAGAGGAGGAGCAGTTCCGTATCTACAAACAGGCAGCAGAGACGATGGCGGGAAAACGCGTCATCATCCGTACCCTCGATATCGGTGCCGATAAACAGTGCGATTATTTCGAGATGGAAAAAGAGGAGAATCCGGCACTTGGCTGCCGTGCGATCCGCATCTGCCTGACGCGGCCGGAGATCTTCAAGACACAGCTTCGCGCGCTGTTCCGCGCAAGCGCATATGGAAAAATTGCCATTATGTATCCAATGATCACAAGTGTCGGCGAGGTTCGCCAGATCAAAGCGATTGTGGAGGAAGTAAAAGCTTCTCTCGCTGAGCAGGGCATTGAGTACGGAAATCCAGAGCAGGGTATCATGATCGAGACCCCGGCGGCTGCCATCATCAGCGATGAGCTGGCAAAAGAGGTTGATTTCTTCAGTATCGGAACGAACGACCTCAGTCAGTACACCCTCGCGATCGACCGCCAGAACACAAAGCTGGATCCGTTCTTTGATCCGCATCACCCGGCGATCCTGCGCATGATTCAGATGGTTGTGGAGAATGCACACAAAGCCGGCATCTGGGCCGGTATCTGCGGCGAACTCGGCGCTGACCAGGAGCTGACAAAAGAGTTCCTTGCGATGGGCGTAGATGAACTTTCCGTTTCTCCGGGAAGCATCCTTCCGCTCCGCAAGATCATTCTGGAAACAAACGTGGCAGAATATAAGGCAGGAAAGAAATGTTAACACAGCAGAGACATGAGATAATTTGAAACTGATTAAAGAAAAGGAAGCATCACCGTGACGGAAGTCCGGGATCTTCTCGATACATCGGAGTCCACGGTACGCCGCGATATCACAGCGCTCGACAAGGAGGGCAAGCTGGAAAAGGTATTCGGCGGCGCCGTGGAAGCCGGCCAGAAGGTGACGGCACACGAGTACACCGTTGCGCAGAAAAATGAGCTGAACTGCGATGCCAAACGGAAAATCGCAGAATATGCGGCATCCCTCATCGAACCGGACGATTTCGTCTTTCTCGACGCGGGAACGACAACGGCGCATATGATCGATTTCATCCGGGCAACCTCCGCCGTTTTCGTGACAAACGCCGTTGCCCACGCACAGCGGCTGGCATCACGCGGGTTTAAGGTCATTCTGGTAGGCGGCGAGCTCAAAAGCTCCACAGAAGCCGTCGTCGGAAACCAGGCAATCCGCACAATCCAGGAGTATCATTTCACCAAAGGCTTTTTCGGCACCAACGGTGTCACAAGAAGAAGCGGCTGCACAACGCCGGATGTCAATGAAGCAGTAATCAAAAAGACCGCCATGGAGCAGTGCCGCCAGTGCTACGTCCTCTGTGACGCAAGCAAATTTAACAGCATCAGTTCCGTTACCTTCGCAGACTTTGAAAAACCGATTTTTATCACGGACCGGAAAGTTCCCGGGTATGAGAAGAGCAAACATATCATCGTATGCGAGACGGAGCGAAAATAAAAAGCCAACATCTTACACGCACATAAATTGCAAAGCGCCCCGGCCCTGCAGATCATTTGGATGCAGGACCGGGGCGCCGTTTACAGACTTATTCTTTGATTTCCGCCAGCGTTACATCTGGATGATGATACTGCGGACGATGTTTCAAAAATGGAACTTTAAGCAGGGTAGCATTCTTGGGACACCAGTGAAGACAGGCATAACAGGCTGCACAGGAATGTCCTCCATAAAAATACGATGCAGTAACAAAATCTTCTTTTGGCAGACTTCCGTCAGATGTAAAGTTTGTTTTTTGTTCTTTTATAAAAGATATGATAGATTTTAACCGTTCCGGTGCTTTTTTCAGTCGTTCCAGATTTTCCTGCTCTGAGCTGATTAAACAGTTGCCTGGCATCTGCAGATCAAAGACAGCCGACAGGTTTGCACCGCTGCGGGAAAGTGCCTGACTTAGGCTGACAAAAGAATTTCCGCTTTTTCCATTGTTAGAAGTCATGACGACAAAAGTATAGCAGTCAGGATTGACCGTTAACTTCAATAAAAATTCTTTTACAATCCATGGCAGATCGCTCATGTAGGTAGGAAAGACAAAACCGATTATATCGTTTTTGCAGAAAAAATTGCTTTCTGTTTTATAATATTCTCAACAGGCTGATTCAGCTCTTTTCCAATTTCTTTTGCAGCCCAAAGCGAATTACCAGTTCCGGTAAAATAAAAAATCATAAGTTTTTCCCTCTCTTTTTGAAGTTTATGACGGAGAAATATTTTTATCCGTTTGCTTTATATTATTTTAAAACTATGATGTTGGGGTCAAAAGCCCCTCTATAGTACCTTGAAAAGTTCATATATTTTGTAGTAAATACAAGCCTAAAT
>ENA-OQDW01000623-OQDW01000623.1-human-gut-metagenome-genome-assembly--contig:-NODE-623-length-14341-cov-1.584705_pt1 | contig 14341 bp, 14 predicted proteins | sample MGYA00242784_ERZ504613 | MGnify/ENA primary metagenome ERZ504613 (study PRJEB26092, sample SAMD00036330) | human gut metagenome | host: Homo sapiens | study: EMG produced TPA metagenomics assembly of... | reverse complement strand
TTTATTGTTAGGTAGCACTTCGGGAATGGAGTTGCGGAGTTAAGGGTTATATTAATCGTTGTTACAATCGCTTGTATCGACAAAGATAAATATTTTCTTCCAATTGCCAACACGCAATAAACTTCTTATTATAGCCTCCTCTGAATATCCTCGTTACTGTTCCGCTGACCCTTACTACGTATATCACCACCGAAAGTATAGGATACACCGATACGGAAACTGGCAAAGGCAAACTGATTGTCGGCAATTATCTTCAACCCGTTGGACATGGTTTCCAATTTGGAATGGCTGACAAACAAATTGTTGACATTCAGGCTGAGGCTGAGCTTATTGTTCAACAACCGATAAAGCATACCTGCACTGATGCTGTAAGTGGGGCTCATCAGATAGATGCCTGATACTGACGGGAAGAATAGGAACCGGACAACGTGGCCAGAAGAGTCTTCTTTTCATTGAAGAAGAAAGTGTTGCGCAGGCTGGCGTTATAAGCCACCCTTTCTCCTCGGGAGAGGTGGTGGCAGCGCTGGAGGTGGTCCGGCGATAGCTCACTCCATGCTGGGCGTAAGTTTGTAGCCATTTGGTACGGAAAGTGTATGAATTGTTAAGCCCGAAAGCATGCGTCTGCATGAAATTCTCCCAGAGGAAAGAGGTCACATTCGTTTCAGCATCCAAGTCCACAACCTGGAAGAAGACATCGTCCGAATAAGAATAATAGGCAGAAACATTGAAGTTATTCTTCAACGTATATCCCAGTTCGGCATTGTAAGTATAACTGGGTTTCAAGTCTTCACGACCGCAAGCGTAAGTGTACTTGTTCTGATAGAACGGAAAAGGATTGACCATATTCTGCGACGGACGGGAGATGCGGTTGGAGAAACTGAAGTTCAGCGCATGCCCGTCTGTAGGCGAATAAAGCAGATAGACAGTAGGGAACAAGCGCGTATAGTTCGTGCTTGTCCTCCGTATCCTTCGCTTCAGAAATACCGGTAGTGCGGGTGTGCTCCATACGCAAGCCCAACTGCATGGAAAAACGTTCGGAATATTCACGGCTATAATCAGCATATAAGGCATAGATTTGCTCCTTGTAACGGAAATAATCATCCTGCACCAGCGTAGGGTCCGACGTATCGTAATTGATACCGTTGCGAGTGTTGGTAAAGGAAACCTTGGCACCTGCCGTTATCTTGTACTTCTCAAAAGGAAGGATGAAATCAAGAGCGGAGGAGACTACATCTACCTTGCGATGTTGCAGATAGTTGTAATCGAAGTTTGTGCCCGGAATCTCCGTACCGTCAGGCAGGAGGGTTTTCGAGAGAAAGCCCATATTTTCGTCCCGGTTGTCACGCAGGTAATCCACATCCCAAGTCATTTTCTTGCCTTTGTCATCCCAGCCTTATCGGTATGAAAATTCAGATTGAGGCGGTCGGAACTGGTATCCTTGTCACTGTTGGAGTACAGCAAAGAATCCAATACGGCGGTAGAGGCATCGTAAACTTCCGTCCATGAAAGGGCGTTGCCCGGTTTGGGAGCACTGTGATTATAGATGGCCTGCATACCTACAGTCCAGTCCCGTTCCAACGATACGTCCACACCTCCCTGAAGGTAGAAGCTATTCATGTAATTGGTGTAGTCGGCACGGCTGTTCCAGGTGTTCTGCGGAAAATAGCGGTAATTCTTCTCACGCGTCTCATAGTTGCCCTGCGTAGTACCCCCGTTGAGGAAGGATGACACGCGCCCCTTGCTGAGGTTCAGGCTTACCCCGCCATATCCGTAATTGTCCTTTTCACCAGCGCTGTAGGAAGCGGAAGCCGTACCACCCCACGTAATCTTTGGGGCGTGACTTCAAGCGGATATTGATGATGCCTGCATTTCCGGCGGCATCGTATTTGGACGGAGGCGTGGTAATCACCTCCACCTTCAGTATCTGGGAGGCGTCATAGGAACGGAGGTAATCTATCAGTTCATCTCCTGACAGCTTCGTCTCACGGTCGTTGATATAAACCTTGATACCCCCTTTACCTATAATACCAATACTGTTTTGTCCAACCTGCAGACCGGGCACTTCACGCAGAAGGTCGAGTGCACTGCCTCCGGCAGAGGCTATGGTATTATGTGCATCGAACACTACCCTATCCACCAGACGCTTGATAACGGGACGCGCGGCCGTAACGGTCACTTCGTCCAGCAAGGCAGAAGAAGATTTCAATGTCAATTCGCCAACGTTTTTGTTTCCTTGCAGCACAACGGGAACGTAGAGGTCTTCGCTGCCGATAAGGGTAATATGCAACAAGTATTCTCCCAGTGGCTGGTCAAAGGAAAAACAACCTTGTGTGTCGGTCAGCATACCGGTAATATAGATACTGTCTTTTGCCTGCTTCAGCAGCACATTCGCCACCTCTACCGGTTGGCGGTTCTCGTCCTGCACACAACCGGAAAGCCGGTAAGTCTGAGCAGGAAGCAGAGTTGCCATACTTGCCAAGCACCCATACCATCACTCTTTTTCTAACGTTGTTCAGTAGTTTTTCTTTCATCATGCGTTTGATTTCAATATTTCACACCTTGTATTTCGCTGATACAAAGGTAGGGGTAAAACATGCCTCAAACGGTCTATATCGAGGAATAAAAAGTCTATATTCCAAAACTACAAATCACTACATATCAACACTTTAATTTCACAAAAGTCTATATTATGCCTTTTCCGGTCTATATGCTGCCTATAAACTCTACGATGCCTTCCTTCTCCCCCATCCCCAGTTTCTTGCGGATATTCGTCTTTCGCTGGTAAATGGTAGGAATGCTCTGTTGTGTCACCACACTAATCTCCTTCGTCGAGAAGTCCGCACAGAGCAGGCAGCAAAGCTGCTTTTCTTTGTCAATGAGCACATCGCCAAAACGGCTGTCCATCTTTGTGTAGAAGTTATCATACATCCGGTCTATGATAGGGTACAAGTCCTCCCATACCAGCAAACTCTCTACCGGCAGTTCATGGCTGGTAATACCCGAAATGCGGCGAAGCAGCTCCTGATTCTGTGAGGTAGGTTGTTTAGCCACCAGCGTATCATGCCTAATTGCTGCAACAGTATTTTCCGGAAAAACTGTCCGTCTTCCTCCTTCGACTGGTTCTTGGTCGCATCTTCCAACAGCCGGGTCAGTGTTTCCGCCCGTTCTTCCGCTTCAATCAACCGGTTACGCCGGTTACGGACATAAAGGGACACACCGCCACCTGCAAGCACCAGTACCAACAGTGCCAGCAACAAATTCAACTGTGCCTGCTTCCGTTCCACCGTCAGAATCAAGTTGGCTTGCGAAAGCGTCTCCTTCGACTCATCCTTACGCCGGACGGTACTCTGCAGCGCAGCAAGAGCATTGGCTACAGAATCATTATAGCGCGCCACGTCCAGCACATCAAACGTACGGTGACGTGTATAATCTATCAATGCCCTATATACTGCCACCATATTCTCTTCCGTCAGAAACCGGTTCCGGCCCTCGCCACGTTTCCTCTCCTTATTCAAATAGTATTCCGCCGAATCAAGCAGCCCTTCTTTCAAGAACACTTCCACTTTCACCAGATCTCCCATACGCAACTGTACCGGGTCGATGACATACTGCTCCATACGACGAATAGTAGCTATTGCACCGGAAGGTTCATCAAAAGAGTAAGCCTGCATCTGGGCATAGTTACGCAAATAATGCACTATCTTACTGGTATCTTCTGCCTCCCACTGCCAGTTCTATGCTGCGCTCCATGTAATAGGATGCAGAATCATTCTTGTTCAGCCCCATGGCAATTCCCATAGAGAAGAAGCTTCCGGCTCTTGCGTCCAAAGCTATGGCGGTACGGAAAGTTTCTATCGCTTTCTCATAATCTTTCCAGACATACACATACCAGTATGCCTTATCAATCAGCATATCAGCCATTCTTCCCGTGTCCTGCAGCGCCTTGGCCAAAGCTACGCCGCTGTCAATGGCAGCTATACACCGTTCGTGCTCTTTCAGCCAATACCAGTACCAGGCTTTCAACTGATAGGAAAACAGATTCTTCGCCGTGTCGTTGCGGAAGACGTAATAATCGGAAGCAGGCAATATCAAGGAATCTTCCGCCATCGAGTTGTGCCGCTTATAGTGCACATAAGCATTCAGCCATCCATACAACAGCCTCTCCTCATCCGAAAGTTGCGATGGCCTCTCTATCTGTACCAGCAAGGCATACACGCTGTCCACATTCATATTCACCTGCTTTTCTGCCAGATGTAACAGATGTGCCTCATTCATCTGCCGGCAGGCAACAAGGCACAGCAACGCAAACAATAGTCCAAGGAAAGGTAATCTATTCATAATATAGGAGATATAGTTTTTTCTATCATTTGTCTGCAACCGCAGTTTCCAGTTGCTTCAGCGCCTGCTCCAACACCGAACGCGGGCAGCCGATATTCAGCCGCATAAATCCCTTACCCGGTTCACCGAACATGGTGCCGTCATTCAGTGCCAGGTGTGCCTTGTCCACAAATAGTCTCACCAGTTCCTCCTGAGTCAGCCCCAATCCCCGGCAGTCCAGATAAATCAGGTAAGAAGCCTGCGGACGTATCATGCCGATGCCCGGAATATGCTCGCGCAGGTAGTTCTCCGTGAAATCGATATTGCCCTTTATATAGTCCAGCAGCTGTTCCAACCATTCCTCACCATGCATATAGGCAGCAGCCGCACCGATATAGGCCAACATGTGCCCTTCGCTGAACTCGCCCGCTTCCATGAACTCCTGAAAACGGTGGCGGATGTCCTCATTGAGGATAATGGCGTACGAACTTCCCAATCCCGGCATATTGAATGTTTTGCTGGGTGCCATGAAGGTGAGGGAATTCTGTGCGGCAGCCCCCGAAACAGTAGCAAAAGGATGGTGTTTGTAAGGTGGCAGAGTCAAGTCGGCATGAATTTCATCGGAGATGACAAACGTATGGCTTTCCGTACAAATATCAGCAATCCGGCGTAATTCGTCCACCGTCCATACACGCCCGCCCGGGTTATGGGGATTGCAGAGAATCAATACTTTGCATCCTTGTATATCCTTACGGAAACGCTCAAAGTCAATCTGATACTGTCCGTCTTTCAGGTCGAGCGGAGAGTAAACCACTTCGCGCTTCATGCGTTGCGTCACCAGGAAGAAGGGATGATAAACGGGAGTCATCACCATTACCCGGTCGCCGGGATTGGTGAAGCATTGCAATGCGAAGGCTTGACCGCGGACAATGCCGGGTACAAAAGTCAGCATCTCGCGAGTGACGTCCCAACCGTGGCGACGACTGAGCCAGCTACAAATGGAAGTATACCATTCCTCACACGCAGACGTATAGCCCAGCACTTCATGTTCAAGACGCTTCCGCAAGGCTTCCATCACAAACGGGGGCGTGCGGAAATCCATATCCGCCACCCACATGGGGAGGAGGTCATCGCGTCCCCATACACTCTTCACACCGTCCCATTTCACGGAGTCGGTACCACGGCGCTCTATTACTTCATCAAAATTGTAAGTCATATGCTTGCTTTTTTATAATTCAACGCATCAATTTGTTTTGTTTTTATACGATCCATTACCGCTGCCTTATTTTTGTAAACAATAATCATATCGGGAAAAATATAAATACCGCCACATCCCACACTGCATGAGACAAGATAATAGCGGCAAAGCGGTTCGGAAAGAAACGGTAAAGCGCCCCCCATGCCGCCCCCACCACCAGAGCCGCCATGACCAGCATGAAGTTGCAGGAACCGGCATGCACCAGTGCATAAATCAAAGTAGCCACCACAAAACCCGCATTCGGATTCCAGCGTTTGGAAAGCGTGCGTTGCACATAGCCGCGCCAGAAAATCTCTTCCGCCGGCCCTATCAGCAACAGCAGCAATGCTGCCAGCAGCCAAGGAGACTCTCCCTCTTTCATCCCATAAATGGAGTCCACCTGCGGACGGGCAAAATCGAACATCCAAGATGACACCTTGTCTCCCAACCAGAAAACGCCCCACAAAGCAACAGCAATGCCAAGTCCCAGCAAGACATTCGGCAAGCTCCACTTCACCTCCCGCCACCAGCCGGGATTGAACAAGGTGGCAAACACGGACAGTGTGAGCGCAGAACCGGTCATCATCCACCAGAAATTCACGAAAGGAGCCGTCCAAGGCGAAAACATGACCGTCCACAGCACGGCAGCCAGCAGAATGGTAAAAATCAGCTTCTTCATGACAGCAGACCGGCTACAACGAACGACAACGTGAACAGCAGACTGAACAACAACTGGAGTTTTGCAGTCATCTCATCCAGACCGGCTATGGCACTTTCTCCCTTTCCGGGAAAACGGGACACCACCCGTACATTGCCTATGGCAGGAACCAGTGCCGGCATCACCAGCAGGGTCCATAGAGGAAGAGTTCCCGCAGCTATCAAGCCGGCTATCCAGCCAAAAGGGAAAAGGACTTCGGCACAATAAACGTACATCGACGCCTTTCCTCCCAGCTTCATGGCCAGTGTCTGAATCTCGGCACGGGCATCGGTACGCATATCCCGTGTATTATTGGCATGCAGAATGGCCACCGTAATCAGTCCCACCGGCAGAGCTATCCACAAGACATTCCAGTCAACTACTCCCGTAGCCACATAGCAGGTACCCAACGTCGGCAGCAAGCATACGCCAAAAAGATGACGACATCGCCCAACGCACGATACTTGAGCGGCGGATAAAGCAACGAGCAAGCCGCGCCGCCTATACCGATGTACAGCAACGGCAACCCCGTACGCCACAGCAGGCCGACACCCGCAACAAGGGCAACTGCCAGCAATGCCATCGACAAGCCATATATCTCGCGCGGAGCAAACATCCCGTCGGTCAAGGTCTTGGCGCCAAAGGTATCCCTTGCATCGACCTTATGCTTATAGTCAAAATAATCGCTCCAGGTATTCCCGGCAGCGTGAAACACGACGATGTTCAGCAATGCCAGATGCCGTTCACCCAGTTTATGTCCTGCTGCATCCAATACAGATATGCCAACGTCACCACCACCGGCATCGAAGAGGCGGGGAATGACCACGGACGCACCGCTATCATCCAATCTTTCAAAGAATGTTTCTTCATTTGTTATTTATCATTTATTTGTGCGCAAAAGTACGAAATATCTTCGCTTTTTTAAGTAATTTCGCGCACAAGATAAAAGAACCCCTTATGATAAAAGCTCTGTTTTTTGACATCGACGGAACCTTGGTCAGCTTCAAGACCCACGAAATTCCCGTTTCCACTATTGAAGCGTTGACTGCCGCCAAGGCCAAAGGCATACATATCTTCATTTCTACCGGACGTCCACGCGTCATCATCAACAACTTGTCCGCCTTGCAAGAACGGAATCTGATAGACGGCTACATCACGATGAACGGCGCCTATTGCTTTGTAGAAGACACCGTTATCTACAAAAGCCCCATACCGACAGCGGAAGTGGATGCCTTGACAGCTTTCTGCCACGAACGCAACATCCCATGCATCCTGGTGGGAGAGCACGACATCTGCGTGAACCAGCCCGGTGAAGTAGTGGAGGAAATCTTCCATCACCAATTGAAAGTGGACCCCATCGAAGCAAAGCCCTATACCGACAGCCATGCCGACAAAGCCTTCTTCCAGCTGACTCCCTTTATCAACGCCGAGGAAGAAGCAATCATCCTGCCCTCCGTCCCCCACTGCGAGATGGGCCGCTGGCATCCTGCCTTCGTAGACGTGACAGCCAAAGGAAACACCAAGCAAAACGGTATCGACCAGATTATCCGCCACTTCGGCATCAAGCTGGAAGAGACCATGGCCTTCGGCGACGGAGGAAATGACATCAGCATGTTGCGCCATGCCGGTATCGGTGTAGCCATGGGCAATGCCAATGACGACGTAAAAGCTGCCAGTAACTACACAACCACTTCTGTTGATGAAGACGGCATCGCCAACGCCCTGAAATATTTCGGCATAGTCGGGAATCCATCATAAATCTGAAATCTTTTGAGCTTCGTTCCCGATACCCAAAACAAAGAGTTTCAAGACGCCTTGAACCTCATCCAGTATACCCGTCAGTCCGTATTCCTGACGGGCAAGGCAGGTACGGGCAAATCGACCTTCCTGAAGTACATCTGCGCGAATACAAAGAAAAAGCACGTGGTGCTTGCACCGACCGGCATAGCCGCCATCAATGCCGGAGGCAGTACCCTGCACAGCTTCTTCAAACTGCCCTTCTACCCCCTGCTGCCCGATGACCCGAATTTCAGTCTGCAACGGGGACGCATCCACGAATTTTTCAAATACACCAAACCCCACCGCAAACTACTGGAAGAACTGGAACTGGTCATCATCGACGAGATTTCCATGGTACGCGCCGACATCATCGACGCCGTAGACCGCATCCTGCGCGTCTATTCCCGCAACCTGCGCGAACCCTTCGGCGGCAAACAGATATTATTGGTGGGCGATGTGTTCCAGTTGGAACCCGTCGTCAAAGGAGATGAACGGGAGATACTGAACCGATTCTACCCTACCCCTTATTTCTTCTCTGCCAGGGTATTCGGCCAGATAGACCTTGTCTCCATCGAACTGCAGAAAGTATACCGGCAAACGGACAGCAAGTTCATCCATGTGCTGGACCACATCCGCAACAATACCGTCGGCTCTACCGAACTTCAGCTGCTCAACACCCGCTATGGCACCCAAATAGAGCAATCGGAAGCCGACATGTACATCACCCTCGCCACCCGCCGTGATAATGTGGACTACATCAACGACAAGAAACTGGCGGAACTTCCCGGTGACCCGGTCACCTTCTACGGCGAAATCATGGGAGACTTTCCCGAAAGCAGCCTCCCCACCTCACAAGAGCTGGTGCTGAAACCGGGCGCACAAATCATCTTCATCAAGAATGACTTCGACCGCCGCTGGGTGAACGGCACCATCGGCGTCATCAGCGGCTTCGACCCTATTGAAGAGACCCTCTACGTCATCACCGACGACGGCAAGGAATGTGACGTCAAACGAGAGTCGTGGCGAAACATCCGCTACAAATACAACGAAGAAAAGAAACAGATTGAAGAGGAAGAACTGGGTACCTTTACACAATATCCCGTGCGCCTGGCATGGGCCATCACCGTCCACAAGAGCCAAGGGCTGACCTTCAGCCGGGTAGTCATCGACTTTACCGGCGGCGTGTTTGCCGGTGGGCAGGCATACGTAGCCCTCAGCCGCTGCACCTCGCTGGAAGGCATCCAGCTGAAAAAGCCCATCAGCCGTGCCGATGTATTCGTGCGTCCGGAGATTGTCAGCTTCTCCGAACGCTTCAACAACCGCACCGCCATCGACCGTGCCTTGAAGCAAGCACAGGCAGACGTTCAATACGTTGCCGCCGCCAAAGCCTTCGACAAAGGGGATTTCGGCACTTTCCTGGATGAGTTTTTCAAAGCCATCCATTCCCGCTACGACATCGAGAAGCCCAACGTGCAGCGCCTCATCCGCCGGAAGCTGAACATCATCAACGTCTGAAAGAGGAAAACCGTGCACTGAAACAAGCAGCATTGGAGAAAGAGAAAGCCTCGTGAAAGTATGCCCGCGAATACATCCTTATGGGTGACGAATGCCTGAAGCATGACATGAAGGAGGCGGCCATGAAAAACTATGAGAAAGCCGTCACCCTCTGTCCCAAATTCAAAGAGGCCTGGAAGAAGATAAAGAAACTGGAGAAAGAGATGCTTAAAAGGTGAATCGCTTGTTTATAAGCCGATTATTATCTATTTTTGCATGTAATATAAAACTCAAATCCATTTCCGCCATGCTTCTGAAACTTTATGAAAAAAATAACAATCCCGCCGACCTGCAGCAGGTGATCGACCTACTGAATGACGGAGGTATCCTTATCTACCCTACCGACACCATGTATGCCATCGGCTGCCACGGACTGAAGGAGCGCGCCATCGAGCGCATCTGCCGTCTTAAAAATATCGACCCCAAGAAGAACAATCTTTCCATTATCTGCTACGACTTGAGCAAGGTCAGCGAATATGCCAAGTGGACAACAGCACCTTCAAGTTGATGAAGCGTAATCTGCCCGGAGCTTTCACCTTCATTCTGAACGGCACCACCCGCCTGCCCAAGATATTCCGTAACCGTAAGGAGGTCGGCATCCGTATGCCGGACAATTCCATCATTCAGGAAATAGCCCGCCTGCTGGATGCTCCCATCATGACAACTACATTGCCGCATGATGACAATGAGGACATTGAATACTGCACAGACCCGGAACTGATTGACGAGAAATTCGGTGATATTGTCGATTTGGTAATAGACGGCGGTATCGGCGGTACGGAAGGCTCTACCGTAGTGGATTGCACCAATGGGGAGCCGGAAATCATACGCCAGGGGTCAGGCTGGCTGGACGAAGGATAAAATCTGACTTTTAAGCATCTTACCAACAAACCTTTTCTGCCACTTCAATGTTTTTAATTAAAACATTGAATCTCATGAGCACAAAAGAGCAATATTGGAAATATTCGCTGATAGCCATCATTATCGGGCTGGGAATCATTCTTTTCAGACAAATAGCCCCATTCATGGGCGGTCTGCTGGGAGCTTGACTATCTATATCCTGGTGAGAAAGCAGATGATGTATCTTTCCGACAAGCGGAAAATGAAGCGCAGCATAGCTGCCACCCTCATTACGGCAGAGGCAATTCTCTGCTTTCTGGTTCCACTTGGGCTGGTGGTATGGCTGGCTGTGGTCAATCTTCAAAACATCAATCTGGACCCGCAAGCCATTATAGCTCCTTTCGAAGAAGCGGCCAACATCATTAAAGCCAAAACCGGCTACTATATCTTGGGGAAAGACACGGTGGCATACGTCATTTCAATTCTTCCCCGCATCGGGCAAGCCATCATGGGAGGTATCAGCAGTTTTGCCGTCAACATCTTCGTACTGGTCTTTGTACTCTACTTCATGCTGATAGGGGGCAAAAAGATGGAACAGTACGTCAACGACCTACTGCCGTTCAACGATGACAATACACAAAACGTCATCCACGAAATCAACATGATTGTCCGCTCCAATGCCATCGGCATCCCCTTACTCGCCGTCATACAAGGAGGAGTAGCCATGATAGGCTACTGGATCTTCGGTGCTCCCAACATCTTGTTCGCCGGTTTCCTGACCTGCTTCGCCAGCATCATCCCAATGGTAGGAACAGCGCTGGTATGGTTTCCGATAGCTGTCTACATGGCATTGATAGGCAACTGGGTTCAAGCTATCGGGCTGGCCATCTATGGCGGTGCAGTCATTTCACAGCTCGACAACCTGATACGCTTCATCATCCAGAAGAAAATGGCAGACATTCATCCGCTTATCACTGTCTTCGGAGTTGTAATCGGCTTGTCCCTTTTCGGATTCATGGGTGTCATCTTCGGGCCACTGCTCTTATCACTATTCTTTCTGTTCGTGGATATGTTTAAAAGAGGGTATTTGGATGCAAGGGGGAAGACGACGGAATAAGTACTTCATTTTTCATATTCCACCACTTTCCTCAACGGAGCCAACAACCTTTCCAGTACATTCTTGTCAGCAAGGATAATGTCTGCCGTACCTTTCAACTCACGCGAAACAGGTAGCTGTTTGCCGTAGTTGGTCTGCATGCCGTCAGGCAAAGTTATTTCCACTATATACATTCCCTCTTCCGTTGGAGCAGGAGAGATACTTGCGACCTGCCCTTTTACATAGCCAAACTCCTGGTCGGGATAATTATTCAGACGTATATGCACCCGCTGTCCACATGTACCTTACCCGAACCCTGCAAAGGAAGTAGAGCCTTACCTAACACCCTTGAACTGTCGGATGGCTGAATCGTGAAAACCGTTTCACCGGCTTTCACATTCTGGTTACGACTCCAAACCGTCATAAAAGTAACCTTCCCCCTGACCGGACTTTTCAATAAATAAGAGTGCTCCCATGCACTCAATTGCGCGGCTAACTGCTCTATGGCATTCTTTAAATCAGTCCGGCGACTCTGTTCCTCATCGTATGCTTGCTTACGTATATCCAACATATTTTCCTCATGTTGCACCAACTGCATTTCTGCCTGAAGCAAACTCATACGTACCTCTTCTTTAGAACGCAAACTTTGCAAATATCTGCTTCCAGACTCCTCAAATTCCGCAGCAATCATAGCCTTACGCACATATAGAATAGAATCACGAGTATACATACTTTCGGCAAGCTTTATATCCTTATCAATCAACTCATACTCCCGCTCTGCCAACCGAAGATAGGAGCGTTGTCCACCCAGTTGTTTTTCCTGAAAACGAAGTTTCCGAGCGTAATAGTCCAACTCCATAAAACGTGCATATTCTGTAAGTGAAGTAATGAAAGCTGCAAAAGCCGATTGCAGTTCCCCCAACTGCCAGCGCCTGCCGATAAAAAGCTCCACTCCTTTCTGCCAATCATAATCCTGCGTTTCCCATGCCTTCATCCATTTCTTAAGGAGACGTACATCTTCAGAACATGCCGCATTACCAATCACACCCAAATCCGTATCTGCCTCCACCGAACTCCCGTTCTTCACATAAAGCGTATCGAGTTTCCCAGTAGCATGTGACAGCACAAAGGCGGGAGGTTCCTCCGTGGCCAGAGTCACCTCTGCCGCCAAGGTGTCCGGATACCTAAATATCCAACAACCAACCAGTACCATCAACAGAATCACTGCCAAGACAGTAATCCCACACCTCACCACCCAAGGAGAAATGTGGTTCATCACCTCCTGCACTTCTTCACTGCGAAGTTCTATATCCTTATATATCTTCTCTTCCTCCATTCATTAGCTACCCAATTCCAGCTGATTCTTAACCAGCCGATAATACATTCCTTTCCGCTCCGTCAGTTCCCGATGGGTACCTTCTTCCGCAATGCATCCCCTATCCAGCACCACAATCTTGTCGGCATCCTTCACCGTACTGAGCCTATGCGCCACTACCACTACGGTTTTCCCTTTATAGAATTCATGCAGATGTTCCATAATCTCCTTTTCATTATTCGCATCCAAGGCATTGGTGGCTTCGTCGAAGAAAAGAAATTCCGGATTTTTATACACGGCACGCGCTATCAGCAAACGTTGTTTTCTGCCCCCTGACTGATACCGTTTCCCTCCATACCGATTTTGGTGTTATACCCCAATGGAAGCGAGTCTATGAAATCACGGATATTGGCCACCGCCACGGCATGGCGCAGCCGCTCCACATCAATCTGCTCCTCTCCCACAGCAATATTCTGCGCAATGGTTTCCGAAAAGATAAAGCCGTCCTGCATCACGGCTCCCGTCTTGGCACGCCACAAGTGGGGATTTTATGTTCTCTAACGAAGCATCACCCACCTTCACAGCCCCCTTATTGGGCGAATAGAAACCAAGCATCAGTTTCACCAGAGTAGTCTTTCCACTCCCGCTCGCACCTACAATAGCTGTCACTTTATGTTCAGGAATCACTAAAGAGACATTATCCAGCACATAGTCTCTATCCGCTCCATCGTAACTGAAGCACACATTTTCCATCTTTATATCCCGTCTCTCAGGCAAAACGGACAATTTGGAAGCAATATCCTGCTCCTCATCCGGTTTCCCATGTACCTCATTCAGCCGTTCCAGACTTATCTTGGCGTCCTGAAACTGCTGCGCAAATCCTATAAAAGAAGAGACCGGCGCACTGAGCTGGCCGATGATATAAGTCAGAGACATCATCATACCCAGTGTCATCTCCCCTTCCACCACCGCCTTTGCCGCAATAAACGAGATTATAATATTCGTGGTCTGATTGAAAAACACAGAACCTACTTGCTGTACCTGCCCTAGCGTCAACCCTTTTACGCTGATTTTAAATAGTTTCACCTGAATACGCTCCCACTGCCAGCGCTTCTGTGTCTCGCAGTTATTCAACTTTATTTCCTGCATAGCGGTCACCATCTGCACAAGGTTACTCTGCTCTCCGGCTGCTTGTGCAAACCGACGGATATCCAATTCACGGCGATATTTCATAAAAGCAAGTATCCAGGCAATATACAAGCTGTTACCTAAAAGAAAGATTCCCAATACCACCAAATTGTAGTAAGCAAGTACAATAGCAAAGATGAAAAAACTGACAAAGGAAAAGAGCGTACTAATAGAAGAACCTGTCAGAAAATTCTTTATACGGTCATGGTCACCAATGCGCTGTATAATGTCTCCACCATCTTCGTATCAAAAATGAAGCGGCAACTTCATCAACTTGCCAAAAAGTCGAAATAAGGAGATGGAATATACGCGTATTCA
>ENA-OQDW01000622-OQDW01000622.1-human-gut-metagenome-genome-assembly--contig:-NODE-622-length-14352-cov-2.406889_pt1 | contig 14352 bp, 14 predicted proteins | sample MGYA00242784_ERZ504613 | MGnify/ENA primary metagenome ERZ504613 (study PRJEB26092, sample SAMD00036330) | human gut metagenome | host: Homo sapiens | study: EMG produced TPA metagenomics assembly of... | reverse complement strand
CTTTCCTGATGCGGTTGCCGAAACCATCTTGATTGTAGCATGGAGGTTTTATTTGCCAAGCTTTTTTATCTACCCCTGGTTCAACCAGGGGTTTTGTTAAGCCTAAAGGCAGCAAGAAATGAGTCCGAACGCAAATTGCGTCCAGACTCAGTCTGGAAGGGGTGGACACTTTAGATGTCGCTTCCAAACGCATGCTTCGCTGTCGTAACAAAGAAAAAAGTTCGAATACAAATTGTAGCCAGACTCAGTCTAGCTATGAGTTATAAAAAGAGATTTCTGCGTTTTGGTACACAAAGTTTATGTTTGCACAATGATATATTCTTAATTACTGGTTAGCACGAGAGGACAGAAAGTACGTTATTTTCCGAACGGTTCGTCCGACAAGATCTACCGCTGTTTTTGACCTCTCGGTTGTATGCGGGAACATATCAAGATAAAATTTATTTACAATTTTCTTTATACCAATTCTCCATACTGGTTCTAAAAATATTTCCTTCGTATCTCGTTATTGTTCCATCAGTATAGCTTGATAGCATTTCTTTATGCTCATCGTTTAAGTTACTATAAATCTGTTCTGTTACAATAATTCTATTGCGAATTCCTCTCCCCGCTTTATTTGCTAAGTGGCAAGCTGTATTCACAACATCTCCCATCCAAACAATTTCATTAATTCCACTTCCAGAATAACCCGCTTTTACCATCAATGCACGTCCATCATCAATTCCTATCCCCACCGATATAGTATCATATTTCTTTTTCTTCAATTTGTAGTTAAGAATTTTAATCATGCTATTAAGCTGTGCTGCTACTGAAATCACATCATCGACATCTGATTTTTTTGGTGTTTCAAAAACTCCCCAAACACAATCCCCATTAATATTAATCTCTTTACACATTTCCCATGAATTCATAATTGCTACACATTCTGACAAAAATGCCCTATACATTTTTGCTAGTGTCGGTCTCCTATTGCCATCCGTCAATTTAGATGAATCCACAATATCAATAAAGAGTGCTGTTACATTAATATAATATCCATTTTTATATGTAAGTTTATCTCGAGATGGTATACTGCTTTTATTATCTTCATAATCATTATCATTTGCATCTAGAATATCATCCATTCTGGATGCGCTGTCTTCAACTTTATAGGTATAAGTTGTCTCCTTTTTAGACTCCATTATTTCTCATCCTTCCTCTATATCATTCTAAAGGCCATACAAATAAACCATAAAACAATCGTAATTAATAGAAACTTAATTCCATTATTATACCACTTTGCCTTTTGATTACAGATTCGTGAATTTGTATGTATTTGTTCCTCCAAGTCATTTATCAACTCTTGTTCTGTTATATGATTTGCTTTATCCCTATAATTTTGTAGTTCCATAGCACCAATACTTCCAAAGAAAAACAAAGAAGATACATTATTCAAATTTTTCACTCGTGCGATAATGGTCCACATAAAACTAACAATAGATAAAAAGTTTGCACAATAAAGTAAACCTACTAATAATGCAGCAAAAATTTCCCCGCCATTTAATTCTGATAATTTCGATACTTGTGTAATCCTTTGGAACGCATCAGGAAGACCGCCACTAAAAATCATACCGATAAGCACCCCTGCAAGTGCCAGAGCAAATGAAATCTTTGTATCTATATTACCTATCCAAGTGTTAATCATCGATAGAGTTTGAAATGCATCCTCCTTTTTAAACACTATATTTTCTTGCTGTTGATTACTGTTTTGTTCCATAATTAAAATCCTCTCAATTTCTTTAATCTACTAATCTTTTCTTTGTAACCCTTTATATGTTCATACCTTATCCTGTTATTTTGTAAATTATCTTCCATTACATTAATAACTTGCCACCCTTGATTCTTCTCGCATGCCCACTTAAAGGTTGCTTCATTTATATACACCCAGGTATCGTTTTTTTGGGCCATACTCACCATATACTTATATGACAGATCATATTTTTCAAAATAAGCATATATTTCTATAAAATAATATGAATGTTCATTAATAGTGTCCTCGTCATATCCCTGTTTTTTCCCTAATTTCGTGGTATGAATTTATCAATTTTTGCCACCTTTTTATACCTATACTTTTTATATATTCATATTCTCTACAAAATGAGCCATATATAAGATCATGGATAAACGAGTATGTAGAACTAATTTCTTGCTTAAGCGATTCTTTAGCTCTGTCTTTTTCTTCTACCGCTTTTATTTTTAAAGTATTTTCATTCAAATATTTTTTCTTTATGTTATCATTTTCCTTTTTTAACTTTTCTTCTAAAACAGCGATTTCCTTTTCTCGCTGAATTAGATTGTTTTGTAATCTTTCAATTTCTTTAATTCCAATCAATAATTGATTTTCTGTGTCTCCAGCATCATCCGGTTCAACTTTAGTTGGGGAACCCAATTCTTCAAAATAATCTAAATAATAATCGCTTGTCGCATAGCCACGAAATAATTTTGATCCTTTATACTTTGCCACCTCAGTCCAAACATCTTTATAACAATCAGATAGCTGTTTATAAATATTATCAGAAATAAAAATTTCCCCGCCAGAAGCAAGATCAGAATATTTGCTTGCGTGATTTGTAGTATTACCTACCCATACGCAATCCACTTCGTTTTCTTTATTTTCATCTTGCTCAACGCCATACATTCCTACCTGTGTAACTAAGACTTTGCCATAATCAATCCCTATACCGCATTCAATAATTTTTCCGTTAACTTCGATTTCAAATAATTTATTAAGGCTATAATCAATTACCGTTAAAAGACTTCTCGCAGCATTAATTGCTTTATCAACCGCCTTTTCGACGATTAATCCACTTTCATCTACTGTATCAATAAATACTCCCATAATTCTATCGCCCAAGAACTGTCTCGTTACACCTCCGTTTTTTCTTACACAATCAACAGCCATTCTCATAAACGAACGATATATTTTTACCATGCTTTGGCCTGACTTTTTTCAGTCAAATATGTTGACTTCCGAATATCAATAAACAAAATAGCAGCAACAATAGAGTAGGTTTTATTATTATCTTCTAACTGTTCAATTGTCGGTGGCAAATCAGAATTTACCTCTATCTGCTCCACTGGCTGCTCAATAATATTTTTTAATCTAGAATCTAACTTTTCAAAATCACTTTTACTCAATGCCATATTTACTCTCAATACTCCTCTATTGCATTTTTCCTATTTTCTCTCCATTCGGCAACACAAATGCCTGTTCATATCCAACATCTAATACCTCTGCAATCTTTGACATTTCCTCTGAAGAAACGGTGCCACGCTGCAGCTTCTTATTAAAATTCTGCGGAGTCTGTCCAATCCGTCTGCAAAGTTCCGCAAGGCTGATATTCATTCTATCACACAATTCTCTGATCATATCCGATGTTGTCATTTTCCACCTCCATCAGCATAGTATAATTATAAACCTTTTGGTTGATAAACACAAGCTACCTTCTTCAAAATTAACAGCCTATTAAAAAAGCACCTTGCAGCCATTTCAAATGCATAGCAATGTAAAAATTTCCACCTCTCTACAAACTTCTTGATTCACTAAATCTTTCTTAAATATTTTTTGCAAATCGTAAAGACAAATCTGCTATAATTAAAAGTCCATCTTCAAAGCAAAGGAGGAATTAACAAGATGGGCAAAAGACACACAGAGGAAGATAAAAAGTTCTTGGTTTCACTCTACGAGAACGAAAAATCAGTCTAAGAGATTTGTGAAAAATATCAAATTTCAAGAAGCACTTTATACAATTGGATAAAGCTTTATACGGAAAGGAAATCACCGAAAACCGGTACAACCATTTCCGGCCATCGAATCGTTTGTCTGGAAGAGGAGAACCGAAAACTGCGAGAAGAAAATGAAATTCTAAAGAAAGCAAGCCGTGGCCGCAATGCATCTCGTTCCGAAAAGATTCAGGCGGTACAGGAGTTATATGGGCAGTATTCACTTCGAGCTCTATGCGATGCACTTGGATTAGCACGAGGGACCTTTTACAACCACATGAAAAGCAAAAAATTCAGAAACTTGTAGATCGGCAAAACGAAGAATTCCGGTCTATCATTCGGAAAATTTTTGAAGACAGCAAAGGGCGATTGGGCGCTCGACCAATCCGTGCCAAAATGCATGAAATGGGATATGAAATTAGTGTCCGAAGAATTAACTATCTCATGAAAGAAATGAAGCTTTCTGCAGTTGTTCCCAAGCCTGATGCGGCTTATATGCACCCACGCTCAAAATTCTATCGCAATAAACTGTCCAGAAATTTTGATCAGACGGAGGCAAACAAAGTATGGGCCAGCGATATTACATATGTACCCGTCGGAGACAAGTTTTATTATGTTTGTGTAATCCTTGATCTATTTTCCCGACGGGTATTATCCTACAGTGTATCAGATCGCATTGATACGAATTTAACCATTAAAGCATTTATGCGAGCTTACAAATTGAGAAATCAGCCGCAAGGTTTACTTTTTCACAGCGATCAGGGATGCCAGTATACATCCTATGTCTTTCAGCAGATCCTGAAAGGCTATCATGTGGAACAGTCCTTTTCTACACCGGGACAACCCCACGATAATGCTGTATTGGAAGCTTTCTTTTCCGGCTTCAAAAAAGAACAGGTATACCGGAATATGTATCGTACAAAAGAAGAACTCGAAGCATCCGTTGCCGAATACATCGAGTTCTATAACGAGGGCAGACCTCACCGAAAATTAAATATGAAAACTCCAGCTCAATTCGAAGCCGAATACTTTTCTGCTCTAAATGCGAAATAAAAAACGGATGACAGTATTTTAAACAGTCTACAAAAAACTGTCCAAAATACTGTCATCCGATCAGATGGTGGGAGAGGGTGGATTCGAACCACCGAAGTCAGTGACGACAGATTTACAGTCTGTTCCTTTGGCCGCTCGGGAACTCTCCCATATATGAACTTTTTATAACGCACGCCCTTTGCACGGCTTGCGGGTGAAAACAGGTGGAGCTGGTGGACGGACTTGAACCCCCGACCTGCTGATTACAAATCAGCTGCTCTACCAACTGAGCTACACCAGCATGTGCACTCTTAACGCGAATGTTACTATATCATATTTTGCCCTTGCCGTCAAGTATCAAATAACAATTTTTTTACAAAGTTGCGGATAATCGAACGAGGTGCAACAAGAAAAAAACTGCACATAGAAGGGCCCGATCGAAAGGTCATCTTTTCAGCTAGAGCCGCATAAAACGTCTATTGAATTCCCCAACCCTCCCATGCATCCGCTTGACTGGTATTTTTCAAAGCAATTCCCCTTCTTCATCCAATTGTATCACACTTTTTTCATAAGCCTATTTTGGAAGAAAGCAGAAGAGAAAATTTGCAGGAGATGGGGTTGGCGGATTTGGGAGAATACAGTATAATAAAATCGAAGCATACCAACCGGTCCGCTTGGCCCCTTTCAGGAGGCCCGGTTTCAGAAAGAAGGGAATTGTCTATGACAAAAAAAGAACGTGCGCGCCTTGCGGTAAACGCCTTAAAAAATGAATATCCGGATGCAATCTGTTCCCTACGCGCGGAAGAACCCTTACAGCTACTGATCGCCACGCGCCTTTCCGCCCAATGCACGGATGCGCGCGTGAACCTTGTGACACCGGTTCTGTTTGAAAAATACCCGACGCTCGAGGCCTTTTGCGAGGCGAATGTAGAAGATGTGGAGGAAATTATCCACTCCTGTGGATTTTATCATGGCAAAGCGCGGGATATTGTGGGTATGTCCCAAAAAATCCGCGATACGTTCGGCGGCGTTGTGCCGGATACGGTGGAAGCGCTCACTACCCTGCCCGGAGTAGGGCGCAAAACGGCAAACCTGATCGTGGGCGACGTTTATGGGAAACCGGCCGTGGTAGCGGACACCCATTTTATTCGGATGTCGAATCGGCTTGGATTCGTCGATACGAAGGATCCGTATAAGGTAGAGCTCGCCATGCGCAAGCTTTTGCCGCCGGAGGAAAGCAACGATTTTTGCCATCGCTGTGTGTACATGGCCGCGCCTGCTGCACGGCGCGCAAGGCGATGTGCGAAAGGTGCTGTATGGCAGAATTTTGCCCCCAAAAAGGCGTTATGTAACAATTCCATAAAAGGAAAAAGCTTTGATCATCCCCTTTACATACCCTGCTTAAAATAAAAAACGGCACTTTTCATTGATATCGCATCATGAAAAGCGCCGTTTTGTGTTGCTGCCAGGCTATATTTCATCTGCAAACGGACCTTAATTCAGGAGAGATAACTTTTCATCTTCTGAATTCCAGATTCCTCCGTCTGGATCAGCGCTTGGCCAAGCGATTGAATTTCCGGCTGTACGTCGGAATACTGCTTCATCGTGCGCGTTGTTTCGATCAGCCCCATTGTATTGCCGTTAATCATGATTTCCGCAATATGGTTTGCGGATTTATCCATTAAGGTGTTCAGCTGCACACCTGACCAGAGGTTTGCCTGTGCAAGCGGACCCTTATCCTTTGGAACGGCCTTACGCTGGGAAAGCTCCTGCGAGGCCTGGCAGGAAATCTTCGCATACTGGTCGTGCTGTTCGTGCAGATCATTAAGAAGTTGTGCATCGGTTACTTTTTCTGTTAGAAGGGAGATGGATTCGCATCCCATTTGCGCGCCCTGATAGATTTTATTCAAACATTCAATGCTGCGGTCCTGCGGCTCTGCCGGCATAAAAATCACTCCTATTCGTTTTGCATCAGTAGTCAAAGGAATCTGAAGCCTTCCATACTGTCTCTGGGAACGTTCAATGATGCCGAGTTCCTTTGGCCTGCGTTGTTAGTTTCTACGTTCCCATGTGAAATATGTACGCTACCTTGCAAAACAAGAAAAAGGCCGCTATACTGAAACTAAGTTTAGAATAACGCAGGGCTTGCCACTTCTTGATCTTGATAGCGGGAGTTTTCCGCGGCGCGGTGAGCGGGCGACCAGTTTTCTTTCGGATGGGGCAATGATGAAAAAAAAGTGATTTGCTATTGCAGGAAAATATGAAAAACGAACCTCTCTATCTGCGTGTTTACAATTATTATAAGGAATTAATCTCATCCGGCAAGCTGACTGCCGGGGCAAAGCTTCCCTCCATCCGGCGCTGCGCACAGGAGCTGGAAGTAAGCCGTACCACAGTGGAAGCGGCCTATTTGCAGTTGGCAGCAGAGGGATATGTTGTGGCCAAGCCACAAAGCGGCTTTTATGCCTCCAGCCTGGAGTATCCTTTGGAGCCTGGCGGGCCGCGGGTTCAGCCACGGCTCCATCAGGCCGCGCCTGATTATCCGGTATGATTTTGCGTCCGCTTCCGTGGATGCGGAAAGCTTTGATTTCGCGCTGTGGCGACGGTATATCAAAAGCGCCCTACGGGCAGACAGGCGGTTACTCACCTATGGCGAGCCGCAGGGCGAGCCCGATCTCCGCGCAGCGCTTTGCAGCTATGTGGCAAAAAGCCGCAACGTGGTGTGCACTCCGGAGCAAATTGTGGTTGGCGCAGGTGTACAGAGCCTTCTGCATATCCTGTGTGGACTGCTGGATGAGCGGCCGCCAGTCGGTTTTTGGAACAATGCATTTGCACAGGGGCGCGCCATTTTTGAAGACCACGGCTTTCCAGTGCATTATTATGTGCAAGGAAGGGATGAATTTGCGGCACTGGAATGGGATCATATCCGCCTGCTATATAGTTCCCCTTCCCATATGGACGCGATGGGCAACGTCATGCCGGTGGCGCAAAGGCTAAAGCTTTTGCAGGTTGCACGGCGTAGCGGGTGCCTTGTGCTGGAGGACGATTACGATAGCGAGTTCCGCTATTTCACCCATCCCGTACCCTCCCTGCAAGCTGGACGGGGGGCAGAGTGTGATCTATATGAGCACTTTTTCCAAGCTTCTGCTGCCTCCCTGCGCCTAAGCTTTATGGTGCTTCCCACATGCTTGATGGAGGCATATGAAAAAAAGGGCGGGCTCTATAATCAAACAGCTTCTAAAGCGGAGCAGATTGCCCTATGCCAGTTTATCCGTGACGGTCACCTTTCTTCTCAAATTCGGAAGGCACGCAAGCTCTATATGAATAAAAGCCGTGCGTTGTGCGAGGCGGCGCGCTGTGTGTTTGAAGATCATGCCAGGGTAGAGGTGTGCGCATCCGGCCTGATGGTTCGCTTGGAGATTGCAAGCACAAAGCCGGTTCAGGCGCTGCTCTCGCGGGCGCTGGAGGCCGGGATCGCCGTAAGGGCTGATGAGAATGCCGGCGAAGGCTCCGCCTGCCTGCTGTTGGCAAGCGCCGGTGTGCCGACGGGGAACTTTGAATCGGCGATGATGGATTTATTCCACGCTTGGCAGACGGAATTATATATAATCGATAAAAAATATATCTATTTTTACAAATATATTTGCAAAATGCTTTTCTCTTCGCTACAATAGTGGAAAAGGCCAGATATCGGCCCAAGACGTCAAAAGGAGGAGAAAGAGCAATATGGGCTTTTTGAACAACCTATTTGCCCAGCCGACGCCGGAGGAAGCGGAAGGCTATAATGTGGCAACCACGCGGCAGATGGTCTGCTTTGGAATGGAGGGCTTCCCGGCAATCGTGTTTTCCGGGCTGATTTCGACGTTTTACATGTATTTTGCTACCAACGTGGCCGGCATTACCATTGAAGCTGCGGGCGTCATACTGGCAATTGCCAGTATCTTTGATGCCGTAACGGATCCGATCTTCGGCACCATTGTAGACAAATATAAGATTTCTAAAAAATATCGCTATATTCCGTGGTATGTAATGGGCGTTGTATTCATCTGCATCGGGATGATCGGCATTTTTTTTGGGCCAAACGTAGCAGCCCCGGCGGCATGGATGATGTGCTTTTATCTAGTGCAGGCGGTTGGCGGCACATTTCTAACCGTATCGATCAGTCCGCTGCGAAATATCTTGACCAACGAGCCGGGGCAGCGTTCAATTTTGCCTTTTTTCAGCAATGTGTTCGGCGGCGTTGGCGGAATGTTATCTCTTGTGATAACACAGCCATTGGTCGATCTTTTGACCAAAACGTTCGGCCGGGAGGTCGTTGCGTGGCGGATTGTCACAATGGGCTATATGCTGCTGGCGCTTATGTCGATTTCCCTTGTTGTCAGCGCAACCAAGGAAAAGGACCGGCAATTTATGGAGTCCGGAGTTGAGCCTATCAGCTCAAAGATCTTCTGCCTCTGCTGCGGGAAAACCATCCGCTTCAGATGCTCGCCATTGCCGTAGCGACAAATGATTTGGCAACCGGCATGCAGAATGCTACGTTGGTCTATTTTTTCCTGTATGTCATGCATAATAAAGACCTTCAGCCAATTGCAACTGTTGTAGGCGCCCCGTTTATGCTGGTGGCCATTCTGCTCGCGCCCTACATTGCCAAAAAACGGATCGCAGGCGGGTATTTGTGCAGGGCAGTTGGGTTGGCGCGCTCATGCCGGTTGCAATCCTTCTGCTGCGCCCTTTTGCTTACCCGGTAATTACGTTGCTGCTGATGGGGCTTAATAGCTTCTGCTCCACTTATATCGGTAGCGTGAAGTGGTCGCTAATGTCGGACTGCGTGGATTATGGCCGCTGGAAAACAGGCAAGTTTGCACCCGGCGCATACGCGTCGATTTTCTCCTTCCTGGAAAAGGTCATGAAATCCCTATCCGGTGCGATTGTTGGTTTTGCGCTGGGCCGGGCAGGCTTTTCCGAAGGGGCGCAGGCGCAGGGGGCGATCGTGCTGGCGCTGATCGTGTTTTTCCAGTTTGCCGTGCCCATGCTCGGCCACATTGCCTCGATTATCTCCATGCGGTTTTTCGGGATCGATGCGGAAACCTACCGGCAGATGAATCAGAATGCACCGGTGGGAGAGCGGGTTGAATCCGGCAGCAAGCTTTGATTTTGATGCGCTCAGCCTTACACGCCAGAAAAGGGCTGTTGCTAAATGCATAAGACATTTGGCAACAGCCCTTTTGAAAGCCTTTTTGTATGTGGAGCTAAGGTTTGTCTATTCTGCACACGGGCTTCTTCAGGGCCTGCAAGGCGAAAATGCATTATTTCCGAAGCTGCTCTCCGGTGCGGACATCGAGAATATGCGTGAAAACAGCGGTATGTGTGCTGGAGATATATTTATCCACATGCATGCTGCCAAAATACCACTTTTGAAAGGTAGCCGATTTGCCAAGCTCTTCAAAATAGGCGTTGAGCGCCGTCACGCGCACCGGGCCTTTTTCTTTGAGCTTCAAAAACCCTTTAATCGTAGCAGGCGGCTCATGAGTAAGGATGATATCCACCTTGCAATCAACCTTTTCCAGATTGTTCGCGCCCTCAATCAGCTCCACCTGCGTGGGAATCTCATCGCGGGACCAGCTATCATTATCGAAACGAATGTCGATATCCGGGCTCTCCCCCCCGCCCATGGTGAAAATCTTCAGCCCCTCGATCTCATAGATTTGGCCGCGCATCAGATGATATAAATTTTTGTAGATCTGCCGCGCCTTGCCGCCGTTCCACTCGATTACATCATAGCTTTTAAGGAGCTCAAAATTTTCGTGCGTTCCGTCGAGAAAGCAGACGTTGTATTTTTTGCTGCCGATTTGCTTTAAAAGCTTTTGTTCTGCTTTGCTGCCATTCCAGAGGAAGCCGAAATCACCGCAAACAAGCAGAGTATCCCCTTTTTTCAGCTTCTTCAGGCGCGGGTCGCTAAAGCGGCTGGCGTCGCCATGCATATCGCCGGTAACATAAACCATTTAAGTATCCCTCCGTGTATTTGCTTCTATGCGGAAATGAACGGAAAACGATTCCCTTTTCACCGCAATGCTGTTATACTATAACATATCGTAAACATATACGAACGGTATTCCTCCAGAGGAAACGGGCAATAATGATCCTTGCCGTGCGTCCCGTTCGTCATTACATCCTATCATACAACATTTACGGGGAGACTGTCCATGAAAAAGGCAATAATTTTTTTCTGTTGTATTTTGACAATTGCTACGAGCGCTGTTTTTCCGGCGGCCGCATCCTATAACGATGAAATTGATTTGGATGCGGAGATCGCCCTGCTGGTAAGCTTAGATAATGGCACGGTCATTTTTGATAAAAATGCAGAGAAACGCACGGCGCCCGCTTCCCTAACCAAAATTACAACCGCCATCGTGGCCATTGAAAACTGCGCTGACCTGGAAAACACCATCGTTACCGCCCCCTATGATGCAATCCATGCGCTGGATGGAACAGGCAGCTCCCTTGTCGGCATCAAGGAAGGCGAGCAGATCAGCATGCTCAACCTGCTTTACTGCATGATGGTGCACAGCGCGAATGAATCCGCTAACATTATCGCGGACTATATCGGCGGCGGAAGCATCCCTCGTTTTGTCGCACTGATGAATTCCTTTGTGCAGAAGCTGGGCTGCAAGAATACCCATTTTGTCAATGCGCACGGCCTGGATGAAGAGGGGCAATATACCACCGCGTCAGACCTGCGCAAGATCGTGGAATACGCGCTGCGGCTTCCTGTATTTGAAAAGATTACGAACACTGCAAAATTCACGCTGCCGAAGAGCAATCTGCGCGAAGCGCAGACACTCCGCACGACGAATGAATTGATCGATTCTACAAGCAAATATTATTATGCGGGTGCAAAGGGGATTAAAACGGGCACTACCACCAACGCGGGGCGCTGTGTCATCTCCGTTGCCTCTCGCGATGGATACCGTTATCTTGGAATCGTTTTGCGTGCTCCCTATAAAGATGCGGAGGGGAACATCATAAAAGGAAAGGAAGGCTCAGCCTTTGCAGACTGCCGCAAGATGTTTAACTGGGCGTTTGACCATTTAAAGTTGGAAACCGTTGCAGATCCGGCCCAGATTGTATCCGAAGTGGCGGTAAAACTTTCGTTTCAAACGGATTATGTGCGGCTTTTGCCCAAAGGGGAAGTGCGCGCGTTGGTGCCTCAGGGCTTGGATGCGGCCGGCGTTATGATCGTGCCAGATGAAAAAATGCCAAAGTCAATCGATGCGCCGGTGAAGAAGGGCGAGGTGGTCGGCCAGGCTAATATCCTGTATGCCGGCCAAGTGATCGGCACAGTGGATCTCGTGGCAGAAAAGGCGGCCCGGAGGAGTCTGATTCTGTATGTAGGAAACCTTTTAAAGAAAGGGATTCAGTCCACAATGGGGAAAGTTATTTTTGCGGCCGCTGCGCTGGTGATTTTGTTTGTCTTACTGGTTAAACGTATTGTACTATTATAAAAAGAAAAAAACACGCATCCGGGTGGTACGTGGATATCGAAATACAAAAAGGAAAAAGTAAGAGGGGATTGCAATCCAAAGATTCCCGCTAGGCTTCGCATCGTATAGGAGCTCACAAAAGATCTCTTAACAAGGCAATCATCTGTGCGGCCGGTCTATGGCAAAAAGAAAAGGGCAAAATTGTTAAGCTTTTTGGAAGAAAAGTGTTGACAAGCCCAATGCGATTATATTATAATAAGCTTCGCCCGTTGATGGGCAGGCATATGGCGGCATAGCTCAGTTGGCTAGAGCATTCGGTTCATACCCGAAGTGTCGTTGGTTCAAATCCGACTGCCGCTACCAAGCGGCCCGGTGGTCAAGCGGTTAAGACACCGCCCTTTCACGGCGGTAACACGAGTTCGATTCTCGTCCGGGTCACCATCATATGCATGCGGGGCTGCCTATAGCTCCCCCGCCTACATTAGGACGCGTAGCTCAGCTGGTTAGAGCGCTCGCCTCACACGCGAGAGGTCAACGGTTCGAGTCCGTTCGTGTCCACCATTAAAAACCGCGTAGTTTCAAGAAAAATTGAGGCTACGCGGTTTTATTATTATTTTGATTGCGAACAATAATCCTTACTTAAACTCATTAAAATAGCTTTTATGTCGTAAATTTGTCGTAAACTCATTCGTCCTCAGCGTCAATTTTTAGAGCTCTCCTAACTGCCTCTACATCTGTATGCGCATAGCGTTTGATTAGCATATTTAAATCAGAGTGGCCGAGCAGCTTCGCGAGCTGCAATAGGTCGACACTATCATTGGCAGAGAGCGTTGCCCGCGTATGACGCAGTTCGTGCGGAGTAAGCATCTTAGTATCCGGGTGCGCTGAATGAAGGTCAGCCATAAAAGCTGAGTACTCTCGTTTATACCAGTTATCAGGTCGGGATGGGCCACCGTTTGGCGCGTGAAAAACGTATTCCGTTTGAATCGCTTTTGGCTCAGCCCCCTTCTTTTGGTTTCCGCCCACATAAATAACTCTAGGTTTGTTTTTGAGTGCATTTGCAAGCTCAACGCTTATCGGAATAGGCCGCCTACGGAATCTGTTTTTGAGGCCATCCGAAACTAAAATAAGCGCATCGGTTTCTGTGCTTTTTTGCTGCACCAGACCTTGTTCAACAAAAATAACCCTGTTATCTAAGTCAAGGTTATCCCAGCGCAGCCCAAGCAACTCGCTCCGGCTGATCCCTGTTTCCATCAGTACCATAATAGACAATCCAAAACGATGAGAGCGCGCAAAGTCCCATACGATATCGTATTCATCTTGGGTGTACGCATTTTTTTCAGTGGGTGAAACAGTGCTTTGCAGTTTAATATTTTTATTAACTGGATTTTTATAGCATAGATCATCATCAATGGCTGCAACAAAAATCAAGTTAAGGGCAGATCGCATTTTTTTCAGGGTTTCGAGGCTGTATTCCCTCCCCTTTTCGTCAAAAAATTTTTGCACGTCGGATTGCTTGATGCTGTTTATTTGCGCCTTGCCAAAATAGGGAATCAAATGCTTTAAGACGGGGTTTTCATAAGTTCCCCTGTACGTGTTATCCTTCACTTTGCCCTTTTTAAATGTCTCCAGCCATTGCTTCGCATAGGCCTCGAAAAGTTTGTTTTCGCTAGCAAAGCCTGCGCCCGTTATTTCAGCGGCACGTTTCCGCGCGAGATATTCATCAGCCTTTTGCTTAGCGTCTCGTTTGCTAACCGGAGAATAAAATGATTTGCGAATCGTCTTGCCGTCAATCCCCTTGCCTATCGTAACCTTTACCTCGTAGAGCCCCCCATGATTGGGGGCTTCTTTTTTGGGCCTGCCCATAATATCACCTTATTTTTTAAACGCCGGCGAGCGGGCGAAATAAGCCTTGCGTCTCCGCAAGGCTTATATTATATGAATTTAATGATTTTATTTTATAAATATAGAAATTTAATAAAAAGATTATATCGTGTTTTTAACATTCAACACATTGCTATTTATATAATTATACTATGAATAAAAGTCCTTCCCTTATATATAACGAAAAAAATCG
>ENA-OQDW01000620-OQDW01000620.1-human-gut-metagenome-genome-assembly--contig:-NODE-620-length-14356-cov-2.218989_pt1 | contig 14356 bp, 22 predicted proteins | sample MGYA00242784_ERZ504613 | MGnify/ENA primary metagenome ERZ504613 (study PRJEB26092, sample SAMD00036330) | human gut metagenome | host: Homo sapiens | study: EMG produced TPA metagenomics assembly of... | reverse complement strand
AACGCGATCGATCTCGCGGATGACGGTGTCTGGCTGATCAACGGTGCGAAGGGAATCGCAAAGATTCCGCATCTCTCCAGCTTTACAGCGGGCGTGATCTTAATTCTGATTTCTTTATTTGTTGTATACAATCTGGTCAATTCCAGAAGCGGCCGTGCGATCATGGCAATCCGTGATAACCGTATTGCGGCAGAGTCTGTCGGCATTAACATCACCAAGTTCAAGCTGATGGCATTCACGATCTCTGCGGCGATTGCGGGAGCGGGCGGCGTGCTCTATGCGCACAACCTTTCCACGGTTACGGCGACGCCGGCGAACTTCGGTTACAATATGTCCATCATGATTCTGGTATTCGTCGTACTTGGCGGTATGGGTAATTTCCGCGGTTCCATCATTGCAGCCGTTCTTTTGACCCTTCTCCCGGAGGTGTTAAGAGGACTGTCCGATTACCGTATGTTAATTTACTCGATTGTGCTGATCGTCATGATGCTTTTCAACTGGGCTCCGAAGTGCATTGAGTGGAGACAGAAAATGGCACAGAAGTTCCGCAAAAACACAAAGAAGGAGGCAGTATAGTTATGGCAATGTTAGAGGTAAAGAATCTTGGCATCTCCTTCGGAGGACTTCGTGCGGTAGATGATTTTCATATTTCCATCGAGAAGGGACAGCTTTACGGTCTGATCGGACCGAACGGTGCCGGCAAGACGACGGTATTTAATATGCTTACCCGGTGTGTATACGCCGGATGAGGGAACTATCAGCTGGATGGTGCGGATATCACAGGAAAGAAAACGATCGACATCAACAAGGCAGGTATTGCGCGTACATTTCAGAACATCCGTCTGTTTAAGGATCAGAGCGTGCTTGACAATGTAAAGATCGGACTGCACAACCAGATGTCCTACTCGACGCTGACCGGAATCTTACGTCTGCCGAAATACCGCAAGGTTGAGGCGGAGATGGATGAGAAGGCAATGGAATTATTAAAAGTGTTTGATCTGGAGCGCGAGGCGGGTTTCCTGTCCTCCAATCTTCCATACGGAAAGCAGAGAAAGCTTGAGATTGCGCGTGCACTTGCAACGAATCCAAAGCTGCTGCTGCTCGACGAGCCGGCGGCAGGCATGAACCGAACGAGACGAAAGAGCTGATGGAAACGATCCATTTTGTGCGGGATGAGTTCGACATGACAATCCTTCTGATCGAGCATGATATGAAACTGGTGTCCGGTATCTGTGAGAAGCTGACGGTGCTTAACTTCGGTCAGGTACTTGCGGAGGGCGCGACGGGTGATGTACTTCATGACCCGCAGGTAATCAAGGCATATCTTGGAGAATGACATGAGATAGATGGAGGAACGACTATGGCAATGTTGGAAGTAAAAAATCTGAAAGTACATTATGGTGTCATTCAGGCAATTAAGGGGATCTCGTTTGAAGTAAACGAAGGGGAAGTCATTGCGCTGATCGGAGCGAACGGTGCGGGGAAGAACGACGACACTTCAGACGATAACGGGAATGTTAAAGCCATCCGAGGGCGAGATCCTTTTTGAGGGACAGGATATCGTGAAGGTGCCGGGACATAAGATCGTATCGATGGGAATGGCGCATGTGCCGGAGGGACGGCGTGTGTTCGCGGAACTTTCCGTCTACGAGAATCTGAAGCTGGGCGCTTATACCAGAAAAGATAAAAACGAGATTGCGGAATCACTGGCAAAGGTTTACAAGAGTTTCCCACGTCTGGAAGAACGAAAAAACCAGCTTGCAGGAACGTTAAGCGGCGGTGAGCAGCAGATGCTTGCAATGGGGCGCGCCCTGATGTCCAAGCCGAAGATCATTCTGATGGATGAGCCGTCCATGGGACTTTCCCCGATTTTTGTGGAGGAGATTTTCCACATCATCCGGGAGATCTCAGCGGGCGGTACGACGGTTCTTCTGGTGGAGCAGAATGCGAAGAAAGCACTTGCAATCGCAAACCGCGCGTATGTGCTTGAGACCGGAAATATTGTTCTCTCCGGTGACGCGAAGGAAATGATGAACAATGATTCTATTAAGAAGGCATATCTGGGAGAATAGACGGAAAATGCAGGGAGGTAGAATGGAATGAAAAAAACAGTCATTACCATTGCGAGAAGCTATGGAAGTGGTGGAAGAACACTGGGAAAGCTTTTGGCTGAGCAGCTTGGAATCAACTGTTATGACAGGGAAATCTTAAGAATGGCATCGGATGCCAGCGGCATCAACGAGGCGCTGTTCGGACAGGCAGACGAGCGTTGAAGCGATCTCCATTGTTTGGAATTTTGAAGAAAAATCCGTACAAGGGTGATGTGATCCCACCGGAGAATTCGGATTTTGTGTCCGATGATAACCTGTTCAATTATCAGGCGAAGGTCATCAAAGAGCTGGCAGCGCAGGAATCCTGCGTGATTATCGGTCGCTGTGCGGATTATGTGCTCCGGGATGATCCAGATGTCATCAAGCTGTACTTCTGCGCGCCGAAGAAGGACTGTGTCGCACGAGTGATGAACCAGAACGGCCTCTCGGAGAAGGAAGCGGAAAGACGGATTGAGAAAATCGACAAGTACCGCGCGGAATATTACCGTTATTATACCGGAAGAGACTGGAATGACGCCAGAAATTATAATTTCTGTCTGGACACGACGTCCATGAGCTACGAAAAGCTTGTGGAAGTGGTCACAAATTTTATTCAGATTTACCAGAAATAGAATCCATGCTATAATAAAAGTGTTCTGCCGCATGCAAGCGGTGGGACACTTTTTTCGCTTCACAGGAAAGGTGTCCTGGGAAGCAAAAACATTACAGGAGGGGAATAATGACAACAGAATGGTCGTTAGACGAACTTTATAAAGGATTTGATGATCCGGCATACGGAAAGGATGTGGCAGAGCTTACGGCGCAGATTGATGCGCTTACCACACTGCTTGCAGATGCCGGAGGGATGCAGGAAAAGGAAAGGACAGAGAAGGTGCTTGCGGCGCAGAGCGGGATCGCGCAGCTTTTCTATCAGTTATCGCTCTATGTGGAATTGAGACAGTCCGTCAATACAGAGGACGGCACAGTGATGGCAGAAAATGCGAAGCTGATGAAGCTTCAGGCAAAAATGGCACCGTTAGAGGCCGCAGCAGGAAAGCTTTTAGCGGGAATCCGGGACGTGGATGCGCTGGCAAAAGAGAGTGGGCTTGTGCGTGAGCATACATTCTACCTGAAAGAGAAGCAGAAAGAGGCAAAGCATCTGCTCAGCGATGAAGTGGAGGAGATGGCTGCTCCATGAACATGAGCGGCGGCGCAGCGTGGTCGAAGCTGCAGTCCTATCTGACCTCCACGGTAAAAGTGGATTATCAGGGAAAGCAGATTACACTGTCGGAAGTAAGGAACTTAGCGTACAGCCCGGAGGCTTCGTGCGCAAGAGCGCTTATGAGGCGGAGATTGCGCTTATGAGAAGGTGGAGGATGCCATCGCGTTTTCCCTGAATTACATTAAGAACCAGGTGACGATGCTCAGCGAAAAGAGAGGCTATGCTTCACCACTTGCCATGACGTTAGAGCAGTCGCGCATGAAACGAGAGACTTTAGACGCTATGATGGCGGCGATCGACGAATACCTGCCGGTATTCCGCAAGTATCTGCGGAAAAAGGGCGGGATGCTCGGACATGTCAACGGCCTGCCGTGGTATGATCTGTTTGCACCGCTCGGCAAGGCAGATAAGACCTACAGCATTGAGGAGGCCAAGCAGTATCTTATTGATACATTCACAAAGCTGACACCGGAGATGGCAGATCTGATGCGGGAAGCGTTTGAGAACGAGTGGATCGATTTCTACCCGAGAAAAGGAAAAGAGGGCGGTGCTTTCTGCGCGGGAGTCATGTGGTTAAAACAGAGCCGGATTCTGACCAATTACGACGGTTATTTCGGATCGGTTGACACGCTTGCACATGAACTCGGACATGCATTCCACAACCGCCAGATCGAGAATCACGCACCGCTTAATCAGGACTACCCGATGCCGGTAGCCGAGACCGCATCAACCTTTAACGAGGTGCATCTCGGAAAGGCAGCCCGGGCAGAGGCATCCGGAGAGGAGCTTCTGAATCTGCTGGAGAATGACATCAAGGAGCAGACGCAGTGTATCGTGGACATTTACTCCCGCTATCTGTTTGAGACGGCGGTATTTGAACAGAGCCAGAATAAGTTCCTCATGGCGGACGATCTAAAGCAGATCATGCTGGACGCGCAGAAGAAGACGTACGGCGACGGACTGGATCCGGAATACATGCATCCGTATATGTGGGTGTGCAAGGGACATTACTACAGCGAGGGACTGAGCTTTTACAATTTCCCGTATGCTTTTGGCAATCTGTTTGCGCTCGGACTTTACAGCCAGTTTGAAAAAGAGGGGGAGGCTTTTATTGAGAAATATAAGGCAATGCTTTCGGCAACCCCGTGCTGCACGATCGAGGAGGCAGGCGCAATGATGGGAATCGACCTCACAAAGAAGGATTTCTGGAGAACGGGACTTTCTGAGATTGCGGAAGAGATTGAGCAGTTCTGCGCGATGTAAAAGGAGATATGTTATGGAAGATTTAAAACAGATCATGCCGAAGAAGCTCGGGTTTGGCTGTATGCGCCTGCCCGTCGCAAACGGCAATAGCGAAGAGATTGAGACGCGGTATTCTGCAGGATGATTGACCGCTATATGGAGCAGGGATTTGTCTATTTTGACACGGCATACCCTTACCACAATCAGAAGTCGGAGGAGGCAGTGCGTCGCTGTCTGGTGGAGCGCTATGACAGAGAGCGTTTCTTTCTCGCAGACAAGATGCCGGTGTGGCTGGTGCAAAATACGGAGGACTACAGCGAGATCTTTGAGAGACAGCTGGCGCGCTGCGGCGTGACTTATTTTGACTTTTATCTGCTTCACGCCATGAACAAGACACGGGTGGAAGAGACAGAGAAAACGGGCGGCTTTGCGTTTGTGCAGAGAATGAAGACGGAAGGCGCATCCGCCATATCGGATTTTCGTTCCACGATACGGCAGAAGCGCTCGAGGAGATCCTGAAAAATCACCCGGAGATGGAGTTTGTGCAGCTTCAGATCAATTATTATGACTGGGAGTCGGAGAACGTGCAGTCACGCAAATGCTATGAGGTTGCGAAAAAGTATGGTGTACCGGTGATCGTGATGGAGCCGGTAAAGGGCGGAACACTCGCCAACATGACCGGCAGACCGGCAGAGATCTTAAGGGAGCTTTCACCGGAGGCGAGCTTCGCTTCCTACGCGATCCGCTACGCGGCGTCACTGGAAAATGTGATGCTGGTGTTGAGCGGTATGTCGGATGAGCAGCAGCTTGTCGACAACACGGCTTATATGAGAGAGTTCACACCGCTTGATGAGCGGGAACGCGCAGCGATCGCCCGGGTGGTGGAGGAACTTGCCGCCATGCCGACGATCGCCTGTACCAAGTGCCGCTACTGTGTGGAGGGATGTCCGAAAAAGATACCGATTCCGGATGTCTTTGAGGATTACAATATGACCGTGCAGTTCGGGATCAATGAGACAAACCGCGGCAGTTACCGGCGGCATACCGCTGACGGCGGCAGTGCGGATGTCTGTATCCGCTGCGGCAAGTGCGAGGGACAATGTCCGCAGCATCTGCCGATCCGCGACCTGCTTGTGAAGGTGGCAGAGACATTTGCGGAGTAAATGGAGTTCTGTTCGTTTGGCTATGCAGGTTTGATGGAATAAAAAAGTTGAAAAAGGACAGGTAAAGGATGCCAGAGCAGCAGTGCGGGAATTATCAAAATAAACTGTAAGATATTTCCCAGATATTAGAGTCAGTCAATGTACTGGCTCTTTTTGTGCATTTCATCCGTATATCGCTAGAATTTCAGAAAGAAATAGAATGTTTTGACCATATAAATATAAAAAAACTATTAAAACTGTTAAAAATGTGCTAAAGTTAATAAAAATGTACGGTTTCCATTGTGAGGATAGAACTTTATAATTAAGACATAAACAAAGCCGCCGGATGAAGCGCGGCGGGAGGAGAAGAAGGAGGATTTTTACATGAAGAAAAAAGTTTTATCCGCACTGTTATGTGCAGCAATGGTGGTTTCCATGACTGCCTGTGGACTGAAAGCGCCGGAGACGGCAGACACGACGACAAGCCAGACCACAGATGCAGCGGCAGCGACAGATGCAGCGGCTGACGCAGCGGCGACCGAAGCCGGTGATTCCACAGGAACCGAGCCGGTCGGACCGGCAGTGACTCTGGTATACGCAGAGGTAAACCCGCTGGAGGGAACCATTGTAGGACAGACAGCAACCGCGTTCAAGGAGAAGGTAGAAGAGCTTTCCGGCGGAAGCATTACGATTGATATTCAGGCAAACGGTGTTCTCGGTGCAGAGTCCGATGTGCTCGACACCATGCTCGGCGGCGGCGGTACCATCGATATGGCACGTATTTCCGCATTTGCACTCACAAGCTACGGCGGAGAGAAATCCAGTCTCTTATCCGTACCGTTCACATTCGTAAGCCGCGATCATTTCTGGAACTTTGCAACCTCTGATCTGGCACAGGAGTTCCTGCTTGAGCCGCATGAGAACGGAACCGGTATCCGCGGACTGTTCTACGGCGAGGAAGGTTTCCGTCATTTCTTCACCGTCAATCCGATCGAGGGAATGGATGATCTGGCAGGCATGAAGATCCGTGTATCCAACGACCCGATCATGACAGGTATGGTGGAAGGACTTGGAGCAAACCCGACCGTTGTTGCCATGGGTGAGTTATATTCCGCATTACAGACAGGTGTGTAGATGCAGCAGAACAGCCGATCGCAAACTATCAGGCAAATGCATTCCCGGAAGTAGCACCGAACATCATTCTTGACGGACATACCTTAGGAGCAATCCAGGTGGTTATCACAGATGAGGCATGGGATTCCCTGACACCGGAGCAGCAGGATGTGCTGACTGAGGCCGGCGAGTATGCTTCCCAGTACAACCGTCAGATCTCCCAGGAGACAGAGGATAAGATCCTTGAGGAGTTAAAGGCAGACGGCGTTAATGTTATTGAAGTAGACGATATCACACCGTGGCAGGATGCCTGCAAGGATGTCATCGAAGAGGCAACCAAGAATAACAAAGAGTTATATCAGCAGATTGTTGATATGCAGTAATCGACAGAAAGATTGACACTTATAGGTTTGATAGAAGGAAAACCCGCAATAATGTAAGTGCGTTTTCAAGGGGCACAGGGAGAATGGCTGCTCCCCCGTGCCCCGACTTTTTTAAGGAGGAAAAAATGCCTAAGATTTTTCAGACTTTAGATAAAATAAAGCCGGCATATGATGTGGCATATAAGTTTGTACTGTTTGTGTGCAAGCTGCTGCTCACGGCTGATATCGTGATCACGAGCGTCTGTGTTGTGGGCAGATATGTTTCGTTCGTGCCGGATCCGGCATGGAGCGAGGAAGTGGTACTGACCCTGATGTCCTACATGGCAGTGCTCTCGGCGGCACTTGCAATCCGCAGAAATGCACACATCCGTATGACGGCGTTTGACGCATACCTGCCGAAGAACGTGATTAAGGTGTTGGACATTCTGGCGGATGTCGCAGTATTTATTCTGGCAATCGTGATGATTACCGTTGGATTCAGCTACGCGACCGGCATTGGTGCGAAAGGTAATTATGTCAGCATGCCGTGGCTGTCCAAGTTCTGGATGTACTTTCCGATTCCGCTTGCCGGAGTTGCGATGGTCGTTTTTGAACTGGAAGCAATTTACAACCACATTAAGAGTATTTTTGTAAAGGAGGGGACGAAATAATGAGTGTACAGAGTATGGCAATCGCAGTGTTGCTCGTAAGCTTTCTTGTCATGATTCTGCTGCGTTTCCCGATTGCATATGCAGTAGCGTTATCTTCTTCTGTGCCTGTTATCGCAGGGACTTCCGCTGACAACGATCTGTCAGCAGATGGTAAAGGGAATCAGTTCCTTCAGCCTGATGGCGGTACCGTTCTTCATCACGATGGGCGTGCTGATGGGTACCGGTGGTATATCCGATAAACTGATCGCACTCGCCGATGCCTGTGTAGGCTGGATGACCGGAGGAATGGCAATGGTAAATATCGTTGCATCCTATTTCTTCGGCGGTATTTCCGGATCTGCATCTGCAGATACGGCTTCCATCGGAAGTATCATGATCCCGATGATGGTAGATCAGGGATACGATGATGATTTTTCGACGGCGGTTACGATCACTTCCTCCTGTGAGGGACTGCTGGTTCCGCCAAGCCATAACATGGTTATCTATGCAATGTCCGCCGGCGGTGTATCGGTAGGAAGCCTTTTCCTTGCAGGATATGTGCCGGGCGCACTGCTTGCGATCTCCTTAATGATCGGATCTTATATTATCTCGAAAAAGAGACATTATCCGAAGGGGGATAAGTTCAGTGTCAAGAGACTGTTAAAACAGCTTGGAACTTCTTTCTGGGCATTGGCAGCAGTTGTAATCGTAGTTGTCGGCGTTGTAGCCGGATGGTTTACCGCGACAGAGTCCGCTGCGATCGCAGTATTCTACAGCTTGATTGTCAGTGTATATATTTACAAGGGTCTTACCTGGAAAGGTGTCTGGAAGAGCCTGGAGCAGTGTATTGACACATTGTCCATCGTGCTGATCTTAATCTCAACTTCCAGTATTTTCGGCTACTGCCTGACGACACTTCATGTGCCGGATCTGGCTGCAAAGGCAATCATCGGATTCTCCAACAACCCGATCGTCATTGCACTTCTGGTAGATCTGATTCTGCTTGTTTTAGGATGCATCATGGATATGGCACCGATCATTCTGATCGCAACCCCGATCCTGCTTCCGATTGCAACATCCATCGGCATCGACCCGGTACAGTTCGGTATCATCATGGTATTAAACTGTGGTATCGGTCTTCTGACACCGCCGGTTGGATCGGTTCTTTTCATCGGCTCTGCAGTCAGCGGCGTAAAGATGGAGCGCGTGGTAAAAGCAACCCTTCCGTTCTATCTGTGCATGATCGTGGTATTATTGCTTCTGACATTTATACCGGAGTTAAGTATCGGACTTCCGATGTTACTTGGAACGTAAAGGGAGCCAGTTTGTGAATACAGAGGAGATGGCATATGGAATATCAATATAAATGCAGAATTACGGCATGGGATTTTTTCCGGCTTACCATGCGTCAGACCTACCGCTCCATGGCGGGGATGTGTAATCTAGTCTTTACGGTGGCGATGATCCTTCTTACGGCAAAGTTCTGGAGTCAGTCGGGGGAAGTCCTGCAGGTTCTGATGCTGATCGGATGCCTGCTGTTCCCGGTCATCCACCGGCGGCAATCTATGCGAAAGCCAAGCGGCAGGCGGCGGCTGTACCGCAGGATGTACAGCTTACCTTTGATGAAAAGGGGCTGCTCGTTACAACCGGAGGAGAGAGACAGCATCTGCCGTGGAACCGGCTGCGGGTTACAAAACAGCCGGGGATGGTGCTGGTGCTTTCGGGAGCCGGAAGCGGCTATATGCTGACCAACCGTGTGCTGGGAGCCGACCGGGAGGCGTTTTGGTCCTTTGTACAGAGCAAAGTGGAACAGAATAGATAAAGCAAATATGCAAAGCTGTATTTACGGAGTGTGTATCTACGGCTTTGCTTTTGCCGCATTATAGAGAGAACAGAGAGGCATGGGAAAAACAAGCGTGAGAAAGAGGATAAAACAGTTCTGGCAGGCACTTACGATCAAAAAGAAAATAGCGACGTTTACCGGGACAGTATTTCTCATCATTGCAGTCTCTGTTCTTTTTAATGTATGGGTTGTCAAGTTTTCCCTGATCGACTTTAACCGGATTTTACAGGATAACGCAGCGGTGAGCGAACTGGCACAGGCGCTCGAGGAAGAGAGTATCCAGTTTGAGACATACATAAAGGGCAATCGCGAGGAGAGAGAAAGTCTGGATATTGCGATAGAACGAACCGGAAGAGCGGTGGAAAAGCTTCCGTTCCGCTATTCTGAGATTGGAGAGCAGCGCTACGCAAAGACCTGGTCGATCAAGAGCTGTTATGAAGTGTACTGCCAGAAACGGGATATTATGCTGGTGATGGGTGAAAACTATCCGGATTATATCAGAAGTCTGTATGAAGTCTACGAGATGCAGGACTATCTCGAGGAATATGCGGCAACGCTGATGAATGAGACGATAGAAGATGGCGACAGCCTGTACCGCAAGAAGGTGCCCATGCTCGTGTGTATGCCGATTGTGGTTGTGGTCTCCGGAATCATTCTGGTGACCGGCATGATGGAATTGGCAGCACTGATGAACCAGACGATTATCTCACCTGTTGTTGCACTTGTGAAAGCGGCACAGCGCATTGCCGCCAACGACTTTTTCGTGGAAGATGTGCAGGTGCAGAATGAGGACGAGCTGGGAGAACTGGTGCATGCGTTCAACAAGATGAAATACGCGACAGGCGAATACATTATGGCGCTGGAAGAAAAGCGCAAGACGCTGGATCTTCTGCACGAGGAGGAGCTGGGAAAGCTGGAGACGGAGAAACGCCTGGAGATGATAAAGCTGGAATTGTTAAAAAGCCAGATCAATCCGACATTTTTTGTTCAACACACTAAATGTCATCAGCGGAATGGCAAAGCTTGAGGAGGCAGAGACGACCGAAAAGATGATTCTGGCGCTCAGTTCCCTGTTCCGTTACAATTTAAAGACACCCGAACAGTCCGTTCCGCTGGCAAAGGAACTGAAAGTGGTTGCAGATTATATGTACCTGCAGCAGATGCGCTTCGGGGAGCGGATCCGTTATGAATTAAACTGTAAGGTGGAACAGGAACTGGTCATGGTTCCGGCATTTACCTTTCAGCCGCTTGTGGAAAATGCAATTATCCACGGAGTTTCCCCGAAGGAGGAAGGCGGAAGCATCCGCATTGTGGTCAGACAGGAGGAAATGCGGCTGCACATAGTGATCGGGGATGACGGGATCGGGATGACCGATGAAGAACTGCAGCAGTTAAAAAATCGTCTTAAGACGACGGATGCCGGGCACGGAGGAATTGGCCTTGGCAATGTGTACCGGCGGATCACTGCGATGTATCCGGACGGGGATTTTGAGATATGCAGTAAAAAAGATGCGGGAACAGTCATCGTGATAGACATTCCGTGCAGAGAGGAAACGGGGGATATGACATGAAACGAGTGCTGATAGCGGATGATGAACCGATTGAGAGAATGATTGTAAGCAGAACCGTTGAAAATATTTTTCGGAGGAACTTACCGTTGTGAGCGCTGCAAACGGAAGGGAGGCGGTGGAACAGTTTTTTGCCGGAGACTGCCAGATCGCCCTGCTGGACATTGAGATGCCGGGAATGAACGGACTGGAGGCGGCGGAGCAGATCCGCAAAAGGGATAAAAACTGCAGTATTATTTTTCTTACGGCATTTGATGAATTTAATTATGCCAAGCGTGCGATTGCGGTCCGCGCCATGGAATATCTGCTAAAGCCGGTGGAGGATCAGGAACTGGTGGCGGTGCTTGAGGAAGCCGTGCGGATTGCAGAGGAGCAGGAGACAGACAGGGAAGCCGGAGAGAAGAAAAGCGCAGAGCAGATCTCTGCCGAACGGGACTGTCATGAGGACACGGCGGATACGGAGCGCTCAAGAATCCGGCTGCAGGCGGTTGCCGGGAATATTCAGGCGTTTATTGAACACAATTATATGGATGATATTTCGCTGCAGACGGTGGCAGAGGCCATGAACTATTCCGACGCCTATTTCTGCAAGATTTTCAAGCAGTGCTTTGACAAGAATTTTATTGTCTATCTCTCGGAGTATCGTGTGGCGAGGGCAAAAGAACTGCTGGGTGACGTCCTTATCAATGTAAAGGATGTGAGCCAGAAGGTGGGCTACCGCGATTCCAACTATTTTGCAAAAGTATTCAAACGGATTGCCGGCGTCACGCCGACGGAATACCGGATGCAGGTATTAAAGGAGGCGGGAGAGCGATGAGACGGATATGCGCGGCGGCGGTTGTGGCAGGAATGACGATACTGCTCACACTGTCCGCCTGGAAAAATCACACGTATCTCTCCAAGACAGAGGTGGAACCGGAATATGTGTTTTCCTATGCGGAAAATCAGCCGGAGGACTATCCGACGACACTCGGTGCCAAGTATTTTGCAGAACTCGTGGAGGAGCGGACAAACGGCAGAATCCGGATTCTGGTGCAGCCGGTCGGGGTGCTCGGATCAGAGAATAAAGTCATCAAACAGATGCAGTACGGCGGGATTGATTTTGCGCGGGTGTCACTGGCGCAGCTTGCGGAATATATTCCGAGCCTGAATGTGCTGCAGATGCCCTATCTTTATACGGATTCCGACCATATGTGGAGGGTGCTCGACGGGGAGATCGGGGATGCGTTTCTGGAGAGTGTCAGCGCGGATGATGTCATCGGTCTGTCCTGGTACGATGCCGGAGCCAGAAATTTTTATAATTCCGTAAAACCGGTTACCTGTCTGGAGGATCTGAAAGGCATGCGGATCCGTGTGCAGGAGTCGGATCTTGCCGTTGATATGGTGGAGGCGCTCGGCGCTACGGCGATTCCGATTGCCTATGGGGATGTTTATGCCAGCCTGGAGCGGCAGGTGGTGGATGGAGCCGAGAATAACTGGCCGTCCTATGAGGCGATGCGGCACTATGAGGTCGCGAAATACTATACGGTGGACGAGCACAGCAGAGTGCCGGAAATGCAGATCTGCTCGGCGTATACCTGGCAGAAACTGTCGCCGGAAGACCGGGAGATTATCCTGGAATGTGCCAGAGAATCGGCGATCTACGAGCGTGAGGTGTGGACACAGCGCGAGGAGCAGTCGCGCAGCATTGCCATGGAAAACGGCACGAAAGTGGTGGAGCTTTCCGCTGAGGAAAAAAAACGGTTCCAGAATGCCGTGTACGGGGTATATGAAAAATACTGCGGGGATGACATGGGACTCATCGAAGAAATCTTAAAAGAGGGATCGTAATGCGGCGGGCAGAACAAGCAGACGGCCGGGGAAAATGCCGCATACAGATAAAAACAAAAAGAAAAAGGGAGATGGAGCAATGGAGAAAACAGTAAAAAATCAGGTGTGGAACTTAATGACAGGATCGATGCCGAGGTGTGCGCCGAGGGCGTGGAACGCAAGATTTTAGCGTACACGGATGAACTGATGTGTGTGGAAAACCACTTCAAAAAGGGAGCGGTCGGCGCACTGCATCATCATCCGCATACGCAGATCACATATGTGGTGTCGGGAAGCTTTGAATTCGAGATTGACGGCGTCAGAAGAGTCATCAAACCGGGCGACGCACTGTTAAAGCGCAACGATATTGAGCACGGCTGCGTCTGCCTGGAAGACGGCATCCTCTTAGACATCTTTACCCCGATGCGGCAGGAGTTTGTATAAAACTAATCCCGCCGGAACAAATCTCTTGTGTAGACTTTGTCTTTTACATCATCGAGACAGGAATCATAGCGGTTGGCGATGATGCTGTCGCTGATCTTCTTAAACTCGTCGAGCCGGTTGACCACCTTGCTTCCGAAGAAGGTGGTTCCGTCTTCGAGTGTCGGTTCGTAGATAATCACGGAAGCCCCCTTTGCTTTGATGCGTTTCATGACGCCCTGGATACTGCTCTGCCGGAAATTGTCAGAGTTGGATTTCATCGTCAGGCGGTAGACGCCGATGGTGACCGGATGCTCCATGCCGGAATTGTAGGTGTTGGCGGAGGCGTAGTTGTAGTATCCTGCCATCTGCAGAACGCGGTCGGCGATAAAATCTTTGCGGGTGCGGTTGCTCTCCACGATCGCGCTCATCATGTTCTGTGGAACGTCATTGTAATTAGCCAGAAGCTGTTTGGTGTCTTTCGGCAGACAGTAACCGCCGTATCCGAAGGACGGGTTGTTGTAATGCGTGCCGATTCTCGGGTCGAGACATACACCGTCGATGATGTCCCGTGTGCTTAAATTTTTTGTCTCCGCATAGGTGTCAAGCTCATTGAAATAGGACACGCGCAGCGCCAGATAGGTGTTTGCAAAAAGTTTGACGGCCTCCGCCTCGGTAAATCCCATGAAAAGTGTCGGGATATTCTCCTTGAGGGCACCCTCCTGCAGCAGTGCTGCAAAATTCCTTGAAGCGACCACAAGGCGCTCGTCGTCGGAGTCGGTTGAGACGATGATCCGGCTCGGGTAGAGATTGTCATATAACGCCTTCGACTCGCGGAGAAATTCCGGACTGAAGATGATGTTTGTGGTGTGGTATTTTTGGCGTACCGATTCCG
>ENA-OQDW01000618-OQDW01000618.1-human-gut-metagenome-genome-assembly--contig:-NODE-618-length-14375-cov-1.596786_pt1 | contig 14375 bp, 18 predicted proteins | sample MGYA00242784_ERZ504613 | MGnify/ENA primary metagenome ERZ504613 (study PRJEB26092, sample SAMD00036330) | human gut metagenome | host: Homo sapiens | study: EMG produced TPA metagenomics assembly of... | reverse complement strand
CAGCGACAGTTGCTCTTGCGACGTAAGCGACCTGCACACCCATTTCCATTGCGAGAAATGCAACAAAACCTTCTGCTTCACCAACATTCCCACTCCGGTGGTGAAGCTGCCTCAAGGATTTACACTGAACAGCATCAACTATGTACTGAAAGGCATTTGTCCGGACTGTGCAGCAGAAGTCAACCGGGAGGCTTAGTTAAAAAATAAAAATCCATGCAGTCATTCATGTTCTTCTCTATCCTTAAGAAATAACATTGAGACAAACACATGGATACAAAAGCTCTTGTCACTTTATGCCAGAAGGGAAACGGGCAGGCCTTGAGCCTGCTCTACGAAAACTATTCAGAGAAAATGCTGAAAGTATGCCTACGCTATATTCCCGACCCAACGATAGCCCAAGATCTTCTTCACGACGGTTTTGTCATCATATTCACTTCCATTCATTCGCTGCGCAACCCGGAGAAACTGGAATACTGGATGAAAAAGATTATGAGAAACCTGGCACTGCAATACCTCAACCATGCCAATGCCAACCCCACCATCCCATTGACAGATATTCCGGAAGAGGAAGAGCCTGCTGAAAATCCTTTTTGTCCGGATTTCATTTCGTACGATAAGATGCTGGATATAGTGGAGAGCCTTCCGGAGGGCTACTGCAAGGTATTTAAACTGGCAGTACTGGAAGGATTGTCCCACAAAGAAATCGGAGATTTACTGGGTATAGCGCCACACTCCTCTTCCTCCCAATTGTTCCGGGCGAAAATTTTACTTAAAAAGATGCTGGCAGGATACCGTGTATTCATTGTTTTGACAGTATTGCTTCTCTTTCCAACGCTGTATGACTATCTGTACAGAGAGAAAAAAGAGTATCAGGGGAAAACCGTTTGTCCAAAGTTTCTTCCAGGCAAGCCGGAGTACGCAACAAAACAAAGAAAACCGATACTCCCCGAACCGACGAACAATGCTATACCAAAGAAAATCTGAACAAAAGTGAACGAATCATCCCTCCCGTTCCAGTTTCCACAGAATGGCCCCTTGCCATACCCACAATGAAAGATAGTATCCACAAATATCCCATACCTTCTCCATTCACCGGACAGACCATCACCAACCGACAGATGGCTTTCGTCTTCTCCCCTTCCCTGATGCCGCCAACCCGCAAGAAGAAATCCGGAAAATGGAAGTTGATGCTGGCAGGTTCACTCGGACCGCAACTGGCACAGAACTTATATAAGCTGATTGCCACTCCACATACCGACGGCATTTCAAGTGACTTCCCTCAACAAGTCAGCACGTGGGAAGAGTATTATTCTTATCTGCACACCCGCTATCAGCAGGGTACTCTGGGAAAAGATTCCATCGGACTCATGCAGATTGCCCAGAATAACAGCGGCAGGATTGTTGAGAACCAGCAACATCATGCCCCCATCGTCGTGGGACTCTCTCTCAGCAAGAAATTGAATGAGCGTTGGAGTCTGGAAACCGGATTGCAATATACGCTTCTCAGGTCGGAGTTCACTACCGGCGAAGCATTCCGCATTCAAGACAACCAGAAGTTGCATTATATCGGCATTCCTCTCCGGCTTTCCTACCGTTTCTGGCATTACAAACGTTTCTCCAGTTATGCCACGGCAGGCATGCAGGTGGATATCCCCATAAAAGGGACACTCCAAAGCTTCCATGTCACGGACAGTATTCCACACAAGCTCGACAGCCAGCCGGTAAGTGCTCCCTGGCAGTGGTCGGTCAACACAAGTATAGGCATACAATATCGCCTCACACCCCAGGCAGGCATCTATCTGGAGCCGACTGTAAACTATTATATCCCCGACGGCAGCCAACTGCGCACCATCCGAAAGGAACACCCGTTCACATTCACCCTCCCGGTAGGCCTCCGCATTTCCTGGTAAAAAAACGATGCGCCACGCAGTCTTTTACCCGACTGATTATCTATTTATATGGATAATCAAACTCAAGAAGGAACAAAGAACATGCAGAAACGACATACCGACCGGGAAAGCTACTTTGGTGAACAGTCACAGACCAGCAAGAACTATTATATCCCCTACATAAAGGAAGTCATCGGACACATCCCCGATAAAGTGCTGGAAGTGGGCTGTGGAGAGGGAGGCAATCTGCTTCCCTTTGCCAAAGCCGGTTGCCGGGTGATGGGCGTAGACATTGATGCCATGCGAATAGAGCAAGCCAGGACCTTCTTCACCCAAAGGCATCAGCAGGGACAGTTCATTGCCACCGACATTTTCCAGCTTGAGGACAAGGCTACGAATTTTCCCCTGATTCTTCTACACGATGTAATAGAGCATATCAAAGACAAAGAACGGTTCCTCTCCGGCCTACAAAAACATTTGTCTGCCGACGGAGCTGTATTTGTAGGGTTTCCCGCCTGGCAAATGCCATTCGGAGGCCACCAGCAGATAGCACACAGCCACATTGTTTCACATTTCCCTTTTCTCCACCTCCTTCCCCGCACTTTATACAGATGGATATTAAGACTATGCGGTGAGCAGGAACGCGTAATCACGGAGCTACTGGATATAAAGAGCACCGGATGCACCATCGAACTGTTCAATCGCATCGTCCGGCAAGCCAACTATCAAATCATTGACCGGAGACTGTACCTTATAAACCCACATTATAAAATCAAATTCGGCTTGTCCCCACGAAGGCTCAACGGAGTTATTGCTGCTATCCCGTATATAAGAAACTTCTTTTGTACAAGTTGCTTTTACATATTAAAGAAAGGGACTAAAACTGTTAATCACTACTGATTTCCCAGCTTTAGAATTGATTCCGAACCATCTAATTTAAGATTATATATTCAGAAGAAATCATTTAATTTTTGAATAGCTCTTGATGAAAGAGTGGGTGTAGAAACCCTCATAAACTAAAAAATCCCCCTCGCTGCAGATGGTTGTAGCGAGGGGGATTTCAATAAAAGAGGAACTTGCACTTCCTCCCTTTTAATGTTTTTACATCGTTACTTGGTTCATTACAGCCTCGTCAGGTGTCGTTCCTATTTCATCGGCAAATAATATGTGGGTGATAGACCTCTCGGGGTCGGAGTTTCGATTTTAATTCTTTGACCTTGGTACATCTCCGGAATATCAACCAGCTTACATCTATGGGCTTCGTTATTGCCAAAACTGACATAATAGTCTTTCCCTATTACCAGCTTTACAGGTTTACGTTGAGAGAAATGAGTCGGACAAACAGAGCTATCCACTTTTATATCTATCACAAAACCAAGAGCGGATGTTACCTTAGATAGTATATCAATGCTCACATTATAAGCCCCTTTCTCTATCTTGGCTATATTAACACGATTAACACCACAAAGATTAGCCAATTCCTCTTGGGTCATATTTCTCTTCTTGCGAAGAATGGCTAACCGACTACCAATCCGTTCACGTTCTTTCAAAATCTTCTCTGTACATTTTCCTTCGTGAATTTTCATAAATCTGTTGCAGAATTTAAAGTGTTGCCCCCACTTCTAATAGTTATTGGTTTTTGAACAGACAAAAGTAGATATTAATTTTGAATTGTAGCACATTTACTACAACTATTTTCTAAATGAATATAAAAGGTAGGGGGAGTAGAAGAAAAAAGAAAGCCTCTGAATTACTGGAATTCAAGGACTTACAAACTTCTTTTTACTATATCCGTGGAGCTGGAGGGAATCGAACCCTCGTCCAAACGAGGAAATCATAAGCTTTCTACATGCTTATCTTTGCCTAAGTTTTCGTGCAGCGGCAGAACCAAAGCCATCAACCGTTGCCTTATCCTCTAGATTTTCACCCGCGCCACGAGGCTGACACGAACTATCCCCGATTTGACTGCACCACTTTATCGGAATGCTTCGGAGCAACAGCTTCCGAGTGATGTCACGTCCCAGCACCTGGTGCCGATTAAGCTTCAATCTACTATACTTCGATTAAGCAGCGAGAGCGTAACGAGTTTCGCCAGATAAAATTTTGAGGACTGAGATTAAAGTGCAAATCAACGACGCACTGCATGCTTACTTACCATTTCTGCCCGCTGTCAAATCCAGTCAACCCCATGACTTTGTAACGGTCTGAAATTTAAAAGATTGCGTAACTCATTGCTAAGTAGGGAGGGTGAAAAAGGGATAAATGCTACTTTATTTTTCATCCTCTACCGCTTTCTTTGGCACAAAGATACATATTCTTTTATTAGCAATCACCATATATTTACAAATATTAGCTAATACTGACTTTTCGTGATAAAAACAATAATCTTCCATACATAGAATATGTGCACCCCATTGTCATCAATGTTCAAACAGCTACCAAAGCCAGTATCCGTTGACGGAATTACCCCCTGCAAGAGGGAATATCTATCTTCTGTAATGGATATTTGCACAAAAGAGATGGGAAGTTAACGGAAAAAGTCTCTGAAGTTAACTGAAAAACCGGAAAGAATTAAGGAAGCAATCTATCCCAAACTTTGGTTTTTCCATACCCAACCTTGGGATGTCTAAACCAAGGTTGGGTTTAGACATCCCAAGGTTGAAAAGAAAGTTCTTCCGTACAAGCAACAATTCCGCCAACAGATTCCTATTATATAAATACACCCTCGTTTAACAGATGTAGCCGTAATACTTGTATACACCGCGATTGCATCTACTTTTCAGGTTATTATAGTGTTCTCTCTTTCTTTTTAAAAGTGAATGATATGTTTCGTCTAATAATGATTTGAATTCCCCGGTAGCGTCTTGGAGGATATTTTTAGTAAGAGGAAGACCCTTCGGACAATAAAAGCCGATACTTCGGACTATTTTATCCCTTTATTTCACACATTAGCCGTATTTTTGTCAACAAAAGAAACTATAATAACCAAGAGATTTTTAGAACATATCATGAAGAACCTTATAGCCCTAACCCTGCTGCTTGGAGGAAGCACACTGCTCTGCGCACAAAAGCCTGCCAAAACACCGGCAACCTACAAGCCGGTGAAAAGTGAAATGTACCGCAAAGGTTGGATAGACTTCAACAAAAACGGAGTGAAAGACGTGTACGAAGACCCCTCCGCCCCGCTCGAAGCACGCATCGAAAACCTGCTGCAACAGATGACGCTGGACGAAAAGACCTGCCAAATGGTCACCCTCTACGGCTACAAACGCGTACTGAAAGACGACCTCCCCACCCCCGAATGGAAAGAGCTGCTCTGGAAAGACGGTATCGGCGCCATCGACGAACACCTGAACGGCTTCCAGCAATGGGGGCTGCCTCCCTCGGACAATGCCTACGTCTGGCCCGCCTCGCGCCACGCCTGGGCACTGAACGAGGTGCAACGGTTCTTTGTGGAAGATACCCGTCTCGGCATCCCCGTAGACTTTACCAACGAAGGCATACGCGGCGTGGAAAGCTACCGCGCCACCAACTTCCCCACCCAACTGGGACTGGGACATACCTGGAACCGTGAACTGATTCGCCAAGTAGGACTCATCACCGGACGCGAAGCCCGCATGCTGGGCTACACCAACGTCTACGCCCCCATCCTCGACGTAGGACGCGACCAGCGCTGGGGACGCTACGAAGAAGTTTACGGCGAATCTCCCTACCTCGTAGCCGAACTGGGCATCGAAATGGTGCGCGGCTTGCAGCACAACCACCAAGTGGCCGCCACCGGCAAGCACTTTGCCGCTTACAGTAACAACAAAGGCGCCCGCGAAGGCATGGCACGCGTGGACCCGCAAATGTCGCCGCGCGAAGTGGAAAACATACACATCTACCCTTCAAACGCGTCATCCGGGAAGCTGGCATGCTGGGCGTAATGAGTTCGTACAACGATTACGACGGCATCCCCGTGCAGGGCAGCTACTACTGGCTCACCACCCGCCTGCGTGGCGAAATGGGATTCCGTGGCTACGTCGTATCCGACAGTGACGCCGTAGAATACCTCTACACCAAGCACGGCACCGCCAAAGACATGAAAGAAGCCGTCCGCCAAAGCGTGGAAGCCGGACTGAACGTACGCTGCACCTTCCGCTCGCCCGACTCCTTCGTCCTTCCCCTCCGCGAACTGGTGAAGGAAGGCGGGCTGAGCGAAGAAGTCATTAACGACCGTGTGCGCGACATCCTCCGGGTAAAGTTCCTCATCGGTCTGTTCGATGCCCCCTACCAGACAGACCTTGCCGGTGCCGACCGTGAAGTGGAAAAAGAAGAGAACGAAGCCATCGCCTTGCAGGCATCCCGCGAGTCCATCGTTCTGCTGAAGAATGCCGGTGAGCTGTTGCCCTTAGACATCAACTCCACCAAGAAGATTGCCGTCTGTGGTCCCAATGCCAACGAAGAAGGCTACGCGCTGACCCATTACGGCCCCCTTGCCGTAGAGGTGACCACTGTACTGGAAGGCATTCAAGAAAAGACAAAAGGCAAGGCAGAGGTGCTCTACACCAAAGGCTGCGACCTAGTGGATGCCCACTGGCCCGAAAGTGAAATCATAGACTATCCTCTGACCGACGACGAGCAAGCCGAGATAGACAAAGCCGTAGAAAATGCCCGCCAAGCTGATGTTGCCGTCGTAGTATTGGGCGGCGGACAACGCACCTGCGGCGAAAACAAATCGCGCACCAGCCTCGACCTGCCCGGCCGGCAGTTGCAACTGCTTCAAGCCATACAAGCCACGGGCAAGCCCGTCGTACTGATACTCATCAACGGACGCCCGCTCTCCATCAACTGGGCAGACAAGTTCGTCCCCGCCATCCTCGAAGCCTGGTATCCCGGCTCCAAAGGCGGAACGGCCCTGGCCGACATCCTCTTCGGCGACTACAACCCTGGTGGAAAGCTGACAGTGACCTTCCCCAAGACCGTAGGGCAAATCCCCTTCAACTTCCCCTGCAAGCCTTCTTCACAGATAGACGGCGGTAAGAATCCGGGGCCCACGGGCAACATGTCACGCATCAACGGAGCACTGTACCCCTTCGGTTACGGCTTAAGCTACACCACCTTCGAGTACTCCGACCTCGACATCACCCCCCGAGTCATCACCCCGAACGAGTCTGCCACCGTCCACCTGAAGGTGACCAACACCGGCAAACGTGCCGGAGATGAAGTAGTGCAGCTCTATATCCGCGACGTACTGAGCAGCATCACCACCTACGAAAAGAATCTTGCAGGCTTCCAGCGCATCCACCTCGAACCGGGCGAAGCCAGGAGCTGTCCTTCACCATCGACCGCAAGCACCTGGAGCTTCTGGACACCGACATGAAATGGGTGGTGGAACCCGGCGACTTCGTGCTCATGGCCGGCGCCTCTTCCGAAGACATCCGCCTGAACGGAACGCTGACCGTAGAAGACTACCAGACCCGTGCCAAAGCCATTGAAGCCCAAAAACCAGCAAAGCGTGTGAGTGCCAGCACCAACCCAGAGGATGCCGAAAACGTGCTCGACGAAAAAATCAATACCGCATGGCAAGGAAATAAGGGAGATTATATTACCTTTGCCTTGAAGAACGGAGCCAAGGTAGATAAAGTTGCCATTGCCTTTACACGTGACAACAACCTGCCGGCAACCTTCGAAATCCAGCTCTCGGGCGGTGGCGGACAGTTCCTCACCGTATATTCGGGCACCGTCAGCGAATACGGCAAACTGATTTCCTATCCGTTCAAAGGCACTACCGCCAGCGACCTCCGCATCGTGCTGAACGATGACCGCGTCGGTGTTGCCGAAGTTAAATTTTAATGTGCTAATGTGCCAATATGCTAATGTACCAATGACCATGCAGCATATACAGCGCAGCCAATTAGCACATTAGCATATTGCACATTAACACATTAAATTAATGAAAACACTTCTTTTCTGTATGCTCGGATTAGGTTTGACAGCATGTGGCTCTTCTCCAAAGGGCACTAACGGTGACCAGGACGAACTCGCCATGCTAATAGGTACTTACACGAATGGCTCAAGCAAGGGTATCTATACCTTCCGCTTTAATCAGGAGACGGGAACAGCCGTTCCGCTCAGTTCAGCGGCATTGCCCAATCCCTCCTACCTCGTCCCCTCGGAAGATGGCGAATTTGTCTATGCCGTCAGTGAAATGAACGACAGCACAGCAGCCCTCAGCTCCCTTGCCTTCGACCGGGAAACGGGAGAACTGCGCCTGCTGAACACCGTTCCCACCTTGCGCCGACCCTGCTACGTGGCCACCAATGGCCGGGAAGTGTTGACAGCCAACTACAGCGGTGGAACCATGTCCGTTTTTCCTTTACAGAAAGACGGCACTTTGGCTCCTGCAGACACGCTCTTTCAAGCTCTGCCACCGGTCCCGACGCCATACGGCAAGCCACTCCCCACATCCATTGCACGGTCTTTTCACCGGACGGAAAGTATATCTTCGCCACCGACTTCAGTGCCGACCGCATCCTGCGCTTTGTGATGCACCCCGACGACCCTATTCCTCATGCTTCTCTGGAAGCCGTTGACATTGAAGCGGATTCGGCCCGCGCCATCTGACATTCAGCCCTAACGGGAAGTTTGCCTATCTCATCACCGAACTGTCCGGTAAGGTCATTGCCTTCAGTTACGACGACGGCTGCCTGGAACAGATACAGACTATCACAGCCGACACCGTAGCCGCCCGTGGAAGTGCAGACATCCACCTCAGTCCGGATGGGAAATACCTCTACGCCAGTAACCGTCTGAAAGAAGACGGCATCGCCATCTTTGCCGTGAATCCCGAAAATGGAACCTTGGCAAAGGTAGGTTATCAGCCACCGGCATCCATCCCCGCAACTTCAACATCACGCCCAACGGCAAATACTTGCTTGCCGCCTGCCGCGACAGCAATGTCATTCAGGTATACAAACGAAACGAAGCTACCGGACTTTTGGAAGACACTCATCAGACATTGTAGTCGACATGCCGGTTTGCGTACAGTTCGTCAGCTCTGTTAATAATTTATAAAGCAATATTTAGCAAAGATAACTTCATTAACTTTGTCCCTTAGCTAAATCAGTCTAAACGAATGTACATTATGAAGAAGAATATATTGATGCTCTCAGCTCTGTTCTTGTCTATCACTGCCATGCGCAAACAGACGTAACCACCGGTGTGATGCGTGGCAAAGACTACGGAGTGACTTATATGTTGCCCAAAACAGAAATAGAAATCGTATTGCAAGCCACCAAACATACTTACACTCCCGGAGAATTTTGCAGATATGCCGACCGCTATCTGCGTCTCAACAACGTGTCTGCCGAACCCGAGGAGTTCTGGACACTGGATAAGATAGAAACCCGCATAGCCGGTGTACCGGATAAGGACAACGTCTATTTCGTGAAGATGAAAGACAAGACCGTAGCACCCCTTATGGAGCTTACCGAAGACGGAATTGTCCGCTCCATCAACATTCCGTTCAGCGGCAAGCCTGCTGCCAAGACGCCCGAAGCCAAAGCCACCGAAAGCAGCATTGACCCACGCAGTTTTCTGACGGAAGAAATACTGATGTCCAACTCCAGTGCCAAGATGGCCGAGCTGGTGGCCAAGGAAATATACAGCATCCGCGAAAGCAGAATGCCCTCCTGCGCGGCGAAGCAGACAATATGCCCAAGGACGGCGCCCAACTCAAGCTGATGCTTGACAATCTGAACCAGCAGGAAACGGCTATGACGGAAATGTTCTCGGGCAAAATAAAGAAAGAACCCAAGACATTCACCATCCGGCTGACGCTAAAGAGATGAAAGATGAGGTGGCTTTCCGTTTTTCCCGAAAGCTGGGAGTGGTGGCCAATAATGACCTTGCCGGTGAACCGTATTATATCAGCGTCACCGACCTCAAAAGTCCCGATGTATCTGCCACCGAGGAAGGCAAAAAGAAAGTGGACGGTGTAGCCTATAACCTTCCGGGCAAGGCACAAGTGACATTGATGTATAACAATAAGAAATTGTTTGACGACCAACTTCCCATTACCCAATTCGGCACCGTAGAATACCTCGCACCGGTACTGTTCAACAAGAATTCTACCATCAAAGTGCTGTTTGATACGGCAACGGGAGGATTGATAAAAGTGGATAGGGAATAAAGGAATTCTAATTCCGGATTGTCAACTGGATAAATCCATCCTTACGCAACTGCATTACGTAGGCGGTGACCCGGGGAATATAATTCTCTTCCTCCCAAAGTGCCTGGCAAGTAGAGAGATGATTTCGCGCACGGTACGATGTCCATCTATCAGATTCCAGACAGCTGTACCGTGTTCTTCCAGCCTCACATGGATGTCAGGAGACATCCCCTTCGGCAATAAAAAACGACGCATCCATTCGTATTTAAACCGTGGGTAGGCGAGTACGGCGCACTCACCTTCCCATTCGGTTGTTATATGTCCACAGCGGACCGGAACAGCGTCCAACAGACTTACTTTCCTTCGGGTATTTCCATCATACGGTATCCGCTTTTCCTATTATTTCTGAATATTAGGCTCTTCCAGCTTATAACCATACTTCTTGTCTGCCTTCTTCAGCAGTAGAGCCACTATAAGGGACAAGCAGGCAATACCGGTAAAAATGCACATAGGCACCGTATAGTCATACATATTCGTTCCATCTGGTTTCTTGCCGGATATACAATAGGCATCAAGCACCCACCCTATCAATGTAGGAATACCCCAAAGACCGATATTCTGGATAAAGAAAATCAATGCGTATGCCGTACCCAACTGGCTTACCGGGAATATCTTGGCCACAGCCGGCCACATGGCAGAAGGTACCAGCGAGAAAGCGATACCCAAAATTATCATCAGCACAATAGCTACCAGCCAATAGTTTATATCGGGAATAGCATAAATGAAATGCACACATATCAGCATGGCCGAGCCCAGCAGCATGATAGATGCGGACTTGCCCCGCTTGTCAATGAAACCACCAAAGACCGGAGTCAGAATCAGCGCTCCCAATGCCGGAAGTCCGGCAAATGTACCGGCCACATTCTCATTGATACCGTATTTGATAATCATCAACTCGGAAGCAAACTTCTGGAATGGGAATACACAAGAGTAGAACAATACACACAGCAATGCTATCAGCCAGAAACCGGGATTGACCAGAATATTCTTCACATCCTTAAAAGAGAACTTTTCTTCCTCATCTTCCGTACCGGCAGCAATGGCAGCAGCTCCATCTGTTTGTCCAGCTTCTTGTCCATCACTGCAAAGATGAAGAAAGCAATCATACCGCCCAACAACAGAACCAAACCCAACAACACCGGTGTGGAAATACCGAAAGCACGGGCCAAAGGAATGGCTACGGCATAACCGGCTTGCGAACCGATACGTGCTAAAGCGACTTGTACCCCCATAGCCGTGGCAAGCTCTTTCCCCTTAAACCACTTGGCTATGATTTTGGAAACTGTAATACCGGCGACCTCCGCTCCTACTCCAAAAATGGAATAACCGGCAAAAGCAACAAACACACCCGTTTTATAGCCAAATATTTCATTGATTCCGAATAAGTCGCGTCGGCACCGGCAAGTCCCGTCATTGCATAGTATTCAAGTGCTGTACCACCTACCATCAGGATAGTTGCCAGCTTTCCGGTGAAACGGATACCAAAGCGGTCGAGGATTAATCCTCCCCAAATCAACATCAGGAAAAAAACATTCAGAAAACTATAACCACCGGTAAAGAATCCGAAATCGGTACTCGACCAAGCCAAGTCCGTTTCCAACATTGTCTTCAACGGTGCTACCACGTCGTTTACATAATAAGCTGCCATCATCGTGAAGGCAACAATCACCAATGCCCCCCAACGGGTAGCCTTGGAATCATTCAATTTAAGTTTGAGTTGTTCTGTCATTGTACTATTTGGATTTCAATTTATTAATCAGATTGCATAAATTGCTGACAAAGGTAAATAAATACTTCATCAAAACGAAAAAAGGCTGACACCTTTTCAGTATCAACCTTTCTCTTATTTTTCCAAGCGGGAGTCATCCACAATATCCTTATCTTATTCTGCTGCAGGGGCTTCTGCTGCAGGAGCAGGAGCTTCAAGCCGGAGTTGTAGCTGCAGGGGCCTCCGATTGCGGAGCTTCTGTACCTACGGGCATGTTATAAGGATTAGTTTTTTCTTCTTGTTGCGCCTGTTCCAGAATCACATCACCGCCCTTGCCTGTGGAAGAAGGAATAGTGTAAGCAGAAACAATACTGAAGACTACCATGACAGCTGCCAGAGTCCAGGTTGCTTTTTCCAAAAAGTCCGTAGTCTTGCGCACACCCATAATTTGGTTGGATGATGAAAAGCCTGATGCCAGACCACCTCCTTTAGAATTTTGAATCAATACAATGAAGCACATCAGCACAGATGCAATCAGCATTAAGATAACTAATAATAAATACATTTTGTTATTTTGATTTAGCGTTAATAATCAATTTCTCCAAAAATCTGATTTGGTCTGCAAAGTAAGCATTTTTTTGGATAATTCAAACTTAATTTTTTAATAATTTCAAGCGCCTTGTCATATCGGTGCTGTTTTATATAGATTTTGGCTAAAGTTTCCGTAAAACAGCTATCGTCCAACTCTTCCGTTACCGGCGATACGGAGGGTTCTTCCTCTTCTTCAGTCTCTTCCTCCTTCTCTACAAGAAACTCCCTTCTCGTATCCGAGGCATCCGAAGACTCACTCTTTTGGATAAAGTCATCTATCAATTCATGCCCGCGCAGTTTAGGCACTTCCGACTCATCTTCTGCATCCACACCGGTTCTTCCTGCATTAAATAGGCCGTATAATCCACCGCATAATCCAGCTCCGTATGCTGTGAATGCTCTTCGGGAACAGTAGCCAGAAATGCGTCAATCAAGGAAAGGGTACGGTCCACACTCGCTCTTTCTCCAAATCGCCGGAAAACAGCGACGAGACCTTCCGGGATTTCAAAGTATAGCGGTCACCCTCTATAAAGTAAAACAGCACACGACGGTCTGCCACATACAACACAGCCTTGCGCAACTCCGCGCCAAAGTTGATGTCGTGCAGCAGATAGAGGTTTTTCAGATAGAGCAAACGGAGCGACTGGAAATAAGGATAGCGTGCCACCAATGTGCGAAGCTCGTACAAAGTATCCCTATTCAGCGTCTCGGGATGCTGAATCCATTGTTGCAAATGGGTAGCGTCATGAGTTTACCAGTTAGCTACAGTTGCATTGAAAATCTGTTCGGCAATGTCTTTCACCATCAAGGTTATCAGCTGGTCCTGCACTTCGGTCAGCAATTTTGAGGAATCATAGGTCTGGAAAGCCGAGAACTGCTGTTCAAGTCCTCCTCATGGTTCGTGTTATTGGTGTAACGCACGTTGACAGTCAGCGTCACCTTCACCTTCGAAGAGTAGCCGCTGGCATCCACCGATTCATTATATTGATTGTAGCCGGTTATTTCTCCGTCTATTTCCAGGTCTCCTCCGGAATTCACCAGTTGCAGGCGAGTCTGCTGAATGAACATATCCTTCATTTCTGGTTAAATTCTGTTGCCAGCGGTGCATATACATACTCTGCCCGGTTCTGGAAATCGGCAATGGAAATCGTTTTTACCTTTGTATAGTCGATAGAGCTTATCGGAGCAAGTCCCAACTTCATACTACATGAATTCACCAGAAATAACAAGCTTACCAACAAGGAAGCAAATGCCGCTTTTTTAATCCAATCCATATTCTTTTATCTTTCTGTATAACGTACGCTCAGAGATATTCAAATCCTGAGCCGCACTCTTACGCTTGCCGTGATGTTTTCAAGCGCCTTACGTATCATTTCTTTCTCCACTTCATCCAGGGAGAGTGACTCCTCCACATATTCTTCCGTATCCTGGAAATCATCGTCCACCGGAGTAACCGGCTTTACCGAAGGATGTATAATGGTGGGGACACTGGATGTTACCGGAGGTACCACCGCCGGAGTAGCCGGCGTATAGTAGGCCGATGTGGCAACCGCCGGATTGGCTACCGTTCCCCTTTCAGCCATAATCTCATGCACCAACTTTTTCAAGTCCGTTACATCCTGGCGCATATCAAACAGAACCTGGTAGAGAATTTCCCGTTCACTCCCAAAGCTCTTGTCCTCCTTCACTCCAAACAAGGCAGGCAGGCGCTGCATATTGTTCTGCTCAGGCAGATAGCCCTTCAGTATGGATGCATTGATTTCACGATTGGTCTCAATGATGGATATCTGCTCGGTGATATTCTTCAACTGGCGCACATTACCCGGCCATGAGTAGCCAGCAACACTTGCTTGCCGTCTTCCGTCAGCTGAATGGCAGGCATACGGTACTTTTCTGCAAAGTCCGAAGCAAACTTTCGGAACAGCAGCACCACGTCTTCACCGCGTTCGCGCAATGGAGGGACCTGAATAGGAAC
>ENA-OQDW01000617-OQDW01000617.1-human-gut-metagenome-genome-assembly--contig:-NODE-617-length-14391-cov-7.165311_pt1 | contig 14391 bp, 15 predicted proteins | sample MGYA00242784_ERZ504613 | MGnify/ENA primary metagenome ERZ504613 (study PRJEB26092, sample SAMD00036330) | human gut metagenome | host: Homo sapiens | study: EMG produced TPA metagenomics assembly of... | reverse complement strand
TTTACATGAGGATTTTGTCTCAGCAACCATCCAAGATATATAGATGGTTGCCAAGCCTCTGTGTCCCTTATATAAAAACATTATAAAGCCTTTAGATAGAGCTCGTTATCCCGAACTGAGGTAAATAAATGAAGAAGATATTTGTTTTTTTGATGATGGCATTGGCTACATGCAATATCTCAGCGAAGTCGAACTTTGTGCAGGTGAAGGACGGACATTTCGTTCGTGATGGTAAACCTTATTATTATGTAGGTACCAATTTCTGGTATGGTGCCATCCTCGGTTCAGAAGGACAGGGCGGCAACCGCGAGCGTCTCTGTAGGGAACTCGATAAGATGAAGGAGATGGGCATTGATAATCTCCGCATCCTGGTGGGCTCTGATGGAAAGCGAGGAGTGAAGACCAAGGTTGAGCCGACGCTGCAGGAAGCTCCGGGCGTTTACAACGATACGATTCTTGCCGGTCTCGACTATCTACTGATGGAGATGGGCAAACGCAAGATGCTGGCCGTGCTCTATCTGAACAATTCCTGGGAATGGAGTGGCGGTTATGGCTATTACCTGGAGCAGGCTGGTTTGGGCCAGGCTCCCCGTCCTAACGAAGATGGATATCCTGCCTTTATGAACTTCGTCGCCAAATATGCATCCTGCGAAAAGGCGCATCAGCTATTCTATGATTATGTGAAATTCATACTTACGAGAACCAACAGATATACAAAGAAGAAGTATAAGGACGACCCGACTATCATGTCATGGCAGATAGGTAACGAGCCTCGTGCTTTCAGCAAAGAGCAGTTGCCTGCTTTCGAAAAGTGGCTGGGTGAAGCGAGCAAGCTGATCCGTTCGCTCGATAAGAATCATCTGATTTCTATCGGTAGCGAAGGCAAATGGGGATGTGAAGGTGAACTGAACTGTTGGGAACGGATCTGTGCCGACAAGAATGTGGATTATTGCAACATTCATCTTTGGCCATACAACTGGAGTTGGGCGAGAAAAGACCATTTGCTGGAAGATTTGGGAATCTCCTGCAAGAACACCAAGGAGTATATTGATGAACATCTTGAGGTATGCGAACGTATCAGGAAGCCATTGGTGATGGAGGAGTTCGGCTATCCTCGTGATGGTTTCTCTTTTTCAACTTCTTCTACAACAGAAGCACGTGATGGATATTATAAGTATGTGTTCAGTCTTGTTGGCGACAATGCTGCATCCGGCGGTTACTTTGCCGGTTGTAACTTTTGGGGATGGGGCGGTTTTGCCAATCCTAAGCATGAGCAGTGGCAGGTAGGTGATGACTACACTGGTGATCCTGCTCAGGAAGCGCAAGGTCTGAACTCCGTTTTCTCTACCGATAAATCTACATTGGATGTAGTAAAGACGCAGGTAGACAGAATGAAGAAGATTGGTAAGTAATAAGCTTGGTGAAATTGTTAATTGTTTTAGAAGGGTGTGCCATCAGTTCATGGTGCACCCTTTTTTTCTGGCTTTTTCGTGTGTCCACTTTGGGGAACTGCTACAAGTGCTGCCCCTCAAAAAGTAGACACAGAAAGGTGGAAAACTGATGGAAAATGATTACCTTTGCAAGCAGATAGAGTTGTGTGCCCTGTAGAGAGGGCGTAGCCCGAACGTAAGGGCACACAACTTGCCGAAGCACGGTTATCTTATCGTCAAGTATTCACCAGAAAGGAAACTTTTTATGGCAAAGCATTTAAATCCATTGGAAAAGGAGTTCTTGATTCGTAAGTTCAAGGGAAACTCCAAAGTTAAGCTCGGTGATTTCTGCAGGGCAAACAATGTCTCGGAAACTTCTTTTAAGAAGTGGCTGAAGCAATATGAAGAAGCAGGCATAGAGGGGTTGGCTCGTGCTGATGCTGAGATTGGGAACATACTTCCTGAGGGCATTGACAAAACCAAGGAGGGGTATAAGCGAGAAATCCTACGCTTGCGTATTGAGAATGAACGGCTCAAAAAAAATATCTGGTGAGGCAGAACGAGGATGGGCAAACGGAGTATGTTCGTTTAAAAATGAAGAGTTCAAAATAGTGGACATGCTATCGCACGAGTATCCTGTCAAGGATATCTGCAAGATGATGGGAGTAAGTCGGTCGGGGTATTACAAGTGGCTTAGAAGAGAGCCTTCATCCCGTGAGATCAATCGTGAGTTCATGGTGGGTGTGGTTGAGGACATACACTCGGAACACCCTACACATGGCTACAGGTGGGTGGCGGCGTACATAAGAATCAATTTACAGTTGAGTATCAGCGACAATTTCTCTTATAAATGCTTCCAATATCTTGGTATTCAGTCACAAACGAGACACAAGATACATTACAAACCACGTAAGGTAAAGGATAAGTACCCCAACCTCATTTATTCCACGTGGGACACGGTAGACAGACCTCGACAAGTTATCGTCTCTGACATGACAGTCATCAAATACTCTTGGTTCTTCTTTGAGTTGACCATGTATTTCGATGTCTTTACGAAAGAAATCCTAACGTGGCATGTGGCTGAGAGACGTGGACATAGAGACCAGTACATTGATGGGCTAAATGATGTCATCAACCTGTTGAAGGGCACAGATGAGCCAACTGTTCTTCATACGGACCAAGGTAGCGTGTATGCTTCACTCGCCTATAATGAGCTGATAAAGGACACGTTGATTGTGAGGTCTATGTCCAGGGCAGGAAAGCCTACAGACAACCCTGTGAACGAATCCCTCAACGGATGGATAAAAGAGGAATTGTTCATAGACTTCAAGATTGAGACATGTAATTCAAGAGAGGAGTTCGAGGAGGCCTTGGACGCATACGTGGATTATTACAATGAGAAAAGACCATGTTATGCTATCGCTATGATACGCCAAATAATTACAGGAAGAGGTTTTATAAAGGGGAGCTTCCAAGAAAGGACACTTTTGGGAAGCGAGAGGCTAATGCAACACCGAAGTTCGTCACAGAACGGAAGAAAATGGCTGGAAATGAGAAAAATAAAGAATAATGTTCACTTTTATAAAGAAAAACTTGCAAATATGGATGAGATTGTCTACTTTTGCAAATGAAAAGGAACGAAATTTGATAGATATGTGTACTTTTAAAAATATAAATAATTAATAATCATTTTTTGTGTCCACTTTGGGGAACTGCTACAAGTTGTAGACAAGAATAGTGGTGAATACTGATTATTTGTCGGAATTTAGCATTTTAACACAATTTATTTGTCGGAATTTAGCATTTTAGTACAATTTATTTGTCGGATTTCAATATTTTTATTATTTTTGCAGCTGATAATCAAATAATTAAGAAGATGCAAGAATATATCAGTAGAAATATCGACAAAGAACTCATCGCTTGGAAAGACGATTCCATGCGCAAACCACTCTTGCTCCGAGGTGCTAGACAGGTAGGAAAATCATCTGCAGTCAGACACTTTGGAAAAGAATTCAAGTATTTTGCAGAGGTCAACTTTGAACGTCACAAGGCTATCAAGACCTTCTTTCAAGGAGATATCGACGTCACATGATAACACAAAAAATCAGCAACTATATCAAGGTTCCTATGATTGCTGGCAAAACCTTGCTCTTCTTTGACGAGATACAAGAATGCCCTGAAGCCATCATGGCATTACGATTTTTCAAGGAAGAGTATCCTGAACTTCATGTGATAGCCGCAGGGTCATTACTAGAATTTACTCTCGAAGAACTCCCAACATTCGGAGTCGGTAGAATCCATTCCCTATTCATGTATCCAATGACATTTGATGAATTTCTTGTAGCCAACAATGAAGAGGGACTTATCAGCATGCGCAATGAATCCGACAGCAACATCCTTTGGATACAGCTTTCCATGAGAAACTCATCGAGTACTTCCGTATCTATCTGTTGGTTGGTGGCATGCCAGAGAGTGTACTTGCATGGATCAAGACGCACGATTTCAACCGTTGCAGAAACATACAAGAAGACATCATCTTGACCTACGAAGATGACTTCGGTAAATATAAAAAGCGTGTCAATCCCGATTTACTTCGCACCACCATGCGTGGCATTTGCCATCAAGCAGGCGAAAAGCTCTCATTCACTACCATTTCTAAAGATTACAGAAGTTCACAAATTAGAGAAGCCATCCGATTACTGTCTCTCGCAGGTATTGTAACGCCAGTGGTTGCCACTTCAGGCAATGGCATTCCACTTGACGCAGAAGCTAACGAGAAAAGCATGAAGATTCTTTTCCTCGACCCAGGTTTGCTGTTGGCAGTTCTTCAACTGGAAGGCGATTTATCACAGCAGTTGATAGAGCTGATTATGACAGGAACTCCTCAGGAACTGGTCAACAAAGGAGGCATGACCGAGATGGTTGCAGGATTGGAAATCTTGCGCAACAAACCTTGCATCCAACGCCAAAAAATGTTCTATTGGGAGAAGACAGGCAATAGCATTGCCGAAATCGACTATCTTGAGATTCACCTTCTCAAGATTACTCCTATAGAGATCAAATCGGGTACACAAGGAGGCATGAAGAGTCTTTGGCTATTTATGAGAGAAAAACATCTCACCGAAGCATTCCGCTGTTCATTGGAAAACTTCGGGGAGTTTGAATACATAGACAAAAAGGATGACAATGCCATCAGACACGTCTCCATCCTCCCTCTCTATGCCTTAGCATTAATGAGAAAATAATTCGAATTACCTGCAAAAGCATGTGGCTATGCACAAATTCTAGTGAATCACATCCACACGCTTTTGCAGGTGCCCCTGAATTACGGGGCATAAGTCCCTGACTTTCATATCGTAAGTAACTGACTTTTGCATCGTAAGTCTTTGATTTCCGTCTCGGAAGCAACCGACTTCTGGATGACAGGATGACACTGGTGACAGTGATTTCTGAAGATTTACTCTCGCGCGGCAGGCAGGAACTTTCGGCCTGATTTTAGAAGAATTTGGAGTTGGAAGACACCTTGTCTAACTGTTGGGAAGAATCATACCCAACATAGCATATTGACTATATATTGATGGTAACCATTTTTATAGAGAGCATATCGAATCAAAACTATGATGAACAACCTGTTTGGCAAAATATTTTAGACATTGTAACGCTGAGAAATGGGAAAACAACGGTTTCGTGACATTTTTTTCCGTTTTCACAGCTTTTTAATTTGGCATTATTTATATTAAAAATCAGTTTTACTCGTACAAACAGAAAAGAACTCCGCAAAGGGTTTTTTAAAACTTTTTTTTAAGTTGATGGCAAATTTATTGCCATTTTATTTTTTTGTTTCAATTTTTTTTAGTACCTTTGCACACGTTATCCTGAATACAATCTTTTTACCTTAAAGAAAACTAATACCTATTGAATGTAGAGCAGTTGTCTGAGAAGATAGCTGCTCTTGTCTTTTTTATAGCTCCCCATATAATAAATACCGCAAAACATCCGTTTTTATTTATAGAAACAAGTCTTATCACTTGTATAAATCATCACAGAAGAAACAATGGAAACAGAAATAAAGAAGATTCCTTATCTCGACCTGAAGGCTATCAATGAGCCTTACGAGAAGGAGATAAAGGATGCTATCAACAAAGTGGTCAACAGCGGATGGTATCTGCAAGGTGAAGCCGTAAAAAGGTTTGAGAAATCGTATGCACAGTTTATCGGTACAGAATACTGCATCAGCTGCGCTAATGGGACGGATGCGCTCAAACTGATGCTGATGGGCGAACTGGCTATCGGAAATCTGCAGAAAGGTGATGAAGTGATTGTGCCTGCCAACACTTATTTCGCTACCGTACTTGCCATCAGCAGCGTTGGCCTAACACCTGTATTGGTGGATGCCAATATCGATACATTACAGATAGATGACCAACTGATAGAAGCCCGAATCACACCGAAGACCAAAGCCATCATGATTGTTCATCTTTATGGCAAACTGGCATGGACTCCGAAGATTGCTGAAATCTGCAAGAAGCATCATCTTTTGCTTTTTGAAGACAATGCACAGGGATTCGGATGCTCCACTACTCTATCTGATTCTTCAGAAAAACCATCGAAAAGAAGATATACCGGAAATCTTTCGGATGCTGCCGCCCACAGTTTTTATCCTAGCAAGAATCTGGGAGCATTGGGAGATGCGGGAGCTGTAACTACCAATAACAGGGAATTGGCGGAAGCATCATGTCACTACACGAATATGGAAAGATAGAAGACGGCATCTTCAGATACCAGGGCGTCAACTCGCGCATGGATGAGATTCAGGCTGCGGTACTGTATGTGAAACTGCAATATCCTGAAAACGAACAGAAAGCGAGACACAGACAGGTACAGCTATACCTGGAGCATCTGGATGACAGCATCAAGGACAGATGCATCGCTGCGAAACTCATCTCTCCTGCTCATGAAAATGTTTTCCACGTTTTCCCTTTCCTTACCCCGAAACGAGACCAACTGAAAGCTTTCCTGGCTGAGAATGGGGTCGGCACAAAGATTCATTACTTCCGCCCACCCTATCTGCAGCCATGCTATCCGGAAATGAATCATCTGGAATTTCCAGTAGCCAAGAGAATAGCTGATGAAGAACTGAGTCTGCCTTGCAACTCATCGCTCAACGATGAAGATATCATCAGAGTAAGCAAACTCATCAACCAGTTCTTGGCTTAAAGGTACTGCACTTTGGCACCGATAGAGAGGCCGAAGACATCCCAGAAACCGGCATTGCCGTTACGGTAGAAACGCATAAAATAGATATCCGTTGTACCCAACTCATAGAAGAACGTGATACTCTTGATACGCTTACGTTTATTGTGCGGAATATCATACTTAAAACGTTCACCCAAGGCGATATTAGGACGGACTCTGGTAGAGAACGGATAGTAGCCGCTTTCATACTTGGTAGGCTGCTTAGTCCAGAAATCATGTCCGAACACCGTATTGAAATACAGGCTGCACTCCAGCGGTTCAAACCACCAGCCTTACCGATATTGCGACGCCAAGGAATGAAATTCTCCTTGAGCGTCATGGTTAACTTCTCATCGTCAGAACTGAACTTCGGGATGTAGCCAAACAAGAGCTGCGTTTCCCACTGGCGGCGCTTACCATATTCCCATCCGATACCCAGCGAAATGATACCCATATTGCCACAGGTCTGAATGATACCACTAGTAGGTATCAGCAAATTCCAATGCTTACGGTAGCGCATAATGCGGCGGTCATATCGGGTCAGTTTGCCATCCGCCAACACCAGAGTATCATGAACGATACTATCCGTCAGTTCCAACTCCTCACTTTTCCCGGTAACCTCATCGGCAGCATGAGCCTGTACAGAACCTGCAGCAAGCAAAGCTCCCAGAATGAATATATGCTTAAAACTCAATAATTTCATAACGATAACCTTTTGGAGTAATGGTGAATATATAGTATTGATGCTTAGCGGCATTGGCCACCTGATAATAGATGATGCCATCGCCATAAATGTCATTTTGCTCGGTATGATGACCATGACCGTAAAGGCAGAACATCAAACCAGGAAACTGATGGGTATAAAAATTGAAGACCTTAGCCACATTATTATTAAACTGTTCTGAATAAGGACCTGCATGCATGCAGACAACGGTACGCGAAAAGTCATCAGCATCTGCCTTAACCTGCTCTTCCATGAAATCGAAATTAGGTACAGGGCGGGAATAGTCAAACTCAATTGCATTGGTATTGAGACAGACAAACTTTACCTTGCCGGCAATGAAACTGAAATCCGGATTACCAAAGATTTTCTGATAAGACTGGTTACCTGTTCCCAAACAGTCATGATTACCCAGCAGAGCCACGAAAGGTATCTTCAACTTCTGAAGATGGTCACGGGTCCACTGAAACTCACGGGTAGCACCAAAGTCGGTAAGGTCTCCACAATGAATCACGAAATCGAGGGAATCACTGCGGCGATTGATATCATTAACCTCACTCTTCAAATCATCCAACCACTGGTGCGAATCGCTGATCATAGCAAAACGGATGGTCATCTTTCGACTTTACTGCAGCCTCAAATCTTCTGAATATTGGTAACATTCAGATTTCTATCGCCGTCGATTTGCACATCATACGGATGAACATCGAAGACGGTATCGCAGGATGCCACCATACAGAGACAACAGGCAGCCAGGATATAGGGAATAATTTTATGCATTCTTGTCTTATTTATCTTTAAAAACTCTTTTTTTATAACTCTTAAATACTACTTTTTCTTCTTTTTCAACCTTGCATAGAAACCTTGCAACCTGCCTGGCTGACAACCGGCATCGAGCAGTTTCTTCAAATCACGATAGGCTTCATCCTTTCTTCCAAGCAGAATCAGGATGTCTACATGATTGAAAGCAAAATCCTCATTACCGGCATCCAACTCCATCGCCTTGGCGTAATCAAACTCTGCCAGCTCAAGCATACCCCTCTCCTTCTCCATGCCACCTCTTGCAGCATAAGCCATCGCACTGTCAGGGTACTGCTCTATCAGACTGTTAATGCCATCGTAAGCCTCGGTATAATGCTTATCTTTCTCATTGAGCAAAGCCAGACCGAGTTGCGCCTGGAAATTGCCAGGAACAAGTACCAGAAGATTCTGATAATCGAGACGTGCAAAGTTATAACGGAGCAACTTCTCATTGACAAAGGCACGATAGAACAAACCGGCAATACTGGTATTGTTCAGAAAGAGTACCTTATCAAGATCATCCTTGGCATATTGCCATTGCTCCAACTGGATATTCCAAGCAGCCTTTTTCAGTCGCAGATCGATGCTGTCGGGATGATATGCAAGCACTTCTGTAGCCTTGGAGAGTGAATCGCGCAAGGCTTTATTCTGAGCAGCACGTGCCTTGTCGGCATCTACGTTCTGCGCAGATACAGACAAAGAAACCATCGATGCCAATAATAATGTATAAAAACTTTTCATGGTGCAAAGTTAAGAAGACTTTTGCAAACTGCCAAATAAAAAACTATAAAACTTATTTGAGTTTACAAAAAGAACTAAATTTCAGAAAGACAGGACAATCAACAAGAAAAGAAGGTGTGTCATAAGCCACTTCCCATACGCCCTGAAAGCAGAAGCTCTTAGTCCGTCTTCGGCTGCCATTGTTTAAACTTATGACACACCCTCTTTTATCATCAAGCGCCGAAAAATCCATTTACAGATTAAGCATTCTTAATCCAGTTAACGATCCATGCGCCAACCTCAGTTGTGCCATAGTGAGCACCACCCTCTACCTGAATTTCAGGTGTGCGGACATTGGCATCGAGAGAAGCATCTACTGCCTTGCGGATCAAGGCACCCTCCTCGTTCAAACCGAAGTGCTCCAACAACATAGCTGCAGAAAGAATCTGAGCTACTGGGTTAGCCAGGTTCTTGCCAGCTGCCTGTGGCCATGAACCATGAACAGGCTCGAACAATGGGGTGTGCTCACCGAGAGAGCTAGATGCTGCAAGCCCATAGAACCGGTGATGCAAGAAGTCTCATCGGTCAGGATATCGCCGAAGGTATTCTCTGTAACGATAACATCGAAGAATGTAGGCTCAGTCAATACGCGCATAGAAGCGTTGTCGATGAACATATAATCGGTGTTTACCTCAGGATACTGTGGCTCCATCTCCTTGGCAATCTGACGCCAGAGACGAGAAGATGCCAATACGTTTGCCTTATCTACTACTGTCAAGTGCTTGTTGCGCTTCATGGCAAACTCGAAAGCTACCTTCAGGATGCGCTCAATCTCAGGACGGGTATAGATATCTGTATCGTATGCCTTGTCGTTATCCTGATACTTCTCACCGAAGTACATACCGCCAGTCAACTCGCGGATAACTACGAAGTCAGCTCCCTTCAGGAGTTCATCCTTCAATGGTGACTTGTGGAGCAGGCAATCGAATGTGGCTACTGGGCGAACATTGGCGAAAAGACCCAACTTCTTACGCATAGCGAGCAAGCCCTGCTCAGGACGAACCTTGGCTGTAGGGTTGTTGTCGAAACGTGGGTCACCAACGGCTGCGAAGAGTACAGCATCAGCATCCATACAAGTCTTGAAGGTCTCCTCTGGGAATGGATCACCTACCTCGTCGATAGCGTGAGCGCCGCAGATAGCCTCGTTGTAAGTAAACTCGTGGTTGAACTTCTCTGCAATGGCCTGCATAACTGCTACGCCCTGCTTCATAATCTCTGGTCCGATACCATCACCGGCGAGAACTGCAATGTTTAATTTCATCTTATTTGTTTTTTTAATTGTTTATTTTTGAATGATTAAAGCTTTTGCCCTTACAGGCGCATTGCTAAATGCTATCTTATACCCAGGGTGTTACCCTGGGCTAGGAGCTTCTGCCCTTTCAGGGCGTGCTGCTGAATAGAAACCTTCGGAAATATTTTCGTAACCTTCGGAGATATTTCCGTAACCTTCGGAGATATTTCCGTAACCTTCGGAGATATTTTCATAACCTTCGGAGATAATTTCGTAATCTTCGGAGATATTATTCCATATCCAGATTTCGAGGCGATACAGCCTGTTCGTCGCTCTTATCTGCCTCATACATATTAATCATCTTCAGCGTTGCCTTGATAGCTGCTTCTGTCTGGTCGGCATCCAAGCCTCGGGTACGCCAGATACGGTCACCTTCACGCCAGGTAATGACGGTCTGAACGAGGGCATCTGTACGGCCACCAGGTGGGATGGTTACCTGATAGTTGTCGAGCTTAGGGAAGGTCTTGCCGAGCTTCACCTTGTAGATATTGCGGAGGGCTTTTACGAAAGCATCATACTGACCATCACCGGAGCTCTGGTCTTCATACTCCTTGCCCTCTATTTCTACCTTCACGCTGGCGATAGGCTTCAAACCGTATGAGGTTGATACCATGTAACTTACCAGTTTCACCTTATCCTCTGGAGCTCCATGCTTCAATACATCACTCACGATGTATGGCAGGTCGTCCTGGGTTACCAGTTCCTTGCGGTCGCCGAGTTCGGTGATTCGCTTGGTCACCGCCTTGGTCTGCTCAGGCGTCAGTTCCAATCCCAGTTCATTGAGGTTCTGCACGATATTCGCCTTGCCAGAGTTCTTACCTAACGCATACTCACGATGTCTGCCGAAACGCTCAGGTACCAGGTTGTTGCAATAAAGCTTGTCCTTGTTGTCACCATCGGCATGCACACCAGCTACCTGGGTAAAGACGTTGTCTCCTACTACCGGAGTATTCGGAGCCACGGCAATGCCACTATATCCTTCAACCAATCGGGAAATATCGTTCAGACGGTCTTCCTTGATATTGGTCTTTGCCTCGAACATGTCTTTCAGAATCACCTGAACACTTGCCAATGGTGCATTGCCACAACGCTCACCCAGACCATTCACGGTAACGTGAAGACCCTTGGCGCCGCTCAATACGGCAGCCAGCGAGTTGCTCACAGCCAGATCGTAGTCGTTATGGGCATGGAAGTCGAAGTGAGAATTCGGATAACGGCGCACCATCTGGCGCATATACTCCACACACTGCAATGGGTTCAGAATACCCAAAGTATCAGGAAGAAGGAAGCGCTTGATAGGCAGTTTTACCAAGTCATCCATCATCATGAAGAGATAGTCACGACTGTCACGCATACCGCTCGACCAGTCCTCCAAGTAGAGATTCACGGTGAATCCCTTGCTCAAAGCATAGTCGATGGTCTGCTTGATATGAGCGAGATGCTCCTCAGGCGACATTTTGAGTTGCTGGGTGCAGTGCTTGTAGCTACCCTTAGCCAAGAGGTTGATGACATGACCGCCGCATTCGGCAATCCAATCCACACTCTTGTTGTTATCCACGAATCCCAATACCTCAACGGAATCCAGCTTACCAATGGTCTTGGCATAACGGCAAATTCGAGCGACAGCATCCTTTTCGCCTTCTGACACACGCGCTGAAGCCACCTCAATGCGATCAACATTGATGTCGTGCAACAGCATTCTTGCTATCATCAACTTCTCGTGAGGAAGGAAACTGACACCATTGGTCTGCTCGCCGTCGCGCAGCGTGCAGTCCATGATCTCAATCTCCTTGATGCGGGAATTATCTCTCTTTGCGTTAACGTTCATAATTACTTGTTTTTAGCTTCCCAAGCCTCAACCTTGTCGCGGTTCTGAACGAGGAAGTCTACATCGTCCAAACCATTCTCCAAACAATGTTTCTTGTAGCCGTTGATTTCGAAGTGCTCGCTCTTGCCGGTAGCAAGATTGGTCACGGTCTGGTTAGGAAGATCTACCTTCACCTCTGTCTTGTGATCCTTGTCGATGCTCTCGAAGAGTTCTTTCAGGAATTCCTCGCTTACTACTACTGGCAATACGAGGTTGTTCAACTCGTTGTTCTTGTGGATATCAGCAAAGAAAGAGCTGATGACAACACGGAAGCCTGCACCTGCGATAGCCCAGGCAGCGTGCTCACGGGAAGAACCTGAACCGAAGTTCTTGCCAGCTACGAGGATGACGCCACTGTACGATGGGTCGTTCATCACAAAGTCTGGCTTTGGAGTTCCGTCGGCATTGTAGCGCCAGTCGCGGAAGAGGTTGTCGCCCATGCCCTCTTTATCGATGGCCTTGAGGAAACGGGCTGGGATGATCTGGTCTGTATCTACATTCTCCAAAGGAAGAGGAATGCAACTTGATGTAATTACATTGAATTTCTGTTTCATTTCAATTTAACATTTAACATTGAACACTTAACATTACATAAACTCTCTTGGGTCGGTAATCTTACCTGTAATAGCGGCAGCAGCTGCTACGTATGGACTGGCAAGGATGGTGCGGGAACCTGGTCCCTGACGACCCTCGAAGTTACGGTTGGATGTACTTACAGAGTACTTGCCTGCAGGAATCTTATCATCGTTCATTGCCAGGCAGGCAGAGCATCCAGGCTGACGGATTTCGAAGCCGGCAGCCTCAACAATCTTATCAATTCCCTCTTCACGAATTTGTTTATCAACCAACCATGAACCTGGTACAAGCCAAGCAGTTACGCCATCTGCCTTCTTCTTTCCTTTAACAAGAGAAGCGAAAGCACGGAAGTCTTCAATACGACCATTGGTACATGCGCCCAGGAATACATAATCGATAGGATGACCCTCGAGTTTCTCGCCTGGCTGGAAGCCATATAGTTGAGGCTCTTCTTGAAACCAGCCTGCTCTTCCTCAGGAATCTCATCGAGCGTTGGGATGCTTTCGGTGATGCCAATACCCATACCTGGGTTGGTACCATAGGTGATACGTGGTTCGATATCCTTTGCCTCGAAAGTCAACTCCTTGTCGAAGACTGCATCATCGCCACTCTTCAAGGTCTTCCAGTAAGCCACAGCCTTGTCCCACTCTTCACCCTTAGGTGCATATTCACGACCCTTGATGTACTCGAATGTTGTCTCATCAGGAGCTACGAAACCACCACGGGCACCCATCTCAATAGAGAGGTTACAGAGGGTAAGACGACCTTCCATAGACATATCTTTCACTACATCGCCACTGTACTCAACGAAGTAACCGGTAGCACCAGAAGTAGTGAGCTGGCTCATGAGATAGAGAGCAACATCCTTGGCTGTAACGCCCTTGCTGAGCTTGCCGTTGATGCTGATACGCATAGACTTTGGCTTGCTCTGGAGAATACATTGTGAAGCCATCACCATCTCCACCTCAGAAGTACCGATACCGAAAGCTACGGCACCATGGCACCATGGGTAGAAGTATGAGAGTCGCCACAGACGATGGTCATACCAGGAAGAGAAAGACCCTTCTCTGGACCTACTACGTGGATGATACCATTATCCTTTGTGTTCATGGCAAAGTGAGCAACACCGAAATCAGCGGTATTCTTTGCCAAGGTATCTACCTGCTTCTTTGAGATAGGATCCTCAATTGGTTTATCCTGATCGTGGGTTGGAGTATTGTGGTCAGGCATACAGAAAATCTGGTCTGGACGGAACATCTTGAGTCCGCGTGCTCGCATACCGGCGAATGCCTGAGGTGATGTTACTTCGTGACAGTAGAGACGGTCGATGTAAAGCTGTGTAGGACCGTCCGGAACAATCTGGACAACGTGCTTGTCCCAAATCTTGTCGAATAATGTATTCATAATATCTCTTGTTATATATATGTTTATCTAATCTTAAACTTGTTAATACAATCAATGTAAGCCTCAACAGAAGCCGTAACGATGTCGGTATCTGCACCGAAGCCATAATATACATGACCATCGTATTCCACCTGCATGTGAACCTTGCCCACATCGTCAGAACCTTGTCGATTGCCTGGATAGTGAACTCCTTGAGATTCATCTCCTTTGTAATGATCTTCTTGAGTGCATTGATAGCAGCATCTACCGGACCGTTACCAGATGATGCAGCCTCAAACTTCTGACC
>ENA-OQDW01000616-OQDW01000616.1-human-gut-metagenome-genome-assembly--contig:-NODE-616-length-14394-cov-2.368683_pt1 | contig 14394 bp, 17 predicted proteins | sample MGYA00242784_ERZ504613 | MGnify/ENA primary metagenome ERZ504613 (study PRJEB26092, sample SAMD00036330) | human gut metagenome | host: Homo sapiens | study: EMG produced TPA metagenomics assembly of... | reverse complement strand
GCACAGGGTGACTGCACTGCATTGGTGCTACAACGCTGAACGAGTACCGGCAGTATATTGAAAAAGATGCTGCTCTGGAACGTCGTTCCAGCCGGTTCTGGTAGACGAGCTACTGTAGAAGACACGATCTCCATTCTGCGTGGCCTGAAAGAACGCTATGAAGTATTTCATGGCGTTAAGATTCAGGATCAGGCTCTGATTGCAGCGGCTACACTGTCCAACCGATATATCACAGACCGGTTCCTGCCGGATAAGGCGATCGACTTGGTAGACGAAGCTTGTGCAATGATTCGGACGGAAATGGACTCCATGCCTACAGAGCTGGACGAAATTCGCCGGAAGATCATGCAGCATGAGATCGAAGAAGCTGCCCTCAAGAAAGAGGACGACAAACTGTCGCAGGCACATCTGCAAGAAGTACAGCAGGAACTCTCCCAGATGCGTGACCAGTTCAATGCCATGAAGGCAAAATGGGAAAACGAAAAAGATGCCATTTCCAAAGTGCAGAAACTGCGGGAAGAACTGGAGCAGGTCAACGCCGAGATCGAGCGTGCTGAACGGGACTACGATCTGAACAAGGCTGCCGAACTGAAATATGGTCGTCTGCCGCAGCTGAAAAAACAGCTGGAAGACGAAGAAGCCATTGCAGAAAAGCAGAAAGAGAGCAAGAACTCTCTGCTGCGGGACAAGGTGACCGAAGAAGAAATCGCCCGCATTGTCGGCAGATGGACCGGCATTCCGGTAACGAAGCTGATGGAGGGCGAACGGGAAAAACTCCTGCACATGGACGAAGTGCTGCACCGCCGTGTAATTGGTCAGGACGAAGCTGTGGAAAAGGTCAGCGAAGCCATTCTGCGTTCTCGTGCAGGCATTCAGGATCCGAACCGTCCGTTGGGCTCGTTCTTGTTCCTTGGACCGACTGGTGTCGGCAAAACCGAATTGGCAAAGGCACTGGCAGAAGCTTTGTTCGATGATGAGAACAACATTGTTCGTATCGATATGAGCGAATATATGGAGAAATTCAGCGTGAGCCGTCTGATCGGAGCTCCTCCGGGATACGTGGGTTATGAAGAAGGCGGTCAGCTGACAGAAGCCGTTCGCCGGAAGCCGTATTCTGTTGTTCTGCTGGACGAAGTGGAAAAGGCACATCCGGACGTGTTTAATATCCTGCTGCAAGTGCTGGACGACGGCAGAATCACCGACTCGCAGGCAGAACGGTGGACTTTAAGAACACCATTATCATTCTGACCTCGAACTTAGGTTCGCCGATGATTCTGGAAGGCATGGACGAAAACGGCAACATCTCGGAAGAAGCCAGAAAGGAAGTCGATACGCTCCTGAAGCAGAAGTTCCGTCCGGAATTCCTGAACCGTCTGGACGAGATCGTCTTCTACAAACCGCTGAGCAGGACTGAGATCTTCCGCATTGTAGATCTGCTGCTGGAGAAGCTGCGGAAACGTCTGGAAGACAAGCAGCTGGAACTGGAAGTTACCGATGCTGCCAAGGAGTGCATTGTGGCACAGGGCTATGATGTCAACTATGGTGCACGTCCGCTGAAACGACTGATCCAGTCCAAGGTAGAAACTCTTGTGGCAAGAAAGATCATTGCCGACGATCCGGCACCGGGTACTGTAATTCGTATCGACTATGACGGTCAGAAGATGATCTGTCAGTAAAACAATAGACAATTGCAAACCTCCAAAGTAAAAACGCCACGCCTCGCACAGATCATGTTACGTTCTGTGCGGCGTGGTGTTTTTTGTTTTGCCTTAAGCAACTGGAATACTCTGTACATCTTCCGGCAGCAGTGTCAGCAGTTCTTCGTCCGAAAGCGGCTCCGGCAGTTTTGCCAGCCGGTCTGCCTGATTGGTTAGGGCAAATTCGAAAAAGTTTCGGACATCTCTGGCATTGGCAAACCCTTTTCCCGCTTCTGCACAGCGTTTCCGGAAATATTCCTGTACATAGGCATAGGTGTCTGTCGGCATTTTCAGACAGTAGCTGTCGCATAGGTTAGAGAAGATGAGCATCAGTTCTTCCGGTTTATAGTCATCGAAAAAGATCACCTGCCGGAAGCGGGAACGCAGCCCCGGATTGGTGTCCAGAAACTGTTCCATTTCCTCCGGATAGCCGGCAACGATAACGATCAAATCGTCCCGATGATCTTCCATTTCCTTGAGCAGAGTGTTGACTGCCTCTGTGCCGAAGTCGTTGCTGCCGCCGGAACTGGTCAGCGTGTACGCCTCGTCAATGAACAACACGCCGCCCATTGCTTTTTCCACGACCTTCTTGGTTTTGATTGCTGTCTGTCCAACATAGCCGCTGACCAGCGTCGCACGATCAGCTTCTATCAGATGCCCTTTTTTCAGGACACCCAGTCGGGCATAGATTTTAGACAGCAGCCGTGCAACTGTGGTTTTGCCGGTTCCGGGATTGCCGGAAAAGACCATGTGCAGGGAAGTCTGCGGCAGGGGCAGCCCTCGCTCCTGCCGGATCGTTCGAATCCTGAGCAGGTGAATCAGACTTTCCAACTCGTCTTTGACGTTTTGCAGCCCTACCAGCTGGTGCAGCTGTGCCAGCAGTTCGTCCAGCGTTTCCGTAGGAGCTTCTGTAATTTCAGCATCATCGACAACCGCTTCTTTTTCAGCCGGAATCGGCGGCTTTTCGGCATTGAAATTCGCCGGAATGACAGCCGCCTTTTCCAGTTCCGGACGACGACAGCCACGCATGGCGGCATCTCGATAACGGGAAAGCTGCTGCATCATGGAGTTCTGCACGATCTGCTGCTGTGGCTCTACTTTTCCGGTAGTATTCAGCGAAAACTGCGTTCCCATTTGTGCAATGGTTTCCAGCCAGAGCAGGGAAACGCTGCCCTCTACGCCGCTGCCCTGCAAATCAACACGCACCAGTGCCGCCAGCAGTGCCAGTAAAGAATCTGCCGCACCGGAAAAGGAAATAGAGAACTGCTGCAAAAAGCGTTCCATTGTCTGTGTCGTGGCAGACTGTTGCAGACAGTTGTTGATAAAATTGGTTTCTGCATCGGTGATGACACGGTCCTGATTTGCCAGAAACAGCAGATATTTCATTGCGGCAAAGTTGGCGTATTGTGTCAGCGGCATGCGGCTGCCGGTGATCGTGATGCCCTGTGCTTCATATGTAGCGTACAGCGTATGCAAGTACGCCAGTGCGTCCTGTAGATGATTGTGTGGCATAATGATTATTCCTTTCCGTATTTGTTGTCTGCGGTTTCATCGGAAACTGATGCTTTTGTGCAGCACGCTTGTCCACTTTTCGCTTGATAAAGATTCCCGCTGCCGCCAGCAGAACGATCACGCCTGCCAGCACGATGGTCAGGACATAGTTGCCCTCCCATAAACTTTTTCCCATAAAAACAGTCAGGACTGTTGCTGGTGTCCGTCCCAGTGTTGTCAGGAAAAACAGATACATCGGCTTGATTTTTGGATTGAATGAAACCAGATAGGTAAGGGCATCCTTCGGCAGCCCCGGCAACAGAAACACCAGAAAGATCAGCAGTTCTGTTCGCTTGCCATCCAGCAGAAAATCAAATTTTTTGAAATGGCTTTCCGAAACAAAACGGTCTACCAGCGGTCTGCCGATCCACTGCACCAGATAGTACACCAGAACCGTTCCCAGAAAAAATCCGGCAAGGGACAGGAACAGACCGCCCCACTGTCCGAACAGGATTCCACCGATAATGGGCACCGGACCTCCGGGGATCACGGCAATGACCACCTGTAATACTTGCAGCAGCACAAACAGCAGGGGAGCGAAGATGCCGAAACTCTGCATTTTGTCGATGATGACCTGCTGCCCGTGCTCGCTGGACAGCAAATGGATCAGCGGCAGCATGGCAACGCTGACCACAGCAAAGACCACTACCACAGCGATCAGACTAAAAATGGTTTTTCGGGAAATTTTTTTGTCAGATGTTTTTTTGGACGTTTTTATTTTTCATGTGAAATACTCCTTTCACAGAAATCCCTATAAAAGCGATATTGCTTTAAAAATAGTATACCGCGATTTTGTAAAAAAATCAAGGGTAATGCTACAGAAAGCTTGTACAGTAAGATAGATTGTCAGATTTTTCGGCAGATTGCATAGAAATTTCGCCGGTATTTTTGCGTATGGAAAGGCATTTCTGTGCAGTTTGACGAGAAATCTACAAACAGGTAAAATTTTTTGTGGTATTGCCCAAGATTTTTTGGGAGCCTATTTATGACATTTTTACAAAAGGGCTTGACTTTTTCACAGAATGCGTGTATAATAAAACGTATCACCTGGTAAGAAGCCGTGCATAGCGGCACGCTGCCGGTGAGTATCACTTCAGGTAGAAAGGAACTTGTTCTATGAAACAAATCGAGCAAGATGGATTGCCTGTTTGTTGGCTTGTGCGATTGGGGTGTCGCTGACCGCATGCGGCAAGGACAAAAAAGACAGTTCTTCGAAGAATGCAAGCGATTCCGTTGCTGCGGGAGAAGAATCCAGCGAGGGAACCATTGCTTCGGAAGACTTGGCAAAAATGCAGAAACAGGATATGACATTCTCGTATGCCATCGATGCTGACGACGAAAGCTCCGGCAACGCAGATGTTCCTGTCAATAAGGGTGTTACTTCACAGAACGGCGGATCTTCCGGCGAAGATTCCTATGTGGTGGTGACTGACGATTCCGGTCAGGCTGTAAAGGACGACAGCGGAAATGTTGTAACAGAAGTCGTAAAGGGTGGAAACAACTCCGGTTCCGGCAATGAAAGCTCTACAGCTGCCGGCGGGCAATTCCAGTAGCTCTAACGGCAATAATGGCAATAGCAACAGTGGCAGCAGCTATCAGGCAGACATGAAGACATTTCAGGCATACTGGCTGGATATGTCCAACGGGGATAACGTTGTCTGCAACGGCGATTTCCTGGACGTTACCTTCAAGATCAAGGATGATGCTCCGGACGGCAACTATGCTCTGACAGCCGGTGAAAATGACTTTGCAAACTGGGATGCAGAAAGCGTACCGGTAGCATTTGTAGACGGTGACGTTGCAGTTGGTTCCGCAGCTGAACAGTCTGCTGGCTCCGCAGAATCTGGTACATTCACCATTGCGGCCGGAACTGCAAAGGGCAATCCTGGCGACGAAGTAACAGTTCGTTTTGATATGTCCGACAACCCGGGTATCGTTGCATTGATCTTCCGCTTCAAGTATGATGCGAATGCACTGGAGGTTGTCAATGCTTCTGTAGGCAGTGACTGCAAGGACTACATCAAAATGGCAGTGTCGTAATTTAACGAACGCTGTATCTATTATCTGTACAAAAAAAGCAGAAACGTTTTTAGCGTTTCTGCTTTTTCTTTGTTTGTGTGAATCCGAATAGAAAAATTTCCTGCATCTGTTTTGATTTGCGAAACCCGCAGGGAAACTTGCTATTTCAAATTAGAGTGTGAATGAGCCGGAATCTCCGTTGATTACATAATACACCATGTTTTCTTCCGGCTTTACATACAGTTTAATATCCTTTGCGGCAGTCTTTTTCTGTCCGTGCTCTGCGGCCCACGCCACAATTGCACGTTCTGTCAGAACATCTGTTGTCCATTCCATGCCGCCGTACTGCAAGCTGATGCTGACAGTTTTGCGGACACGTGTGGCCTTCGGAGCAGCAGAAGCAGTCTTGGTTGTTTTTGCTTCTGCTGTTGCTGCAGCAGCCGTTGTCTTGGCGGTATCAGTTTTTTTCGATCTAGCCATTGCTCATTCCTCCTGGTGTCTTCTTATGCGTTTACAGATTCCTTCAGGTTCTTGCTTGCCTTGAAGACCGGAGCCTTGGAAGCCGGAACCTGAACCGGTTCACCGGTACGGGGATTCTTGCATTCCTTTGCACTGCGTTCCCGCACTTCGAAAGTACCAAACTTAGAAATGGTAACCTTATCGCCTGCAACCATTGCGTCGCGGATTGCATCAAATACAGCGTTCACCAGAGCCTCAGCATCTTTCTTGGTGCAGTAGTTTTCCTCGTACAGTTTTTCAATCAAATCAGTTTTTGTCATGTCAAATGTTCCTCCAAAATCATAATCTACTACGAATTATATACTATTTTTTTTCATTTGTCAAGAACATCACGGAAAAATGACATTTGCACGGAATTTCGCCCTTTTTTCGCACGTTTTTTATGGAAAACCACATAAAATCTCGGTAAAAAATCGGAAATGGAATTGAAACGCTGTTTTTTTGCTTCAGCAGAGAAAAAGCTTGTATCTGCGTGTCGTTTTCTGCTTTTTGCAATTTTCTGCATTAAAAAAATAGCTGCCGGCAGAAAACCAGCTTTTGTCAGGCATTTGTGCAATATTACCAAAAGAAACGATATTTCATATTTTATATATCGTTCATAAAATATCTATTGCAATTAAATAAAGTTTCCTGTATACTAAACACATGAGGAATCGTTCCGATGAAATGATTCACTTCGAATACGGACAATGGCGTCCCGTACAGTCGGTTGCTGTGCGAGGGCGTTTTTTATACCCTCTGCAATCGCTTTGAAGGTGGAACAATGGGGTTGCCGCCAGAATTGGCATCGGTTTCTTCCCTTGGTGATGTAACATCTACGAATTGATTGGATATGGAGGACATTTGAATTATGGATTCTGGGAATATCGGCTTTGTTATGATTTGTGCTGCACTTGTATTTTTTATGACTCCTGGTTTGTCGTGTTTTTACGGCGGTCTGGTGCGGCGGAAAAACGCTGTGAACACGATGTTCACCTCGGTTGTCACGATTGCGACGGGAATCGTGATGTGGATGCTGTTCGGCTACTCGCTTTCGTTCGGACCGGATCACGGCGGTGTGATCGGTGATTTCAGCTGGTTTGGTCTGGAGGGTGTTTCCCTGACAGAGCCCTACATAGAGGGACATAGCATTCCGAACATGGTATTCTGCCTGTTTCAGATGATGTTTGCAGTCATCACACCGGCACTGATTACCGGTTCTGTAGCGGGCAGAATGAAATTCAAGTCGCTGTTTACGTTCTTGGTGCTGTGGAGTTTCGTGGTATATTATCCCATGGCACATATGGTCTGGGGCGACGGCGGTTTCTTGGCAAAGATCGGTTCTGTAGACTTTGCCGGCGGCAACGTAGTACACATCAGTTCCGGTATCACGGCACTGACACTCTGCATTCTCCTTGGAAAACGGTATGACTATAAACGTGCAAACTATAAGATTCATAACACCCCGATGGTGGCACTGGGAGCATTTATCCTGCTGTTCGGCTGGTTCGGATTCAATGCCGGTTCTGCACTGGCAGCAGATGGTCTGGCTGCACATGCATTTGTAACCACCGCAGTTTCTTCCGCAGCCGCAATGCTGTCGTGGATGTTCTGTGATGTCGTTGTCAATAAAAAGCCGACATTTGTCGGAGCCTGCACTGGTATGGTTGCCGGTCTGGTAGGCATTACACCGGGAGCCGGTTTTGTACCGGTCTGGGCGGCCTTGATTATTGGTCTGACCACTTCGCCGATCTGCTTCTTCATGATCTCTTGGGTCAAGGAAAAGTTCGGCTATGACGATGCACTGGACGCATTTGGCTGCCATGGTGTCGGCGGAATCTGGGGCGGTATCTGTACCGGTCTGTTCTGCAAGGTGTCTATCAACGACATCGGCCAGGGCAACGGTCTGTTCTTCGGGGACACTCATCTGTTCTTGGCACAGCTGGCAAGTATCGGTATTACCATTGTAGTGTCTGTAGCAGGCACACTGATTTGCTATGGTATCACACGTCTGGTAACCGGAAAGATTCGCGTTACCGAACGGGAAGAACGTGTCGGTCTGGATCGCTCGCAGCATGGCGAATCTGCATATCCGTCGTTTAATGGCTTAGACTAAACAAAGGAGTGACAGCAATGATTATTAAAGTAGAAGCAATGATTCGGGAAGAAAAGCTGGAGGACGTTCTGGACGCTCTGGCAGCATTGGACGTGCACGGCATGACTTGTTATCAGGTCATGGGCTGCGGTACCCAGCGTGGCTTTAAGGAGTATGCCTACGTCCGCGGACACCAGCAGGTAGAGATTCAGATGCTCCCGAAGATCAAGATCGAAGTACTGGTTTCGTCAGAAGAATGGGAGAAGAAAACGATTGATGCCATTCAGAAGGCAGCCTATACCGGTAATATCGGCGACGGCAAGATCTTTAGCTATGATGTGCGGGAGGCAATGCGAATCCGCACCAAGGAAACCGGCTATGATGCGATTCAGCCGGAATAAACGGGCGATATAACCAATAGAGAAGAACAAGCATCTCCTGGCTTTGCTGGGGAATACGATTAAGGGCAACACCGCACAAGTTTTGTGCGGTGTTGCCTTTATAAGGATTCCGTCTGAAAATCCGGCGTATACCCTGCCGAAGCAGACGAGCGTTCCTGTCCATAACCGTTCAGTCCCAGCTGTACAGCATGTTCCCGAACGGACTCATATTCAAACGTGGCAATTCGCCGGTTCAGGTGCTTGTCCGACAGCGGCATTTCCGGCGGGGTGTACTGTCCCATCAGACTTAGCAAAAACGCATCTGTAGGCAGAGCCGCCGCCAGCCAGTCCAGCAGCTGCATCGATTCTTTTCGATGTGCCGGCAGAACCAGATGCCGTACCACCAGACCGCGTTCCAGCAAATCGCCGTTCCATACCGGCTTTCCCACCTGTCGGAACATTTCCGGAATCGCCTTTGCTGCAACTGAAAAATAGTCCGGACAGTTGGCATATGCTCCTGCGGTTTCCGGTGTGTAAAATTTTAAATCAGGGAGGTAGATGTCCACCAGTCCCTCCAGCATGTGCAGGATTTCCGGCGATTCATAGCCGCCGCAGTTCCACACCACCGGAATGTGCAGCTTGGGTTTTGCCAGTTCCAGAGCCTGCACGATCCATGGTGTATAATGGCTTCCTGTGACCAGATTGATATTGTGTGCCTGCTGTTCCTGCAATTTCAGAAAAATCTCTGCAAGCTGTGTCACTGTGACTGCTTTTCCAACAGCCTGCCGGCTGATTTTCCGATTCTGGCAAAATACACAGCCCAGAGCACAGCCGGAAAAGAACACAGTTCCGGAACCATGTCTGCCGGAAATGCAAGGCTCCTCCATGGGTGCAGGGCTGCTCTGGCGATTCGAATTTCCGTGCCGCAGTGACAAAGCCCCACGCCTTTTTCCCGATCAGCACCGCATCGTCTGGGGCAGAGGTGCAGTGTGCCGCGTCAAAACTCATGACAGCCGTCCCTCAAAATCGGCATAGCCAAACCGCTTTACCAAATCGATATGTCCATTCTGATAGAGGGCAATATCCGGCAAGGGAACGCCATTGAATGTGTTGTTTTTCACCATGGAGTAAATTGCCATGTCGCAGAATACCAGCTTTTCGCCTGATTGCAGCTGATGGTCGAAAGAGTAATCTCCGATTACATCACCGGCAAGGCAGGTGTTTCCAGCAAGGCGGTAGGTATAAGCTTTTTCGCCGGCTGTCCCGCTGTACAGAATGTGCGGGCGATAGGGCATTTCCAGAACGTCCGGCATATGGCAGGCGGCAGAAGCGTCCAGAATGGCAATGTCCATGCCGTTGTGTACCACGTCCAGCACAGTTGCCACCAGATAACCGGCATTCAGAGCAACTGCTTCTCCCGGCTCCAGATATACCTGTACGCCGTAGGTGTCCCGTACCCGTTCAATGCAGCGTACCAGCCGTTCCACGTCATAGTCCGGACGGGGGATGTGGTGTCCGCCGCCGAAGTTTACCCACTTGCATCGTTTCAGCCACTTGTCAAATTGCGGCAGCATGTGGTCGAGGGTACGCTCCAGAACGTCAGAGTTCTGCTCGCACATGGTGTGAAAGTGAATCCCGTCCAAGCCTGCAAAGCCGTCGTCTTCCATTTGTTCCAGCGGTACACCCATGCGGGAACCGGAAATGCAGGGGTTGTATAGATCAGTTTCTACTTCTGCATAGCCGGGATTGATGCGAATGCCGCAGGAAATATTCCGGGTTGCATCTTGCACCTGCTGCCGGTATTTTTTCCATTGTCCAAACGAGTTGAACACAATATGGTCGCAGAGTTCCAGCAGCTGTGTGAAATCTTCCTGCGTGTAGGCAGGGGAGAACACATGCACTTCTTTCCCGAAGTGCTCTCGTCCCAGTTTTGCCTCGAATAATCCGCTGGCAGTCGTTCCGGCGAGATTGTCCCGAATCAGCGGGTAGGAGGAGAACAGCGAGAACGCCTTTTGTGCCAGCAGGATTTTGCAGCCGGTTCGCTGCTGGATTTGTTTCAGCAACGCGGTGTTCTTTTGCAGCAGCCGTGCATCAGTGAGATAGCAAGGCGTATGCAGATCATCAATGGGAATGTCAAATAAAGATTCAAAGTCCATTTTCAAAATTCCTTTCTTGAAAAAGAAGCGTTCTGCTTGATGCGGAACGCTTCTTCTAATTTGAGGGATTCATATCAGAGCATGTTCACATAAAAATGAAATACACGTCTTAAATCAGGCTTTATTCAGTGCTTCCTTTATTTTGGATCGGGGAAATACCGCAGAGGCAGCATTTCTTCCCGTGTACAGGAATCGCTAAGAAGTTCTACCAATTTCGTTTCGGAAAACTCTGAATGATTCTGAAAGATTCTGGAATACACTTCCTGTACATCATTTTCCACGTCATCAGACTGAAAACAGTCCAGATAGTCTACAACAGTGCAATGTACAGTGTCGCCGTACATATTTCTACGCTTGTTGTCCATTGTTTGCTTTACATAGATTTCCGCCTTTGATAAGCTTCATCAAAAGAGCCGGCATCTACTTGCAAGATAGATTCCTCGTAGAAAATCTGTTCCTTTACAGTGTATTTCAGAAGTAGTTTTACATGGTACATTGTTGTATTGCCTTAATCTACCAGTACCGGATCAAAATTCTCAGTCCACGGCAGTCCCCACTTGTTCAGTGCGTCCATGAACGGATCCGGATCGAATTCTTCTACATTATAAACGCCCGGTTTTTTCCACTTACCGGTCATTACCAGCATTGCACCGATCATTGCCGGAACACCTGTGGTGTAGGAAACTGCCTGAGAGCCAACTTCCTTGTAGCATTCCTGATGATCGCAGACGTTGTAAACGTAGTAGTTCACCGGCTTACCGTCCTTGACACCCTGACAAATGCAGCCGATGTTGGTCTTGCCCACAGTACGGGGACCGAGGGAAGCCGGATCCGGCAGAACTGCCTTGAGGAACTGCAGGGGAACGATTTCCTTACCCTCGAACATGATCGGCTCAATAGAAGTCATGCCTACATTTTCCAGACACTTGAGGTGTGTCAGATAGCTCTGTCCAAATGTCATAAAGAAGCGGATTCTCTTGATGCCCTTGATATTCAGTGCCAGAGATTCCAGTTCTTCGTGGTGCAGCAGGTACATATCCTTTTCGCCAACCTGATCGAAGTTGTATTCCCGTTTGATTTCCATAGGCTCGGTTTCCACCCATTCGCCGTTTTCGATGTAGCTGCCCTTTGCAGAAACTTCCCGAATATTGATTTCCGGATTGAAGTTGGTAGCGAAAGGATAGCCGTGGTCACCGCCGTTGCAGTCCAGAATGTCGATATAATTGATTTCGTCAAAGTAGTGCTTCTGGCATAAGCACAAAATACGCCAGTTACGCCGGGGTCAAAGCCGCTGCCCAGCAGAGCTGTGATGCCAGCCTTTTCGAAGCGTTCCCGATAAGCCCACTGCCACTTGTATTCAAACTTTGCCGTATCTTCCGGTTCATAGTTCGCGGTGTCCACATAGTCCGTCTTGGTTGCAAGGCAAGCGTCCATAATGGTCAGATCCTGATAGGGAAGTGCCACATTGATGACAATGTCCGGCTTCTCCTGCTCAATCAGAGCGATCAGCTGGTCTACATCATTGGCCTCCACCTGTGCAGTGGTGATCTTGGTAGCCGTCTTGTCCTGCAATTCTTCCTTGAACTTGTCACACTTGGACTTGGTACGGCTGGCAATGCAGATCTCTGTAAACACTTCACTGTTCTGGCAGCACTTGTGAATGACAACGCCTGCCACGCCGCCGGCTCCGATAATTAACGCTTTTCCCATGTTCATATACCTCCAAAAATTCAAAAATAACAATATTGATTAGCAGCAATCCCAGGTATAAAGCACATCACTGAAATCGCAGTTTTTTAACTTTTCCCAATTGATGAAGAAGTTGCCGATGCCGCAATCACCCCATAAAATTTTCCAGTCGGTTCCCATGTCACTGTCCAACTGAAACAGCAATACATCATGCGTGTCTTCACTGCTTCTGGGGTCCATTGTGCAAAGCCGGGGTAACCGCCGATCTTATGACCGCTGCCCCCGTCGAAAAAGTCATCCATATTTTCTAGCAGGTTTTCAGCCTCCTCTGGATAATTCTGTTGTACCAGTTTTCGAATACAGCTTTCAAACCGATAATCACTGTAAGAAATTGTGTCCACATCTTCCGAGAATGCCAGCCCATAACAGCCTCTCACCGGGAAATAATCCTCCTCCTCATCAGAAGACGAATCCTGCACTTTTTCGCAGACTTCCTTCTCGGTGACTGTCCTGTCCGGTTCCTTGAAATAGAGCACCCGAAACGTGTCCTGCAAGGTGTTGTCATCGAAATTCAGTCCGCTGACATCGTCGTTCAGAATCCAGAATTGCAGCAGCCCCTGATGCGGAAAGTCTTCCAGCGTGATCTCTGCACAGTCGATCTGTGCCAGCAGCCGCAGTTGCACACCCTTGCTGTCCTCCGGAATTTTTGCATCGCGGGGAACATATCCAATACCGCCAACCTTACTGTCAAACAGACTTGGTTTGGTATCTGTCAGCTGCAATCTCATATAGGGGATTGCCGTCTTTTGCAGAATCTCCTCACGGATTTCTTTCACCATATTCGCACCAGAATCCGTTTTTTCACATGTTTTGACTTTCTCCGGTACACTGTTTTTTTGTTTAAATATATCCAATAGTCCCATCTTTGCTCCTTATCTTCTGTCACGCTCAGATTCCCGCAGAGCATCGCGAACGTTGTTCGGAATGGCGAAACAACCCCGATGCAGAATCGTATTGTAATATCTGGTTTTGATACCCAGCCCATTCCACCAGTCCGCCTGCAAATCCCGTACAGGGTCATACTTTTTCGAAGCAAATCCAAAGAGCCAGTGTCCGGAGGGATAAGTGGGGATATGAGCCTGATACACCAGTGCAATCGGGAAGAACCCCTTGATGCGGCTGTGTGCCCGCTTCATGGCGTTGGAATAGGACGTGTAGAATGTGCTTTCATGCTGGTTGACCAGTATGCCGTCCTCGGTCAACGCCTTATAGCAGTTGCCGTAGAATTCCTTGGTAAACAGACCTTCACCCACGCCGAACGGATCGGTAGAATCCACAATAATCAGGTCGTATTCGTTTTCCACCTTGCGGACAAACCGCAGGCCGTCCTGATAGTAAATATGTACCCGCGGATCGTCCAGACTGCATGCTGTAAATGGCAGATACTCTTTCGCCAGATGCACTACCAGTTCGTCGATCTCCACCATGTCGATCTGTTCAATGGAGGAGTAGCGGCAGAGTTCCCGCACCGTGCCGCCGTCGCCGGCACCGATCACCAGAACCTTTTGATGTTCGGGTTGGTCGCCATAGGAATGTGAGTAATCATCTCGTGGTAGATGTACTCATCTTTTTCGGTTACCATCAGCAGACCGTCCAGCGTCATAATGCGTCCGAACTCCACGGAATCAAACACGTCGATTCTCTGAAATTCGCTTTGCACACTGGCAAGCTGCCTGTCAATGCGAATGGAGAGCCGGACGTTATCCGTGTGATTTTCGGTATACCAGATGTCCATATCAAAACTCCTTTCACTTTGCCTTTTCCATTAGGATTCCTTGACCAGTTTTCCTGTCATATGCTCCGGTGTCAGTGCAAGGCACAGCACATTCGGACGGGAATGCTGCAATTCATGTTCCAGATACGTCTTGTCATCAGTAAATTTCTGGCAGAGGTGCGTGCAGATTTCCAGTTCCTTTTCCGCATCTTTCACCGGCTGAATCCTGCCGAACACTACAACACTTTTGATATGCAGCGGCCACTGACCGTCCTCCCGATAGCCCTCGTCATGGACACAGTAGGAAACCTTGTCGCATTGGGAAATGGCATCGATCTTGTGACCTGTTTTCGCTCCGTGGAAATACAGCTTGCCGTCTGCTTCGCAGTACCAGTGGTTCATGGGAATGCCGTAAGGATATCCGTCGTCGCCCAGTACAGATAAGATGCCTCTCAGCTCGCTTTTCAGAATTGCAATGCAGTCCTCGTCAGAAAGCTGCTGTTTCCATCTTCGCATTGGTCGAAACATTTTTATG
>ENA-OQDW01000614-OQDW01000614.1-human-gut-metagenome-genome-assembly--contig:-NODE-614-length-14438-cov-2.717490_pt1 | contig 14438 bp, 16 predicted proteins | sample MGYA00242784_ERZ504613 | MGnify/ENA primary metagenome ERZ504613 (study PRJEB26092, sample SAMD00036330) | human gut metagenome | host: Homo sapiens | study: EMG produced TPA metagenomics assembly of... | reverse complement strand
TACCGCACAAAGATTGTGCGACAGATGCGTCGTCAAATTTTTCGTCAGATGAAACAAAAAGCGGAGTGAATACTTGATGTATTCATGAGCATTTTTGTGAAATATGACGGGAAATTTGCAAGCAGATGGCGTGCAAAGTCGCCAGACGTTCTTTGTGCGATATTGCCTTTACAGAAATCACACATAATATTGTAGTAAGAAAGGTTGGAATTTTTTCTCAAATGGTAGGTTTAATTTTATTGCAGATCGCCCTGATCGCCCTGAACGCCGTATTCGCCGGCACAGAGATCGCGGTGATCTCCGTCAACGAGGCAAAACTGGAAAAAGAAGTGGAAAACGGCAACAAGCGTGCCCGCTGGCTGTTGAAAATGGTGCGGAACTCCTCCGGATTTCTGGCAACGATTCAGGTGGCGATCACCCTGTCCGGCTTTCTGGGTGCGGCATTTGCCTCCGACAGCTTCGCGGAAAAGCTGACGGGGCTGCTTCAAAAGACCGGCATCGGGTTGAGTACCTCTGTGCTGAACACGATTTCCGTCATTCTGGTAACACTGGTCATCTCCTATTTTTCCATTGTCTTTGGCGAAATGGTGCCGAAACGCATTGCCATGAAGAATGCCGAAAAATTTTCGCTGACAATGTCCGGACCGATCACGATAATTTCCAAGCTGTTCGCCCCGCTGGTGTGGCTGCTGACCAAATCCACCAACGGAATCCTGCGGCTCTGCGGCATTGACCCTAACAGTGAGGACGAGATCGTCACGGAAGAAGACCTGCTGCTCATGGCAGATGCGGGACACAAAAAAGGAACGATCGACACCGAAGAAAACAACCTCATTAAAAATGTATTTGCATTTGACGATCTGACTGTCGGCGAGATCTGCACCCACCGCAAGGAAGTGGCGGTGCTCTGGCTGGACGAAACCATTGCCCAGTGGGAACAGACTATTCATGAATCCCGCCACTCGGTCTATCCGGTCTGTGGAGACAGCGTAGACCAGATTGTAGGCGTGCTCAACGCCAAGGACTTTTTCCGGCTGCAAAACCGCACCAAGGAATTCGTCATGGAACACGCTGTACACACGCCCTATTTCATTCACGAAACCATGAAAGCTGACGAGTTGTTCAGCAAGATGAAACGGCACGCAGACCATTTTGCAGTCGTTGTGGACGAATACGGCGGTATGTGCGGTATCATTACTGTGACCGATCTGGTGGAACAGCTGGTCGGAGATTTCGACGATGACGAAACCGAACGGCAGGAACCGGAACTGGAACGTCTGGATTCGAAAACGTGGAAAATCCGCGGCACCTGTTCTCTCCACGATGTGTCAAAGGCTCTGGATCACGAATTTTCCGATGCGGAGGAATACGAAACTTTCAGCGGCTTTCTCATCGGCAAGCTGGGCGAGATCCCCAAGGACGGCAGCCGCCTGAAGCTGGAGATCGAGGGATACCTGATCCGCATTCTCACGTCCGGCAGCACTGTGTGGAAAAGGCAATCGTCCGGCTGGAGCATTCTCCGGCGAATCCACTGTAACAGAAGACTTTTCTGGAGAAAACAGCATTAGAATGTAAAAGAAGCATCTCGTTGAGATGCTTCTTTTCATGTGCGGTATTGCCCAAAACATTTTCCAACTCGTCAGACTGCCCTCTCCAGCTTCGACAAAATGCAACTTATTTTTTACGCAGATTTTACATAGCCACCGTGCGGACTTTACAGAGAACCGGTATAATAATGGCAGTACAACGCAAGCACTTTGCGGTGTTATCCCAGAAAAATGCCCCTGTTTTCACGGGGCAGCAATAAGGAGTCGAAACCTATGGATATTTTTTCCGTCATTACCCTGCTGGGCGGTCTGGCGTTCTTCCTGTACGGCATGAACGTCATGTCCTCCGGTCTGGAGAAACTCGCCGGCGGCAAGCTGGAAATCGTTCTGAAAAGGATGACTTCCAACAAGTTCAAGAGCCTGCTGCTGGGCATGGGCATCACCATTGCCATTCAGTCCTCCTCCGCCCTGACCGTCATGCTGGTCGGGCTCGTCAACTCCGGCATCATGGAACTGAGCCAGACGATCGGCGTACTCATGGGCTCCAATGTGGGCACCACGCTGACTGCATGGATCCTGAGCCTTTCCGGCATCGAAGGGGACAATCCCTTCCTGAAAATGCTGAAGCCGGAATCGTTCTCCCCGATCATTGCTCTGATCGGTGTCATTATGATCATGACTGCCAAGCATAACCGCACCAAGGACATCGGCAAGATCATGGTGGGATTCTCCGTGCTGATGACGGGCATGACCCTGATGAGCGGAGCCGTCAGCCCGCTGGCAGATTCCCCGCAGTTCTCCCACATTCTCACCGCGTTCCGGAACCCGATCATGGGCGTTCTGGTGGGAGCCGTTTTCACCGGCGTGATCCAGAGTTCTGCCGCTTCTGTGGGAATCCTGCAGGCACTCTCCCTCACCGGACAGGTCACCTACGGCATGGCGATCCCGATCATCATGGGACAGAACATCGGTACCTGTGTCACCGCCCTGCTCTCCAGCATCGGCGTAAACCGCAGTGCCAAGCGGGTGGCATGTGTGCACATCTGCTTTAACTGCATCGGCACACTAATTATTCTTCCGGTATTCTACGGACTGTACTGGCTGCTGGACTTCGCCTTTGTCGGATCTGCAATTGATCCGGCTGGCGTGGCTCTGGTACACACAATCTTCAACATTGTCACTACAGCAATGCTGCTGCCGTTCACCAAGCTGCTGGAAAAGCTGGCATATACGCTGGTACGGGACAGCAAAAAGGAAAAGGAAGCCAAGGAAAAGCATGCTATGCTGGACGAACGCCTGCTGGCAACACCGGCAGTTGCCATTGAAGTCTGTCACGGTGTGACCATGGAAATGGCAGAGTTGTCCAAGACCACAATGGAACTGGCGATCAACATGCTGTTCCAGTATGACAAAGCCACCGAAGAACAAATTGAGGAAAACGAAAACCGCATCGACAAATACGAGGATAAGCTGAACGCCTATCTGGTACGCATCAGCAAGCACAGCCTTTCCTCCAAGGACAGCCGGACAGTTTCGAAAATGCTGCACTGCATTGGCAATTTCGAGCGAATTGGTGACCATGCGGTGAATATCATGGAATCGGCACACGAACTCCACGAAAAGGGGCTGCACTTCTCCGGCGATGCCGCAAAGGAACTGCATACCCTGTGTGATGCTCTGCTGGAAACACTGAACATGGCATATCAGGCGTTCGAAAAGGACGACCTCGCCATTGCACACCAGGTAGAACCGCTGGAAGAAGTGATCGACACCCTGAATCTGGAACTGAAAAACCGCCACATCAAGCGGCTGCAAAACGAAGAATGCACCGTGGAACTGGGCTACATCTATCAGGATCTGCTCACCAATATCGAACGCATTTCCGATCATTGTTCCAACATTGCCGGTGTGCTGATCGAAATCGACGAACAGCAGAATATCCACAAGTATCTGTACAAGCTGAAAGAAAACGATGAAACCTTTCAGGAATCCTACCACCAGTACCTGAACCACTACTATCTGGAACTGGGACAGCCCACGCTGGACGAAGTCGTGGACGCGTAATTTTCACACTGAATAAATAAAACAAAAAAACCGGTACAGGAATGTTTTCCCGTACCGGTTTCTGTTTTCAGAAAATTTAGGAAATACTGAATAAAGCTTGTGCGTAAGATGCGTAGTTAGATTGCGTGCAAAGCCGTCAGGCGGGCTTTATTCAGTGTTTCCTTTATAAGATTAAAGCATCGTATGATCTTCCGCCGTATCGCTTTGCTGCAATACCTCGCTTGCCAGATACAGAGAGCCGCAGATGACGACCATGCCGCCGTCTGCCTTTGCCTGTGCCAGTGCCGTTTCATATGCCTGCCGCAATGACGGAGCAGTGTGCACTTCCGCGTGGTTTTCGAAGCATGCCGCCAGTGTTTCCCGCGGGACGGCATTATGTACAAAATCGTCCACACATGTGACTGTATCCAGCACATCACCCAGTATCCGGCAGGCAGTGGTATAGTCCTTGGTGGAGATCATGCCACAGATGCCGTGTATCGGCTTGGTGCCGGCGTGTTTCAGCAGTTCCGCCAATGCCATGACACCTGCCTGATTGTGCCGCCGTCCAGCAGTACTGTGGGATTTTTCCGAAGCACTTCCGTTCTCGCGGGGACACGCACCTTGGAAAACGCCTCGTTTGCCGTTGCCGCCGTAATCAGATAACCGTGCATGCCCAGAAACCGGATCACTTCAATGGCAGTCATGGCGTTATACACCTGATGCCGTCCGGACATGTGCAGCGTATAGGTGAAGCTGTGATACTGGAACACAATTTCCTCCAGCGTTTCCGACACAATGCGGCAGTCCTGCATGTTGGGGATCACCAACTGGGCATTTTTCCGCTTGGCAGTGTCCTGTACCAGACACACCACGTCCATGGGATTGTCCGTGGAGAGCACCACAGGGCAGCCCGGCTTGATGATGCCGGCTTTCTGGGCAGCAATTTCCGTCAGGGTGTTCCCCAGAAGTGCCATATGGTCAAAGGAAACTGAAGTGATCGCACAAACCAGCGGCTTCTTTATCACATTGGTAGCGTCCAGCAGACCGCCGATGCCGGTTTCCAGCACCACAAGGTCGCACTTCTGTTCCACGAACCAGAGCAGAGCAATGGCAAATGTGATCTCGAACTGCGAGCAGTCCTGCGATACCGGACACGCCTGCACCTGTTCACAGAAGCGGCACAGTGCCTCCGGCGGAATATCCCTGCCGTCGATCTGAATGCGGTCGGTATAGTGCCGGATAAAGGGAGAGGTCAGCGTGCCTGTACGAAAACCGGCAGCCGTTGCCGCCCCTGCACAAAATGCCGTCACAGAACCCTTTCCGTTGGTTCCGGCAATATGCACCACCTGCAACTGCTCCTGCGGATTGCCGAGGGCTTCCAGCAGAGCCTGAATGCGGGACAAGTCATGCACTGGCTTGCCGCTTTTCTGATACCCCTGAATATAGGTCATTGCTTCGGAAAACGTCATTGCACTCACTCCCTCATACGTTCACATACCTGCAATCATTACTGCAACGCTGCCATAGACTGCACGATCTTGTCCATTTTCTCCTGTGCCTTTGCCAGCTTTGCCTTTTCTGCTTCCACCAGCTTTTCCGGAGCCTTTGCCAAGAAGCCTGATTGGACAGCTTCTTGCTCAGGAAGTCCAGATCCTTCTGTACCTTTTCCTGCTCCTTTTTCAGCCGTGCCAGTTCCTTGTCCTTGTCAATGAGTTCGTCCATGGGAATAAAGATGCGGACACTGTCCGTGACTGCGGTGGCAGCGTCCGGCATGTCGAACTTTTCGCCCACTTCCACAGCGGAGGCAGAAGCCAGCTTCTCGAAGAATACCGCGGTGCTCCGGTACAGTTCCGGCTCGGTCGTTTCGATGCAGACACGTGCTTTCTTAGACGGCGGCACCTGCATTTCGGTGCGGCGGTTCCGGATCGCACGAATGGCATCGATGACCTTTTCGAACTGTACTGCATCGGCAAAGTCATACTTGGCATCGTAAACCGGATAGGATTCCACAATAATCATGGATTCGCCGTCAGTCAGCACCTGCCAGATCTCCTCGGTGATATACGGCATGAACGGGTGCAGCAGCTTCAGCATGCCACGCATTACCCATACCAGAACAGCCTGTGCCTTTTCCATGGCAGCACCGCCAGCCTGAATCCGCGGCTTGGTCAGTTCGATGTACCAGTCGCAGTAAACGTCCCAGATAAAGTCGTAGATCTTGGCACTTGCCACGCCGATCTCAAACTTATCCAGATTCTCGCCCACTTCCTTGGCAACGGCGTTGAACTTGGACACAATCCAGCGGTCTTCCAGCTCCAGATCTTCCGGCAGTCCGTGGTACTGGAAATCCTCCGGCAGATTCATCATGATGAAACGGGAAGCATTCCACAGCTTGTTGGCAAAATTGCGGGCAGCCTTGACCTTATCGTCGCTGTAACGCATATCGTTTCCGGGAGCATTACCGGTCGCCAGCATAAACCGCAGAGCATCGGCACCGAATTCGTCAATGACCTTCAGCGGGTCGATACCGTTGCCCAGCGACTTGGACATCTTTCTGCCCTGCTCGTCGCGAACCAGACCGTGGATCAGAACAGTATCGAAAGGCACTTCGCCCATGTTCTTCAGACCAGAGAACATCATGCGGACTACCCAGAAGAAGATGATGTCATAACCGGTGACCAGTGTATTGGTGGGATAGAAGTATTTCAGTTCTTCGGTGTTGTCCGGCCAGCCCAGTGTGGAGAACGGCCACAGTGCGGAACTGAACCAAGTGTCCAGTGTATCCGGATCCTGCCGCATGGGCTTGCCGCACTTCGGGCAGACTGCACTGTTTTCCTTGGTAACAACCATTTCGCCGCAGTCGTCACAGTAGAACGCCGGAATCTGGTGTCCCCACCACAGCTGACGGGAAATACACCAGTCCTTGATATTTTCCAGCCAGTGGAAATAGATCTTGTTGAACCGTTCCGGAACGAACTTGGTCTTGCCGTTCTTGACAGCGTCGATCGCCGGCTGTGCCAGCGGCTTCATCTTGACAAACCACTGCTTGGAAACCCGCGGTTCTACGTGGTGCCGCAGCGATAGCAGGTACCTACATTGTGGCTGTAGTCCTCGATCTCTACCAGTGCACCCTCTGCCTTCAGATCTTCAACAATTGCCTTTCTTGCCTCATAGCGATCCATGCCGGCATACTTCGGATATGCGTCCACGATCTTTGCATCATCGGTCATCACGTTGATGACTTCCAGATTGTGCCGCAGCCCCACTTCAAAGTCGTTCGGGTCGTGTGCCGGTGTGATCTTTACCACGCCGGTTCCGAAGTCCATTTCCACATAATCGTCTGCCACAATGGGGATCTCACGGTGTACCAGCGGCAGGATCAGTGTCTTTCCTACCAGATCTTTGTAGCGTTCATCGTTGGGGTTGACTGCTACGGCAGTATCGCCCAGCAGGGTTTCCGGACGGGTGGTCGCCAGTTCCAGATAGCCGCTGCCGTCTTTCAGCGGATACCGCAGATGCCAGAAATGCCCTGCCTGCACTTCGTATTCTACTTCTGCATCGGAAATGGAAGTCAGACACTTCGGGCACCAGTTGATGATACGTTTGCCGCGGTAGATCAGACCTTCCTCGTAGTACTTGATAAATACTTCCTTGACTGCCTTGCTGCAGCCCTCGTCCATGGTAAAGCGTTCTCTTGTCCAGTCGCAGGAGGAGCCCAGCTTTTTCAGCTGTTCCACGATCCTGCCGCCGTACTGCTTCTTCCATGCCCATGCACGTTCCAGAAAAGCTTCTCTGCCGATGTCCTCTTTTTTGATACCCTCTTTCCGCATGGCTTCCACGATCTTGGCTTCGGTCGCAATGGAAGCGTGGTCGGTACCCGGCAGCCACAGGGCACTGTAGCCGGACATCCGCTTCCAGCGAATCAGAATATCCTGCAAAGTTTCGTCCAGTGCATGACCCATGTGCAGCTGTCCGGTGATGTTCGGCGGCGGGATCACGATGGTATAGGCTGCTTCTCAGAGTCCACATGGGGCGTGAAGCTGCCGCTGTCGTTCCACATTTTATAGATGCGGTCTTCAAAGTCTTTCGGCTGGTAAGATTTTGCCAGTTCCTGTTTCATAAAGTTCGTTCCTTTCCATTTCGATCACCGATAAAAAAAGCCCCGGCAATCCTCAGAATTGCTCAGGGCGAATCAGCCGGGAAATTTTCCGTCTGCTGTCCGTGTTACCACCTGAATTCGGCAACGATCTTGCCGCACTCATCCTGCACGGTTACGGGTGCGAACCGGCACAGACTACCCATTTCCGTCCTCACGGAAACTTCCCCTGTGCTGCTCCGAGGCTACCTTCTCCCACACTGTCCGAAAACTTACACCGACCGTTTTCTCTCTGTCAGAACCAGCGGCGGGATACTCCTCCTCTTCTCTGCATTTCTTGTTTTCTTTAGGAAACACTGAATAAAGCTTGTGCGTAAGATGCGTAGTCAGATTTTTCGGCAGATTGCATAGAAATTCCGCAGGCATACTTTCGTATGGCAAGGGATTTCTGGGCAATATGACGGAAAATCTGCAAGCAGATTGCGTGCAAAGCCGTCAGGCGGGCTTTATGCAGTGTTTCCTTTATTATATCGGTTTTTGTTGAGTTTGTCAAGGGCGATTTTTGAAAAGCTACGGAAATCCATTTTCATGACAGCCTCACCGCCGCCGGCTTCACTGTTTCCCTGAAGAATGAAAATGGATTCATGCGGTGTTGTCCAAAATTCATAGTTGACAACTGCACGAAAATATACTATAATAATATAATGTCTAAGTTGGCAGGCAGTTGGTCTGCGGCAGAAAGAACATGGCGGCAGGCAGTCTGCACAGATACACTGCCCTGCCGCACGGAATCAAAGGAGCATGAGAATTATGGCAAAGAAGCAGATTTCAAAATCCGGTGCAGCCAAGCTGCGGGAAGAACTGGACTATCTGGTAACCGTCCGCCGTGCAGAAATGGCACAGAAGCTGAAAGAAGCACGTGCACAGGGCGACCTTTCCGAAAATGCGGAATATGACGAAGCGAAAAACGAACAGGCGATCATGGAAGCAGATCATGGAGATCCAGTACACACTGGACAACTCTGAGATCGTAGACGACAACGCTTCTATCGATGAAGTCGGTCTGGGTTCTACCATTAAGATAAAGAACTTCCGCACCGGCAAGATCGAAACCCTCCAGATCGTCAGCAGCAACGAAGCCAACTTCAAGGAAGGCAAAATTTCTGACGAATCTCCTATCGGCAAGGGTGCAATGAAAAAGAAAGTCGGCGACAACTTCCTCATCGAAGCACCGGCAGGCGAACTGAAGTTCGAGATTCTGGAAATCAGCAAGTAATAGATATAGGAGTGAATCCCATGGCAAATCAGAACACACCGTCCGTTCCGGAACAGGAACAGGACAGCAACACCCTGCGGCAGATCCGTCTGGAAAAGCTGCGGCAGCGGCAGGCAGACGGCAACGACCCGTTTACCATTACCAAGTATGATGTCACCGCAAAGGCAGCATCTGTCAAGGCAGACTATGAAGTCACCGAGCAAAGTTCAAGGAAGAAGCCGGCGATGACGAAGAAGCTTTACAGACAAAGCTGGACACCCTGAAAGAACAGCCGATCTCCATTGCCGGACGCATTATGAGCTGGCGGGATATGGGACGTGCAAACTTCATTGACGTGCGGGATTCTACTGACCGCATTCAGGTATACGTCCGCATGAACGACATCGGCAAGGAAAATTTCAAGGAATTCAAGAAGTGGGACATCGGCGATATTGTCGGCGTGAAGGGCTTCGTATTCCGTACCCGCAAGGGCGAAATTTCCATTCATGCAACAGAGATCACCATGCTTTCCAAGTCCCTGCTGCCCCTGCCGGAAAAGTGGCACGGTCTGAAAGATCAGGACACCCGTTATCGTCAGCGGTATCTGGATCTGATCGTAAACCCGAATGTCAAGCAGACTTTTGTCACCAGAAGCCAGATCCTGCGGGAGATTCGTGCTTATCTGGACGACATCGGCTATCTGGAAGTGGAAACGCCGGTGCTTCTGCCTTTGCAGATCGCTGCTGCGGCAAAGCCGTTTGTGACACATCACAACACGCTGGACATGGACATGTTCCTGCGTATCGAAACCGAACTGAATCTGAAAAAGCTGATCGTCGGCGGTTTCGACCGTGTGTATGAAGTGGGACGCATCTTCCGGAACGAGGGCATGGATCCCTCACACAATCCGGAATTCACCTCTATCGAAATGTATCAGGCATACACCGATTATCACGGCATGATGGATCTGATCGAAGATATGTACCGCACACTGGCAAAGAAGATCTGCGGCAAGGACATCATTTCCTATCAGGGTACAGACATTCGTCTGGGCGAACCGTGGGAACGTCTAACAATGGCAGAAGCTGTCAAGAAGTATGCCGGCGTGGACTACAACGACTGGGCAACGGATGCCGATGCAAGAGCGTGTGCCAAGGAAAAGGGCGTGGAAGTCGAAGAAGGCGAAAACGCTACCAAGGGACACGTGCTGATCGCGTTCTTTGACGCATTTGTGGAAGAACAGCTGATCCAGCCGACCATCATCTATGATTATCCGGTAGAAAACTCCCCGCTGGCAAAGCGGAAGCCGGAAGATCCGGCGTTCACAGAGCGTTTCGAGTACTTCATCTATGCCCGCGAAATGGGTAACGCGTTCTCCGAACTGAACGATCCGGTAGACCAGAAGGAACGTTTTGTCAAGCAGGTCGAGGCTCGCCGTGCACTGGGTGATATGACCGGCGAAGTAGACGAAGATTTCGTCACAGCTCTGGAATACGGCATGCCGCCGACAGGCGGTCTGGGACTGGGTCTGGACAGACTGGTCATGCTCCTGACTGACAGCCCGTCTATCCGTGATGTCCTGCTGTTCCCCACCATGCGGCCGCTGCCGAAGCTGGGACAGGAACAGGACGAAGCAGACGCTGGGGAAGAAGAACCCGAAGCATAATGATTTCATTTCTGACAGGCAGATGCCTTTGAAATGAAATTTCCGAACACATGAAACGATAAGGGGGAATTCGTACAGATCGAGGGTATCTGTGAGAATTTCCCCCTTTTGATTTTCTCAAAAAGTGAGGTCACTTGATGCAGGAAGAAGAAAAACAAAACCATTCTGCCGGTACGCCGCCGGAACGGCCGAAAAAACACAAAAAGGAAAAGGGCAAATCTCTCCTTGAAACCATGCGGGAAATCGATGCCAAAGAAGCTGAAAAAGAAGCGGAGGCGGAAGAACGCCGGCAGGCACTCCTCGCGGAACGGGAGAAAAAGGAAAAAGAGGAATACGCCAAGAAGATCCAGCAGGACCGCATTGAATTGATGCGGCTGAAACAGGGCGTTATCACCGAGAGCGACACCATCTACGAGGAAAAAGAGGAAAAGCCCAAGATGTCCTTCTGGAAGAAACTCGGCAATTTCCTGTACCACAGCAAGTGGTGGCTGGGAATCACCGTGTTTATCGTAGGCGTTTTCGTGTTCCTGATCGTGGACTATGTGACAAAAGTCCGTCCGGATATGATCGTACTGCTGATTACCGACGACACGGAAATGCAGAACCACCGCCAGCAGCTGGAAGAATATCTGGAGCAGTTCACCGACGATGAAAACGGGGACGGCAAGGTACATGTGGACATATACCCCATTCCCGTCAGCGACAACATTGACGACATGGACTATTTCACCGGCAATTCCACCAAGCTTTCCGCGGAATTCCAGATGGGTGAAGCGGTCATGGTGATTACTGATGCCAAGGCAAACGAATACATCATGGCAGACGAAACCCTGACAGACCTTAGCGAAAAATACACTGGTCACGAAAATATCCGCGGCAACGGCTATTACTTGCGGCACACGGATTTTGCCACGAAGATCGACTATCCGGGAAATGTAGACCGCGACCTTTCCATTGGTCTGCGTGCACCGGTAAAGACTTCGGACAGCAAGGAAAAAATGCAGAAAACCTATGACGTGGCAGAAAAGGTACTTCTCCGCGTTATGGACGATCTGGACAACACCACGGAACCGGAAGACATTGTCACCACCGAACCTGCCGAAACGGCAGTTACTACCACCAAGGAGGACTGAATGATGCTACGAATCGGAAACCACCTGCCCTCGTCCAAGGGCTATCTGGCAATGGGCAAACATGCTGTCAAGCTGGGGGCAACCACGTTTGCCTTTTTCACCCGCAATCCCAGAGGCGGCACGGCAAAGCCCATTGCGGAAAGCGATGTACAGGCATTTCTCGCCTTTGCCGAGGAACACGACATCGACCATTTGGTAGCACATGCTCCCTATACCATGAACCTCTGTTCCGCCAAGCCGGACATTCGGCAGTTCGGGCTGAACATGCTGCAGGACGACATGAAACGCATGGAGTATACGCCGCACCAGTACTACAACTTCCACCCCGGCAGCCACACCGGACAGGGAGCAGAAGTCGGCATTGAACAGATCGCCGATGCATTGAACCAGACGCTGACACCGGAGCAGACCACCACTGTCCTGCTGGAAACCATGGCGGGAAAGGGCAGCGAAGTGGGGCGTTCCTTTGAGGAACTGCGTGCCATTCTCGACCGCGTTCAGCTGACCGAAAAATGGGCGTTTGTCTGGACACCTGCCATATCTGGGACGCAGGCTATAATATTGCGGAAGATCTGGACGGCGTGTTGACCCAGTTTGACAAAGTCATTGGGCTGGACAAGCTGTACGCTGTGCACCTGAACGACAGCATGAATCCCTGCGGTGCCCACAAAGACCGGCACCAGAAGCTGGGGCAGGGCTATATTGGACTGGAAGCACTGGTGCGAGTGATCAACCACCCTGCCCTGAAACATCTGCCTTTCATTCTGGAAACGCCTAACGAGGACGACGGCTATGCCGCAGAGATTGCTTGATGCGGGAGCGTGCGGAATGAGTGCGGAAAACAAGGGGAAATGGGGTGCACTGGCGGCGGCTTTGGTATTACTGCTGGGCGGTGGCACAGGCGGATTCTTTCTGGGAAAAGCCCAGACTCTGAAACAACAGCAACAAGTCATTGACGTGCAGGACTGCACCACCATTTATGCAACAATTTCTCAGATCAGCGGCGGAAAGGTTCGTGCCGACGGACTGGAAGTCAACGACAGCAACGGACGGGGCAGCTTTTCGTTTACCCTGTCCGAGGATACGCCGATCACATGGCACCACACCAAGATTGCCCTCTCTGCCTGCAAAAAGGGTACAACATTGCGATCACCTACACCGGCGACACAAAGGAAACCTCTCCGGTGCAGCTGGAACAGGTAGTCAAAGTGGAAGTGCTGAACGATACCATATAGACAGACTGGCTGGACGTTCCGCATAGATACCGCATGAAATCTTGTTGATTTCTGTACAACACCGACAAATTGCGACGTGTTTTTGTGGAAATATTTTCTCATTTTTGCGAAATCTCTTGACGAATCGCAAAAAAAAGAGTATAATAAAAGTACAGGCGACACGGTACACCGATTGTGTGCAGGATACATTCTCAGATGTTGATGCATATGCTGAACAGTCTGCACACAGACTGTGGCACAAAGCCGGCAAACAGGCTTGTGCGGTGTTGCCTATGATACATGCGAAAGGAGTATGTGCCCTGTGGCACAGTAGATTGCAAGATGAAAAATATTTTATTTGCGGCTTCCGAATGCGTTCCCTTTATCAAAACCGGCGGGCTTGCCGATGTTGTAGGTGCACTGCCTAAAAGTCTGAATCACAACGAGTATGACGTTCGCGTTGTCATTCCCAACTACACCTGTATCCCGTGGGAATACCGCAGCCAGTTCCGCTATGTCAGCCATTTCTACATGGACTACGGCAGACATGTGGAAAATGTCCATGTCGGTATCATGGAATATGTCTATGAGGGCGTACACTTCTACTTCATCGACAACGAGTATTATTTCAAATGTGACCGCCCCTACAGCGACTCCACCCAGTGGGATATTGAACGCTTCATTTTCTTCTCCAAGGCAGTTCTGGCGGCAATGCCTGTCATCGGATTCCACCCCGACATCATTCACTGCCACGACTGGCAGACAGGTATGATTCCGGTATTCCTCAAGAGCACATTGCCACCCACAGCTTTTACTGGGGCACCAAGAGCATCATGACCATTCACAACCTGAAATTTCAGGGCGTATGGGACATTCGTCACTTTGTCTACAACACCAACCTGCCGGATTACATGTTCACACCGGATAAGCTGGAGTTCAAGAGCGATGCCAACATGCTCAAGGGCGGTCTGGTCTACGCGGACTACATCACGACCGTCAGCGAAACCTATGCCGAAGAAATCAAGACCCCCTATTACGGCGAACAGCTGGACGGTCTGCTCTGTGCACGCTCCCGTTCGCTCCGCGGTATCCTGAACGGCATTGACTACGAGGTCTACAATCCCCAGACCGACAAAAAGATCGATGTACACTATTCCGTCAAGGACGCTGTGGAAAAGAAAAAGCAGGCAAAGCTGGCTCTCCAGAAAGAACTGGGGCTGCCGGAGGACGAGAACAAGTTTATGATCGCGATTATTTCCCGTCTGACCGACCAGAAGGGTCTGGACCTGGTAGACTGGATCGCCGACCGCATTACCGACGAGTTCACCCAGTTTGTCATCATCGGCACCGGTGAAGCACGATATGAGAACATGTTCCGGTACTATCAGAACAAGTATCCGGATCGGGTTTCTGCAAACATTTTCTATTCCGATCCGCTGGCACACAAGCTGTATGCTGCGGCAGATGCGATGCTGGTTCCG
>ENA-OQDW01000613-OQDW01000613.1-human-gut-metagenome-genome-assembly--contig:-NODE-613-length-14439-cov-2.445989_pt1 | contig 14439 bp, 18 predicted proteins | sample MGYA00242784_ERZ504613 | MGnify/ENA primary metagenome ERZ504613 (study PRJEB26092, sample SAMD00036330) | human gut metagenome | host: Homo sapiens | study: EMG produced TPA metagenomics assembly of... | reverse complement strand
ATCATTTAATCCTGCTTCATAAGCATAACCATTAAGCTGTAAATTATTTTTCTGGCATAATCCAGCATTTTTTGATATAGAACCGGCAATCTATCCCAAGTACCTTTCTGGTATCTGCAGAGATATTTTCTTCCAGACTTTGTAAAACAATCTGAAGACATTTTTGCGTTCAGAGTAGTTGTATAGAGTCCTTTCGTATCTGTAGAAATTCGTCTTATACACATTATCAAGAGAAATAAAACTTCCCATTCCCATCCGGATCTGTTCAATTCCCCATGTATCTTTTAAGTGATAAATGGCTTTTGATATATCATCTTCTGAAAAATTATATGGATAAAGTAATAGTTTTTCTGCTTTGCATACTTCAACCCTGATTTCCTGATCTTATAAAGTTTCACAAAGAACAATTTTCTCTTTCTTTTCTTGCATTACGGTTTTAATATTTTTTAACTTTTGAATTTGCCGATCAATTTCTTTTTCTTTGGCATCATCGATTGCTAAAAAACTTGCAGGTGATGGAGCTTTTCGATATGTTTCTATTTCAGTGATGTTCATATTTAATTCCTTTAACACACAAATATACTCTATAGTGGTTTAGTTGTCAAGACAAAAATCTAAGATTCTTATAATGAACTGATATGGTTTATAGTTACTAAGGAACCAGGGAGAATGGTATCACATTTGCCTGACCCATATATGCATTAAGCTACATAAGGCAGAATCATTGCTGGATAGTAGCATTCAGCCAGTGTTTTATAATCAAGGGCAGAATGACATCGTTCAAAGTTGTAAGTGTGGATATAGCGTCCGATGTCCGCTCTAGTATAACATAAATTAAGTTGTTGATAGTTTCGATATCTGGTATAATGGACTTAATGAATACAATTACGGAGGTCAATTATGCCAGCATTATCTTATAGTATAACAATATCAGATGAGGAATCTGCCTATCTGAAATCACTGATTAAAACCAGGACTATCCAAGCACAGGTTGTTGACCGTGCACGCATCCTGCTATGGAAGTCTGAAGCCAAAACAGACAAAGCCATTGCAGATGGCCTGGGCATTAGTGTAAATACTGTCCGGCGTTGTATTGACCGTTATCTCAACGGTGGAATTAATTTGGCCATATTTGATAACGACCGTTCCGGTCGCCCGGTTGAGATTACCGACGATGCAAAATCATGGATTATCAGTATAGCCTGCCAAAAGCCTGCGATCTTGGTTTATGCCGCGGAATTATGGACACTGGCGGCACTGCACAAACACATACAGGCACATGCGAAGAAGCTGGCTATCCACGCTTAAAGACAGTTACCAAACCATGGCTTCAAAAATATCTCAAAAAGATGGATATAAAACCATTCAAAATCAAGTATTATCTTGAGCGGAAAGACCCTGATTTTGAGAATAAGATGCATGACGTTCTCCTAGTTTACAAACAGGTTGAGATGCAGTTTGGCGATGATGGAACGATCACCATACCAGAAAATGGGCATTTGACACATACTATTTCCTATGATGAAAAACCCGGCATTCAGGCTGTTGCCAACAAATATCCTGATCATAATCCGACAGAGGAAAAGGGGTATATCCGCCGGGATTATGAGTATGTGCGGCTTGGAACGCTGTCTTTGCTTGCAGGAATTGATCTTCTGACGGGGAATGCAATTCCGTTGGTCGCCAGACACACAAAAGTTCTGATTTTATCGAGTTTCTAAAGATTCTCGATGCAAAATACCCAAAAAGTGACACAATACGGTTGATACTGGACAATCATTCAGCGCATACATCAAAGGAAACACGCCGGTATCTTGCAGGGTTACCGGAAGACAGATTTGTGTTTGTATTTACACCGACACACACCTCATGGCTGAACATGATCGAAAGCTTCTTCAGCAAGATGACAAAACAGATGTTAAAGGGCATTCGTGTTAATTCAAAGGATGAATTGGCAGAGCGAATATACCGCTACTTCGATGAAATCAATGCTGAGCCAATCGTCTATCATTGGACATATAAAATGGATGAAATTGATCCTGATGAAGCAGCAACTATTTAAACTATCAACAACTTAATTTATGTTAAATATCAACGATACAGCACACTAGCTATACTCGAACTGCTTCCTTTATTTTCAGAATTTTCGAACCGTTAAACAAAGACTTTATACCCTCTTATAGATAATCGGAACGTCATATCCAAATGTTCTTTTTCCATTCACTTCCATACTTTCGAATACTTCCAAACACGTATCCGAAAACTTTTCCCATAGTTTAAATATCATAACGGGTGAGAACTGACTAGTACTGCCTCCCTCCCAGACACCGTTTCTCTCATAATATAGTGCAGGAGTAAATTTTTTGGATTTTTTTAATTCAATATATTCCACCTCTTTCATAAATTCATATGAAAACGTGTTCTTATCTTCCCCATTTGGAATTTCATAGGATGAAAGTAAAATTCTATCTTCTTTCTCTGTAATCAAGAAAAGATGCGGTGACGCATGACGCTTTCCTTCATTTTCATAATAACTTTCTTCTACAATAAACATGCCCTTAAAATCAGCAGGAAGATTTTTAATTTTATCATTGCAAACCGTATTTACGTGCTGTGCATAAGGGTATGTCTTTCCTGCCTTTTTCATTGCATCAAATTGCTCCTTATTATCAAATCGTCCTGTTATCAGTTTTACAAATTCTTCTATTTTCGTCATAGCTTACCTCCAAAATATATCACAATCTCTTGGAATCTTCGGCCCAGCAAAATCGAGGCCTGCTAATTCAATTTCTAGTTACACCCACAATTCAATGGTGGTTTATTATCAGCTCTCCTAAGGTTACTGTTACTGCTCGTCCTAAAAGACGGATATCACAAGCACATAGGATCCTTTTTTTATTGCCCCCACACACCTCTGCTTATTCCATTCTCCCCAACATAGCTAGGGGATTAGGCTTTTCATTAACGAAAGACTATCGATATTATATCCTACAAAAATAACAATATTTTGATAATCCAATCCATTTTTCTTAAAACTGGGGGGATACATCCCTACCCACAGATTTCTCCAAATTTATACGTAAAAATTGACAATCCTTAATTATAAGATAAATTATTTCTGGTCCAGTACGGACTGAATCTGCTTCATCAGCTGATCGTAGTTTGACTGATCGTCAATGCCACCCATGAAAGGTTCCCCAACGATATTTCCGTCTTTATCTACAAGAACGGTTGTAGGAAATGCCATGATGTTTCCTTTTCCAGCATAGTTTCCAACTGTTGAATTAGAATCGAAAGTCAGGTTCTTGTAGGAAGCGCCCTGAGCTTTCAGGATTTCTTTTGCCTCTTTGATTCCGGCTTCATTGTTGTCTAAAGTATCCATGTTGATACCAACAACTTCGCCACCCATTTCTTTGAGTTTCTCATTTAATTCATTCAGCTTAGAGAGCTCTCCGACACATGGCTTGCATCCACTGAACCAGAAATTTACAACTGTAACTTTATTTTTAGCGAAAAGACTGTCATCTACATCGTTTCCATCCAGATCTTTTCCTTTGAAAGCTTTGAATACAGCTGTGGATTCGTCTGATTTGGAGGAAGAACTGTCAGAGGAATCGGATGCAGCAATCTCTTTCTCAAGCTTGGCAATTTCTTCTTCAATTCCGCGGATTGTCTCGATGTCTTTGCACAGAGTTTCATATTCTTCTTCAGAGAAAGAGTCTTTGTTAGATTCCACTGTGCTTGCGAGGGAATCAGCATAGTTTTCGCTCATGGCATCACCGGCAGCGTTCTTGTTCATAAGACCAAAGGCTTTGTCCCATGCATCTTTGTGATCAACAAAAAGCTGGTTTTCCTGCTGGTAAAGGTCATTCCGTTTTTCGTTCAGCTCGTCTGCGCTGCCCGTTTCTGTTGTGGAAGAAGATTCCTGTTTTGTGTTTGTATTGTTTGTTGAGGAAGAGCTTCCGCAGCCTGTAAACGCAAAAAGTACAGAAATGGCAAGGGATGCAGCAATTACCTTTTTTAATTTCATTGAGTTTGTTCTAAGTGTTTTGTTTTTCATGAGTTTAAATCTCCTTTTCAATTTTATTTTGTTCGTTTTAGTTTATTTATTGTCAGCCTTTTTTTTGTTTGAAAATCCGTAATGATAGCAGATTGCATCAGTCGGACAGGCTTTCATACATTCTCCGCATCGGATACACTCCGGATGGTTTGGTGTGTCTACTACATTGACATCCATCTTACAGACACGACTACATTTCTGGCAGCCAACACATTTCTCATGATCAACCTGAATCTTAAGAAAGATACCTTGTTAAACAGTGAGTAAATAGCACCCAGCGGGCAGATCCATTTACAAAATGGACGGTAAAACAAGATACTCAGGATGATGAAAAGCGCAAGGATTGTGAACTTAAATGTAAATAAATGTCCGAGTGCGGCACGGATTCCTGAGTTGGCAAGTGCCAGCGGAATTGCGCCTTCAAGTACGCCCTGTGGGCAAATGTATTTGCAGAAGAAAGGATCTCCCATACCAAGTGAATTGGTTACAAATGCCGGAAGTAGTATAACAAAGACGACCAGAATCACATATTTCAGATACCGCAGAGGCTTCAGTTTTGCGGTGGAAAATTTCTTGCCCGGAATCTTATGCAGCAGATCCTGGAACCATCCAAACGGACAGAGGAATCCACAGATAAACCGTCCTAACAGAACACCTAACAGGATGAAAAATCCGGTGATGTAGTAGGTAAATTTGAATTTTGAAGAACCGACCACGGCTTGAAAAGCTCCAATCGGACAGGCACCTGTGGCGGCAGGACAAGAGTAACAGTTTAGTCCCGGGACGCACATCGTTTTTACATTTCCCTGATAAATTTTCCCTTTAAACAGATTCGGGATGTGAATGTTGGTCAGTAGTGTAGCAGCTGCCTGAATCCATCCGCGGAAGCGGACCAGAGGGTTTTTGTTTGATTTCATTTTCTTATCCAATTCCGACACACTCCATACATAATTTTATTGCTTTGCTGAGTACTACAGCGGCTTCGCCGCGGAAAATTCCGCCAAAGAAAAGAACCAGACCGGCTGTAAGTAAAAGAATCTGTGATGCTTTTTCAGATTTCATAAAATACTCCTTTCAATGTTCAAAGTCAGTTTATTGACTTTTCGATGTTGGCATTATACAATAGGAGGTGTAAAATTTCTGTTAAGAAGATGGAGAAAAATAAAGTGAGATTATTAGTCGTTGAAGATGAGAAGAAATTATGTGACATGATCGCGAAAAGTCTGCACCAGAGCGGCTATGAGGTGGATGTATGCAATGACGGAGAAGAAGCATTGGATATGATTTATGCTGAAATGTATGATCTGATCGTGCTTGATCTTAATCTTCCTGGGGTGGATGGGATGGAGATTCTTCGGGAACTTCGTAAAGAAGATGAAGAGACAAAGGTATTGATCTTGTCTGCGAGAAGTCAGATTGCAGATAAAATTGAAGGGTTGGATGCAGGTGCGAATGATTATATGGAAAAACCATTTCATTTGCAGGAACTCGAGGCACGCGTGAGAAGTCTGACGAGACGAAAATTCATACAGAAAAATGTCTGCCTGGAATGCAACGGCATTCGGTTTGATATAAGAGAACGAGTGGCGTATGCAGAAGAGAATCCGGTTGCGTTGACGAGAAAAGAAAATGGGATTCTAGAGTATCTTCTTCTGAATCAGGGCCGGCCGGTCAGCCAGGAAGAGTTGATTGAGCATGTTTGGGATTCTTCTGTGAATAGTTTTAGCGGCTCTATTCGTGTGCATATGTCTTCTCTGAGGAGAAAACTCAAGGCGGGACTTGGCTATGATCCGATTGTAAATAGGATTGGCGAGGGTTATAAGATAGGAGGAGATAGCAAAGCATGAGAAAATTATCACTCCAGTGGAGACTGACAATCCTTACTACAGTGTTGATCACAGTATTGTGCGGATGCCTTACATTTTTCTTATATAAGAATGGAGTCTATTATATCGATACACTTCAGGAAACAGTTACAGATCAGGGAAAAACACCGGAAGCACTATACATTGAGATTCCGGATAATGAGTGGGACAATTTTGCATCACAATTTGCTACGGAGGTGTATAATTCGAAATCCGATTATAGAAACAGAAGTCTACTGATCACAGGTGTTGTAGCGTTACTTGGTGGAGCGGTGACATATTTTATTAGTGGCCGTGCATTAAAACCGCTCAGAGAGTTTTCTGAGACAGTTGAAAAAGTACAGGCACAGAACCTGACGGATTATACGATCGAAGAGAATAAGATTGCAGAGCTGGACATACTTCGTACGTCTTATAATAAGATGCTTTTGCGACTGTCGGAATCGTTCGAGACACAGCGCCAGTTTACCGGGAATGCACACATGAGCTGCGGACTCCTTTGGCATTAATTCAAGCACAACTGGACCTCTATCATGCGTCAGAAAATCCGGAGAATGGGGAAGCGGCGCAAGAGACGATCCAGATGGTGACAGAGCAGAACGAGCGTCTCAGCAAGTTGGTCAGAACACTTCTGGATATGAGTGAGTTACAGACAGTACGCGCAATGACAAGATCGAACTTTGTGGACTAATCGAGGAAGTGCTGGCAGATCTGGAACCGTTGGCACAGGAAAAAGGTGTTACACTGATACAGAAATCGCAGAGTACAGTAGATGAAAAAGAAGAGAATGCAGGCGAGGGTCTGATGCTGACAGGAAGTGATATACTGATCTATCGGATGCTTTATAACCTTGTTGAAAATGCGATTAAATACAACCATACAGATGGAAAAGTTACGGTATCGGCAGAACGAAAGAGGAAAGAAGTTGTTCTGACGATTGCAGATACAGGAAATGGAATCGATGAGACATTCCGAGAGCGGATCTTTGAACCATTCTTCCGGGTGGATAAGTCAAGAAGCCGAAAAATTGGCGGTGTAGGTCTTGGACTTGCAATGGTACGCGAGATCGTGCAGGTGCATGACGGGGAGATTGAGGTTCATGGAAATGAGCAGGGCGGAACGACATTTGAAGTGAAAATGAGTATAGAAAGACTAACTATTAAAAGTCAAGTCTAAAATGAAAGTTTTTTGAATGAATTGCAGAAATACATTTCAGATATATTTGAACCTTGAAAACTGTATGACAACAAGAGCATCTTTATAGGTGCTCTAAAAGGAGATATTTACAGAAAAAAATTAAGCAGTTGGCAGATATGCTTTTCCTGATTTCTCCATTGCAAAAATCAATCGCACAAGCTTCTTAGCGGCATGGGATATGGCAACATTATAATGCTTGCCTTCCGATCGTTTCTTTTCAAGATATGCACCAAAAGATTTATCCCAGTGACAGACATATTTTGTGGCATTGTAAAGGGCATACCGGAAGTATCTGGAACCTCGTTTCTCCATATGGGAATAACAGTTGTCTAACTGTCCGGATTGATAAGTGGAGGGAGACATTCCTGCATATGCGAATATCTTATCTGCGGAATAAAACGAGAGAAATCCCCAATCTCAGCGATGATCATTGCGCCCATCCGGTAACTGATACCGGGAATGGTAAAGATTGGCGATTGGATTTCTTCATCCATGATTCGTTTGATGGCTGCTTCAATCTCGTCAATCTCAATCGCTAATTCCCGAATAAGTTTTATGGTGTGCTTTAGTTTCAAAGACTTGGCAGGCATATGAGAACCGATAGAACTTCTTGCAGCGTCACGAAACATGACAGCAGTATCTTTTCCATATCTGCCTTTCGAACTATCAAAGAGTAGGTTGAAAGCCTTGTGAGATGTGCATTTGCAACAGCATCTGCACTTGGAAATCCACAAAGCAAAGCATAGACGGATGCCATATGAAGCGTAGGAACAAGTCTTTCCAGCTCCGGGAAAAGAATACAGACAAGTCTTGAAACAGAACTTTTCAATTTTGCCCGTTCTTTGACCTTATCAAAACGATAACGGGTTAGTGACTTTAATTCCTCATTGTGGTAAGATGTATCTGAGTAGAGCCGATTATCCCATAAGTATTCAATCAAATCTGCCCTTGTACAGATGACTCCGTCATGCTCAAAAAGATAATACATGATCCGCAATTCATTTTTTGTAAGCTCTGCCTGTTTTCCACCTGCCTCTATAGTTCCTGTCTCCAACCACAGAGATATTCCCTCATGAGTAAGGTATCTACTCTGTTTCTTTTCCAATCTGTTCTATCGTAAAGGAAGCAAAAATATTCTCAAAATGCTTTATTTCTATATTTATATCCAGCAACAAGTCAACAAGAGTTTTATCGCAAGAAACTCCTATACTTTTACATTTAACTTTTTTGATCTTTGTGAGAAATATTTTCAAATTCAGTGGCCATATTCTCTTGTATTCTTGAATATATATATTTATTGCTTTCATATTTTCTCATCCCCTGCACACCATTCAAATTTATTTACAAATCAATCTTTCTTCTGATCTATCAAATCATAACTCAGATCCAAAAAATCCAATATCTTTGCTTCGCTCACCCTTCCATCCAACAACATTGTAATCCAGTACTTTTTATTCATATGATATCCCGAAAGAAAACCATAAGTCTGTGTCAGAAGTCCAACCATATCCGGTTCGCACTTCACATTGATGATATCTACCATGCTCTCTTCTTCTAATCCCAACCTAGATTTTTCAACCTGCATCAGCACTGCATACCACTTTCCATTTTTATGCCGAAGCACTGCACTTTTCGGTGATGTTTCCCAGAGATACTCTGGAACTGTTCCATATTGGTTTTTTACATATTCAAAAATCTCTTCTCGTTTCAAATATTCCACTCCCTGATTACTCTATTTTATCAATCTCATGATTGTACTTTTTGTATTTATCAACAGGCAGGACATTAGCCCTGCCCACCTTTTCTATTATAGCATTGTTCCTCTGCTCCTACAATGCAATCCATTCTTTGATTTTTTCTCATTTTTTAATAAGTAACCAGTCCATATCCCAAAATGGACTGGGAATTCACTGTATAACTATTCTGCTTTACTGCATCTCCACTATTTCCTTCAATCGTATGTACGTAGTTCCATCACAGCTTTCCACGATTCCTACATGGTCACTGGCTCCATCCTGATTCCAGTCAAAAAGATGAGGCATTCCTGGCGTCGGAACACTTCCTCCACCTTGCCATTTTCTCTTTGCCTGAAACAAAGCCACACCGTCCGTACAAACAGAAAACTTTGGCACTACTTCCTTTTGAATAAGTCCTGCCTGATCCGCACACCAGCTGACAAAACAGGCACACCATTCTTCCCGACTGTCAAATCCATACCATGACCAGAACTTCTGGCCGCCTTCGTTCCCCAACTGGCTTTTCGCAATGGTCACAAGCTGCCCCTTTCCAAAAAGTCCGGCAAACAATCCCCCGCCGGAATAATATCGAAGCACATGGGTACATACTCCGGATCGCCATACCTTGGCCATCCATGGGCGGCTGCCTGTTCCTGGGAAAACTGCAGTGCATTGGCTTCACTATAGCCCCATGTTTTCGGATTGCCCATGTGATGTACCCATTCCCGTAATTATAGCCTTGTAAACTAAGTTTTAACTTGTCCATATCCTGTGGGCTTTTACATCCGGCTTCCCGGACACAATCTGCATAATACTGTACGCCTACCTTGATGGAATAGTCTGCATCCTGAATTGCACCAGGCGTATTAGGATACTGGGTATTATACGGACACTCGCTGGCCTGCATGGGATCGGTTCCTCTCCCGCCGCTTTCCTGCATCATGATTGCCTGGATGACCGATACATATTCCGGGATTCCAAATTCACTGGCATACCGCTGGATCACTTGGGTATGGGCCAGGACTTCCGCACTCAGCGGCTCGCTGCTCTGGGAACTCCCGATAAACGAAGCGCCGCCAATGATTCCTACAATAAGGATCAAGATCACAAATACCATACCACCGCCTGCCATCAATGCTGCAAAAGCTGCCTTTACCGCATGGGCGGCAGCTTCCGCCATAGCTTTCAGCCCCCTGGCAGTTGTTTTTGCCGCCTCGGCGCTTTGTCTTGCTGCCTGGGCAGAACGCATGGCAGCCCGTTTTGCTTCCCTTGCCGCCCTCATAGATGTTAGAGCCTGTTTTTTTTGTAAGATTGCCTGGGTTTTCACCTTCTTGTAAGAAACCGGGGACGCTTTCACCATGCGGGGCGCTGTTTTTACTGCCCGGTTTCCGGCTTCCTTGATCGTTTTCTCCGCTTCCGGTTTGACCTTGATGCTCCGTCCGGCTCCTGTGCGCCCTTTCTTTGCTCTTGCCTGTCCTGTCTGGGCAGATGTTCCGCCGTTTCCTGTTTCCCCGTCCAAAGGGGCGGTAACAGCTTCTCTCTGCTTTTGTCTTTGTTCTTTTAACTTTTCATAGGTTTTCACTGCCAGCTTCTTTCCGCCACGATAGGCTGCAAAAGCGCTTTCTTTCCCAGCCCGCTGTTCCACTCGTTCTATCCGGTTTCCAGCATATTCTACCGGGGATTCCTCTCCCGTTTCTCTTCCGATCTTATCTGCCATGATGCTGGTCTTTTCTTTTGTCTCCAGCATCGCAGAACGCACCAGTTCTTTCGGAAGCCGGGAGGCAGGATTGCGGATCTTTGGACTTTGATCCCGCACTTTTTCTTTGATATCTTTCAATCACACACCTCCCATCTTCTGTACTTTCTAACGTTCCCTTCCCCGCTTTTTTAATTTCTTCTGCTGACTCTCCAGCTGTTCCAATTCCCTTACCGCTTCCTGCACCAGCGGATGATTGGCATAGTAGGAACATAGGATAGTAACTTTTTTCCCTTCTCCCCGGTAGCCAATGGATATTCTCCCTCGTTATACAGAGGATCCTCTGCATGGTGCAGGGAAAATTCCAAAGACGGAAGCATCTGAGGGGAACGTTTGCAAAATCTCTGGTAATGCCGGAAGGCTTCTTTTAAAGACGTACATTCGATACACTCCCCCATCCCATGAAACTCCCCGCACTCCGCTGCAAGAAAGGTAATGGCTGTTTCTTCTTTCATGGATTTCACCTCCCTTTGAAAAACTTCTCTTTATCGAACCGCCGACTTCTGTTTTTCTTCTTTACCAAGCTTCAGATGGTGTTGTTCTTGTCGAAGTTCCTGCAAGGTATTCCTCACAGACAATTGTTTTCCTTCTCTTGCTTCCAGTTTCTCAGCCTGCTGTTTCAATCGCTCTGTTTTCTGCTCCAACTGATGGATACTCCGCATAGACTGGAATAGCACTTTCTGCGTTTGAAAGATGATTCCCTGTTCGGAATTGCGTTCTGTGAGCTTTCGCACCTCTTTTCCACCCGCTTCCAGAAATGCATTCCGCAGATGCTCTTTGGCAACATGCAGTTCTTCCGCCATGCTCCCCAGACGGTCAATCTTCTGATCCATCGACAGCATCACCGTATGCAGAGACGATTGGATTTTTTGCAAGCCTTGAGTAAGGTGCATTCCCTTTACCGCACAGGCAAGGGCATCTTTCCCCTTTTCTTTAAAGTCCATAACTGCCTGTTCTGCTCGTCCCACAAACTTTCTTTTCCATTCTCCCACCTGAAAACGAAGTGTTTGCACCTGATGTTCCGCCTTCTGGATTGTGTTCACCGCAAAGAGTTTGACCTTGCTTTCCTGCATCACACCCAATTGCTTCTTCACCTCTCCCAATTCCTTTAGGACAGTTCCCAGCTGCATTTCCATAGAATCAATATAGTCTGCCATACGGAGCACATCCCCTTTTTCCTGCTCCATGCCCTGTTGTTCCAAAAGTTCCAGCAATGCCCGGATACTGCCCTGCTCCCGAAGCGTTCTCTCGTTTCCTGGATTTCCACTGTTTCTCCTTCTTCCATTTACATTTCCTCCTTCCCAAAAGGATGCTGCCGAAGAACGTTCAGCAGCACCCTCAAAAATATCTTTTTCACTAGCATTCACCTGGTTTCGTTGTCATCAAACGGTACAGCTTCGTATTCTTTGGGAAGCTGTTCTCAAATGGCACAAGATTTCCGGAACACCGGATCAAACCCTTACCTGCGCCTACATTGGTGATATAGGATAACTGGTTCTCGGAAATGTTCAAAAGAGATGCCAGTTCGTCCCGGTCTGTGGCAGCCTGGTTCAAAAGGATCAAAAACTCACTGTTTGCCAGCATCAGCCTTGCCGTATCCGATTTCAAAAGTTCCTCTACGTTCTGCGTTAAACTTGTGACAAACCCATGGTATTTACGGATTCTCTTATAGAGCCGGTAGAAAAAGTCCGCACTGTACTGATACCGGAACAACAGGTAAAACTCATCGGCAAAAACCCAGGTAGTCTTTCCTTTCTTCCAGTTTTGGATCACCCGGTTGAAGATGCTGTCCAAGGTGACCAGCATTCCCAGGGGCATGAGCTGCTCTCCCAGTTCCCGGATATCATAGGCAATGATACGGTTCTTCGTATCCACATTGGTTTTCTGGGCGAAGGTGTTCAGGCTTCCATTGATGAACAACTCTGAAGACAAGGCAAGCCCCCTGGCTTCCTCTTCCTGCTGGAGCATGAGCTGTCGGTACAGATCTTTCAAGGTCGGCACTTCGCTTTTATAACCGCTTCGGATATATTCCCGGTACACATCTGCGGTACAGCGGTCCAGGATGGACTTTTCCTTGGCAGACAAGTTGCCAGCCCCCACCAACTGTTCAAACAAGGACAGGATAAACTCCGACTTCTAGATCAGCGGATTCTTGTCATATCCATAGGCGGAGTCCATATCCAGCGCGTTCAGATGGGTATGGGACGTTGCAGAAATGGAGATTACTTCCCCATTCAGTGCTTCCACCAAAGAACCGAATTCCGACTCCGGATCTAAAATCAGGATGTCATCTTCCGTAGACAGGGCAAGGTCCACGATCTCTTCTTTTGCTGAGAAACTCTTTCCCGAACCGCTGACACCCAATCGGAAGGAGTTTCCATTCAATAACTTCCTCCGGTCTGCCACCAGCATATTTTTGCTCACCGCATTCTGTCCATAATAGATGCCACCCGGCTGCATGATCTCCTGGGTATGGAAAGGGATCAGCACAGCAGTGGATTCTGTGGTCAGGGTACGAAGGGCATTGATCTTACGGATGCCATAAGGAAGTACCGTATTGAGTCCATCCACTTGCTGCCATTTCAAGGTTGCCATCTGACATAAATGCTTTCTTACTACCGACAAGATGCTCTCCGTATCCGAATCCAACTGTTTCTTGCTGTCTGCCATATGTACCATGGTGAGGATGCCGAACATCATCCGCTGATCCCTGGTGGTCAGGTCATCCAGCATCTCTTTGGTTTCCTTCCGCTGTAATTCCATATCATAAGGCACAATGGCAGAAAAGTTATTGTTGGCATTCTGGCGTCTCTGCCAGTTGGTCACATTGGTCTCCACGCCAAGCAGACGGTTCTGGATCTCACGCACCGCTTCGTCTGTGGGTACCGGGAGGATATCGATGGACAGCATCAAGTCCCGGCTTAGATCGCACAGCTCCGAGATCATGTCATCCTTGACATAACTGGCATAATCCTGCATATACAGCACCCGCCCAAACCGTTCATTAATCTTGAAGAAGTCTTTGGAAAACTCCATGGACTGGGGACAGATCCAATCCTTGAAGCTGCTCCCCTTTTTGGCAAATGCCTTCATATCGAAAGGAAAGCACTGGGGTTCATCTGCCCGAAAGAAATCCCGGAAGATCTGTAACCTCTGTTCCGCATCCAGTTCTTCCCCAATGGAGGACAGCTTGCTCAGATGGGTGATGATATCCGTTCCCACACGTGCAAAATAAGTCCTTGCCTCATCGATGTTCTTTTTATGGACACTGACCGTCAGATACCGTTCCTGGTAGATGCTGTTGTTGGTGCCGCTGACCTTGGATAGCAGCATTTCGTTGTATTCCTTTCGGTATTCATCCAGCCCGTCCTCTTTCATTGGCAAAAGAAGGGATGCTTCAAATTCTTCTTTATTGATCTGCCTATTATTTAAAGTGATCTTTGCCGCCGCACCGGAATCTAAGGCATTTAACAGTTCACTGTAATCCAAGAACATTTCCGTCTTATCCTCTTTGCCTGCGATGGCATAGTTGATATCGGAAAACCGGAAGGTCTTGGAAAACTTTGTCCCGGACTGGAATACTCCATCCGGCCAGATCCGCTGGATCGGGATCGCCTGCTGGACAGACCTTGGGACTTTAAATTTCTCCCGGTCCATTTTCAATGCCTGTTGTAAGGTTTTAATCAAACGCACCACTCCTTCCCGTTCTCTTTTTCTGTTTCATCCGTTTCTTTTTTGCCCACTGTTACCCTTTTTTCAAAAGGGCTGCACCATCTCCCCTGGTCTTTTCTCCCAGGGCCAGTGTTTCTTCCATACAGGCATGGT
>ENA-OQDW01000612-OQDW01000612.1-human-gut-metagenome-genome-assembly--contig:-NODE-612-length-14448-cov-1.443056_pt1 | contig 14448 bp, 20 predicted proteins | sample MGYA00242784_ERZ504613 | MGnify/ENA primary metagenome ERZ504613 (study PRJEB26092, sample SAMD00036330) | human gut metagenome | host: Homo sapiens | study: EMG produced TPA metagenomics assembly of... | reverse complement strand
TTCACTGATTCCTGCCAGTCTTATTTTATGGAATAAGAATCATGGAAATCTTATTTCTAATCTAATCTTTCTTTATCTTTGCCTGTATGAAACAGTTATTTTCACAACGACGTTTTTTGGAAATGAGTATCCATATTGTCAGTTGGTTGCTCGTTTTTGGCTTTCCGCTTGTATTCATGGACCGTGGAAGCGGCTTCAATCTGGCCCAATTCTTGAGGCATAGTTGTGTTCCTTTGTGCTATTTTATTATCTTCTATGTCAATTACTTGTGCCTGGTTCCCCGCTATATGTTCACGGACGAAATGCGTAAGTATATTCTGAGCAATGCCGTGCTGATACTTTGTCTGAGTGTGCTTCTTCATGTATTTCTGGAAAGTATAAGTACGCCTCCGCCTCCTGAATTTGCGCGTCATATTCCACCTCGATGGATATTCTATGCGCGGGATATGGGGATGATGATATTCGTCGCCGGGTTGGGTGCGGCCATTCGTACCAGTCTGCGTTGGCGTCAGGCGGAAGAGCGTTTGATAGAAGCTGAGAGGCAAAAGACGGAAGCGGAGCTGAAAAACTTGAAGAACCAGCTGAACCCTCATTTTCTGCTCAATACATTAAATAATATTTATGCCTTGATTGCTTTTAACAGTGACAAGGCGCAGGAGGCGGTACAGGAACTGAGCAAATTGTTACGGCATGTGCTCTATGACAATCAGCAGACTTTTGTCCCACTTGAAAAGAATTGGACTTTATCCGTAATTATGTAGCTTTGATGCGTATCCGTCTGCCACAGCAGGTAGAAGTAAGTGTGAATTTGGAGGTAGACTCCGGAGGTGCGTTGCAGATCGCTCCCCTTATTTTCATATCACTGATAGAAAATGCGTTCAAGCATGGCATCAGCCCACGGTAGACAGTTTTATCAGTATTTCTATCTTCGGGCATACGGATGGTACGGTGAGATGTGAGATCCTTAACAGCAATCATCCGAAGTCTGGGCAAGATAAAAGTGGAAGCGGGGTGGGGCTGGAACAGGTAAGCAAACGGTTGGAACTGATTTATCCGGGACATTACGAATGGATAAAAGGGATCAGTGAGAACGGACAGGTATATTCTTCTATATTAACCATACAGACTAAAAGCTTATGATACTGAATTGTGCTATTGTGGATGATGAGCCGCTGGCTTTGGAATTGCTGAGAAGCTATGTGGAAAAAACTTCTTTTCTCCGGTTGGTAGGGAGGTATTCCAGCGCGGTGCAAGCTATGACAGAAATTCCTCTCCGCGAGGAGGTACATGTCTTGTTCCTTGATATTCAAATGCCGAGTTGAACGGTTTGGAGTTTTCACGCATGGTCAGTCCCGAAACAAGGATTATTTTTACTACTGCATTCGGACAGTATGCCTTGGATAGTTATAAAGTCAATGCCTTGGACTATTTGTTGAAACCTATCAGCTATGTTGATTTTTTGCAATCGGTGAATAAAGCGGTGCAATGGTATGAACTGAAACAGAAGGCAGATAATGGTGTTGATGCTGATGAGGCGGATGATTGTATATATGTAAAAAGTGATTATAAATTGCTCCGAATTGCTTTAGACCGAATACTATATATAGAAGGGTTGAAGGATTATATTAAAATACATGTGGAGGATGAGCCGAAAGCTATCTTGTCACTTGTCAGTATGAAAGCTATGGAAGAGAAGCTTCCTTCTAGTCGTTTCATTCGCGTACATCGCTCGTTTATAGTGCAAAAGAGTAAAATCAAGGTGGTTGACCGGGGGCGGATTGTTTTCGGTAAGGAGTATATTCCGATTTCCGATAGTTATAAACAGGAGTTACAGATGTACTTAAATAGTCATTCTGTTTGAAAAAGTTGATATTTGAACGATAAAAGTTGATATTTTGTCGATATCCTTTTGCTAAAAAGAATAATCTTTTTATATTTGCGGCATAGACAAGGGAAGTTGTGAAACTTCTTAATAGAATAGTTTAGTTAAGTCTAGTTTAGTTTTTGTGTTGTAAGTGCTCCCATCGTAAGCGAACGAATGGGAGCACGTTTTTTAGATACCTGTATGGGAGAAGTGTTCTGTTTCTGCAACAAATCCAGAGATTGGTTTGTTAATCATAGTATAAATAGAAATAATTCTCCTTATGAAAAAAATAATCCCCATACTGATTGCCATACTCATCTGTTTTGGTGTAGGCTGTACTGCTTCTTATTTTCAGTCGGAGGCCATACTCAACTGGTATCCTACATTGGACAAACCTTCTCTTACACCACCTGATATGGCTTTTCCCATTGCTTGGAGCCTTATCTATCTGTGCATGGGAATTTCTATCGGTTGATTTGGCATATGTGGACAATAAGACGACAAATGATTATCAGATTATTCGGATTCCAGCTTCTGTTTAATTTTACATGGAGCATTTTCTTCTTTTTATTTTCGGAGTCCGTTGCTAGGTTTTGCAAATATTCTGGTGCTGGATGTGCTTGTTATTTATTATATGATAGAAAGTTATCCGGTGAGGAAATCTTCGGCATATCTTTTTGTTCCTTATCTTTTGTGGTTGCTTCTTGCCACTTATCTTAACGGCTATATATTAATGTATAATTAGAAGACTGTCATTGGTTAGTTGAACGGGAATTATGGGGTACAAGAAAAAATACCTATTTATAGTGATTGATAACCCTAGTGATTTTCCGTAACTTTGCGGCCATAAAGAGAAACAAAAAACATAACTATGTATAAAACAAGTAAATATACTCCGACGGACAAAATGAGTTATCTTATCTGTGATAACTATACATTGCTACAGGTAATGAGCCGTTTTGATCTTTCGTTGGGGTTTGGAGACAAGACTGTACAGGAGGTGTGCCGTGAAAATGGAGTGGATTGTCGTACTTTTCTTGCGGTGGTGAACTTCATGATTGAAGATAGCGACCGGATGGAGGACGATGTGAAGGACATTTCTATGCCTTCATTGATGAATTATTTAAAACAGGCACATCATTATTTCCTTGATTTCTGTCTGCCTACTATACGTCGTAACTGATAGAAGCTATAGATTGTTCCACGGAAAATGAGGTTGCATTTCTCATTTTGAAATTTTTTGATCAGTATGCCGGAGAAGTGCGTAAACACATGGATTATGAAGATATGAATGTGTTTACCTACGTAGAGAATCTGATGGCAGGACGAGAAACGGGAGGATTCCGTATCTCACAGTTTGCCCGCAGGCATGATCAGATAGATGCGACACTGACTGAGCTAAAAAACATCATTATTAAATATTATCCGGCAAAAGGAAATAACCATTTGTTGAACGCCGTATTATTCGACATATTCAGTTGTGAACAAGATTTGGCATCCCATTGCCGCGTAGAGGACTACTTGTTTGTGCCTGCTGTACTTAGGCTAGAAAAGGAGGGGAAATGAAACGGGACAGAACCTGTGCACGTTGCGGTGGCCGAAACTTCAGTCATTGTGCGTAGCGGACTTGTGGCTGTGCTGAAGCGCATGCCTGATCTTACAATACAGCCGGTGGAAATAACTTCTCTTGAAGGACTGCAGAATTGTATGCAGGGACATCAGCCGGATATTCTAATTATAAATCCTACTTTCGGAGGATGGTTTAACGTGGACGAGTTTAAATCGAACTATCCACAGGCATCTACCAAGTGCGTTTCTTTGCTGTGTTCAGTCACAGATACAAATTTGTTGAAGGGTTACGATGAGAGTATAGCGCTGTATGATGACATCGAAGTTTTAAATAAAAAGTTAGTAGATCTGATGAATCTTGGTGTGGATGAGACGGATGGCGAACAGGAAACGTTGAGCCAGCGTGAGAAAGAAATTATTTGTTGCGTGGTACGTGGAATGACAAATAAGGAAACGGCGGAAAAACTGTTCCTCTCCATTCATACGGTGATAACTCACCGCCGGAATATTGCGCGCAAGCTACAGATACATTCACCTGCCGGATTGACTATTTACGCTATCGTAAATAAACTGGTTGAACTAAGCGAGGTGAAGATGAACTTATAATACCTATAAATAGTGAGTGGAATAAGATAGAATACCTAAATGAAGTGATTGTGGATGTGGCCTCTAACCTCTATCTTTGCACTATAAGTTAGTCATATAGAAATTACGTAAACCACAAAGTTAGTTATTAGTTAAAAGCACTCCCTGCGAAGTGATTCGCGGGGAGTGCTTTTTTATTAGTAAGGCTTTTGCTCACAATATTATGCTTTTTTACCTATTCCGCTTCATTATTCGTTAGAAATCTCGTTGTTTTCTTAACAAATATCCTCTAACTTTGTTATTCAGTATAGGACACATATTAACTAATGACAATGAAAGTAGGTTTATTTATTCCTTGTTATATCAATGCGGTATATCCGCAGGTGGGGATAGCCTCGTACAAGCTGCTGAAAAGTCTGGGAGTGGACGTGGATTATCCTCTCAACCAGACTTGTTGCGGTCAACCGATGGCGAATGCAGGTTTCGAGAATAAAGCGGTAGATTTAGCCCGCCATTTTGACGAACAGTTTAAGAATTACGATTATATAGTAGGTCCTTCGGCCAGTTGCGTCGTTTTTGTGCGTGATAACTACAGTCGTTTGTTGAAAGAAGACAAACATCGGTGCGCCAGCGAAGGTAAGATATATGATATCTGTGAGTTTATTCATGATATCGTCAGACCTTCTTCGTTGAAAGCCAAGTTTCCACATAAAGTGAGTCTGCAAAACAGTTGTCATGGAGTGAGATTGATGAAACTTTCTTCTGCCAGCGAACTTAATATTCCTTATTTCAGCAAACTGCGTGATTTGCTCTCTTTGGTAGAAGGAGTGGAAGTTGTGGAACCGGAACGTAAAGACGAATGTTGCGGTTTCGGCGGTATGTTTGCCGTAGAGGAAGATGCGGTTTCCGTGCAGATGGGGCATGACAAGGTGATGCGTCATATCGCTACCGGTGCTGAATACATTGTGGGGGCCGACAGTTCGTGCCTGATGCATCAGAATGGCATCATTGCCCGTGACAAACTTCCTATCAAGACATTGCACATTGTTGAAATCTTAGCGGCAGGATTATGAGTACGAAACATTCAAAAGCGGCTGCGGAGTTTCTGAAAAACAAGAAACAGGCCGCATGGCATGACGAAACACTTTGGCTGGTTAGGGCAAAGCGTGACAGACTGAGTAAAGAAGTTCCCGAATGAGGAATTGCGTAATATGGCATGTGCTACTAAACTATATAGTAACAGCCATTTGGATGAATTATTGGTGGAGTTTGAAAACAATGCGCGTGCTAATGGAGCCCATGTCTATTGGGCAAAGGACGCGGATGAGTATTGTAATATTGTCTACAATATTCTGAACCAGCACGGAGTGAAGCATTTTATAAAAAGCAAATCCATGTTGGCCGAGGAATGCGAACTCAACCCTTTTTTGGAAAACAAAGGAATTGAAGTGGTAGAAAGTGACTTGGGAGAGCGTATCTTGCAATTGATGCATCTGAAGCCAAGCCATATTGTATTACCCGCTATTCATATCAAACGTGAACAGGTAGGTGAGCTTTTCGAGCGAGAGATGGGTACGGAGAAAGGAAATTTTGACCCTACTTACCTTACACATGCAGCCCGGAAGAATCTCCGTCAGAAATTTATTCATGCTGAGGCGGCTATGACAGGTGCTAACTTTGCTGTAGCTTCTACTGGTGAGATTGTGGTATGTACCAATGAAGGAAATGCGGATATGGGTACTTCCCAGCCTAAATTACAGATTGCAGCTTTTGGTATGGAAAAAATTGTGCCGGACCGTGAATCTTTAGGAGTGTTCACCCGCTTGTTGGCCCGTTCGGCTACAGGACAACCCATTACTACATATACTTCTCATTACCGAAAGCTAGAGAGGGTGGGGAGCTTCACATTATTATTGTAGATAACGGACGTAGTAAGATATTGGCCGACCAAAAGCATATCAAAACTTTGAATTGTATCCGTTGTGGAGCCTGTATGAATACATGTCCTGTATATAGACGTAGTGGGGGGTACTCTTATACTTATTTTATTCCCGGCTATCGGGATTAACCTGGGAATGTTGAAGGCGCCGTTGCATTATTATGACAATGTGTCGGCTTGTTCTTTGTGTTATTCCTGTTCGTTTGTGTGTCCGGCTAAGGTGGATTTGGCGGAGCAGATCTATCTGTGGCGTCAGGATTTGGATAAATTGGGTAAGGCAGACCGGATGAAAAGGGTAATGTCCGGTGGCATGGAATTCATGATGAATCGCCCTTTGATATTCAATATGGCATTAAAATGGGCGCCATTGGTAAACGGAATGCCACGTTTTCTTATCTATAACGGATTGAATGACTGGGGAAAAGGGCGTGAGATGCCGAAATTTGCTAAGGAGAGTTTCAATGAAATGTGGAAGAAAGGTAAAGTGAAGTAATTATGAGCAGCAGAGAAGATATATTGCAGAGCATCCGGCGTGCTACACATGTAAAATATGAGAAACCGGATTTAAAGCCATTGGAAGATATGGCATTAACTTATCCCAGTAAGGTGGAACAGTTTTATCTCATCATGAAGCAGGTAGGAGGGGAAGCCATTCTTTTGGAGAAAGAGGAGGACGTGAATGATTTCATTAAAAAGGCTTATCCTGGAGCCAAACGCATCGCTTCTAATCTGAAGACTATTACATGTGCGACATTTAATCCCGATGATGTGGAAGACCCTGCAGAACTGAATGGGACGGATTTGGCCGTTATAGATGGAAAGATTGGGGTTGCGGAGAATGGTGCGGTATGGATAGAACAGGATGTAAAGCAGCGTGCCATTTATTTTATTGCCGAAAAGTTGGTTATTCTTCTAGATAAGAATAAGATTGTGAACAATATGCATGAAGCATATAACTGATAGATACAGGCGAATATGGTTTCGGAACCTTTATTTCCGGTCCGTCAAAGACAGCTGATATTGAGCAGGCCTTGGTAATGGGTGCTCATGGGGCACGGGATGTGATGGTAGTGCTGATATAAATATATTGTTTCTTATACATAAAAAGGAGATGAGGCGAAAATTATGGGGCTCATCTCCTTAACGGAACTTAAGTACCGGATAGACGGTAAGTTTGTCTTTTCTAATTTAAATATACGGTATTGAAATATTCACCAAATAACGTTTTGGCTGTTTCCAATTGTTCTAGGGTATTTTCTTTTATTCCGTTCAGTTTGTATTCTTTTCCCATGGCTTCATATTTGTGTACGCCTAATGTATGATAAGGTAGTATTTCTACTCTTTGAATCATTTGATAATTCTTGAAGTGCTCTCCTAATGCCCGTATATCTTCCTCAAAGGAACTATAGCCTGGAACTAATACATAGCGCAACCAAAAAGGCTTTCCGTTTTTTTCAAGCCATCCGGCGGTACGTATGGTTTGTTCGTTGCTGCGTTCTGTCAGTTGCCGATGGCGCACATTATTAAATTCCTTGATGTCTAATAATACGAGGTCTGTCCATTGTAGCAGTTCCTTTACTTCTTCATTCCATATACTGCCGTTGGTATCTATACAGATGTGGATGCTTTGTTCTTTTAATCGCTGGAATAACGGAATCAGTGCTTTTGCTTGCAATGTAGGCTCGCCGCCGCTGAAAGTCACACCTCCTTTTTTACCGAAAAAACTTTTTGGCTGACGGCCATACGCACAATTTCGTCTATTGTTGTTTCCGTACTTTCACCTTTGGTGTCAATTGTGTCGGGGTTGGCACAATAGAGGCATCGGAAATTGCATCCTTGTAAAAATACGACTAAGCGTAAACCGGGACCGTCAAACGTCCCCATTGACTCGTAAGAATGGACTCTGATCATAATGGTTTGTCTTTAAACTGGTAAGGGCAGGTTTAAAACCCGCCCCTACGATGAATGTATATGTGATGTTACATTCTTTCGTGGAAAGAACGGCTGATTACTTCCAGCTGATGTTCACGGCTCAATTTGATGAAGTTTACGGCATAACCTGATACGCGGATGGTTAGTTGCGGGTATTTTTCAGGATGTTCCATTGCATCTTCCAACATTTCACGGTTCAGCACATTTACATTCAGATGATGTGCTCCTTTGGTGAAATAACCGTCCATCATGGTTACCAGGTTCTCTATACGGGTTTCCTGGTCTACCCTAGTGATTTTGGTACGATAGAGAACGTGTTACTGATGCCGTCCTGGGCATCACGATAGCGTAGTTTGGCTACAGAACTCAATGAGGCGATGGCACCGTTCTTGTCACGTCCGTGCATCGGGTTGGCACCCGGAGCGAAAGCCACTCCTTTGGCACGACCATCAGGAGTGGCACCTGTTTTCTTGCCGTACATTACATTGGAGGTGATAGTCAGCAGTGACAGGGTAGGGCGGGCATTTTTGTATACCGGATGTTTCTTTAATTCTTCACTGAAGAAATAAACCAAATCTACCCCTAAGTGGTCTACGCGGTCATCATCATTACCGAAGCAAGGATATGCATTTTCAATATCAAAGCCTTCGGTCAAACCTATATCATTACGTTTGGCACGTACTTTGCCGTATTTGATGGCAGACAATGAGTCAATGGCAATGGACAGACCGGCTACGCCATATGCCAGATTGATACGTGGATCGGTATCAATGAATGCCATTTGAGCCTTTTCATAATAATATTTATCGTGCATATAGTGAATGATATTCATCGCATCATTATACACACGTGCAATCTGCATTAATACTTTCTTATAATTAGACCATACTTCTTCAAAGTTCAGCAAGTCTCCTGTCAATACAGGAATATCTTTCACCATTACAGTTCCTGTATTTTCGCAACGTCCGCCATTGATAGCTAGTAACAGAGCCTTAGCCAGAATTACAGCGTGCCCCGAAGAATTGGATTTGTTTGCCGATAGCCTGATAAGAAACGCAGCAGGCGATACCATAATCATCACAGTTACGCACTTCGCGCATCAGCGTGTCGTTTTCGTATTGTATAGAAGAAGTGTCGATAGAAACTTGTGCACAGAATTCTTTGAAACCTTCCGGCAATTCCGGACTCCACAGTACAGTCATATTAGGTTCGGGTGACGGACCCAGATTGTATAGTGTCTGCAAGAAACGGAAGGAAGTTTTTGTAACCTTGGTACGTCCGTCGTTGAAGCGTCCGCCGATAGACTCGGTTACCCAGTGGGATCACCTGCAAAGATATCGTTGTATGATTGCATACGCAGATGACGGACCATACGCAACTTGATAATGAACTGGTCTACCAGTCCTGCGCAAATGACTCGTCAATTTTACCATGATCCAAATCATATTGAATATAGATATCCAGGAATGAAGAAACGTTGCCCAATGACATAGCTGCTCCATCTTGTTCTTTCACGGCAGCAAGATATGCCATATAAACCCACTGAACAGCTTCTTGTGCATTAGTAGCGGGACGGCTCAAATCGAGTCCGTAATATTCACCCAATATTTTTATTTCTTTCAGTGCTTTAATTTGTTCGGCTACTTCTTCGCGCAGGCGGATACGGGCATCGGTCATCGGACTGGTGATATTGCGCAAATCTTCTTGTTTTGCTTCAATCAGTCGGTCGATACCATACAGTGCCAAACGGCGGTAGTCACCAATAATGCGTCCGCGTGCATAGTTATCGGGCAGACCGGTCAGGAAACCGAGTGAACGGAAAGAGCGGATTTCTTCGGTGTAAGCATCAAATACGCCATCATTATGGGTTTTGCGATAATGAGTAAAGATATCCTTTACTTTTTCATCTACTTCCACACCGTTTTCATGGCAGGCTTTTTCTACGACTTTGATACCACCATAAGGTTGATGGCACGGCGCAAAAGTTCATCCGTTTGAAGACCTACAATCAGTTCGTTTTCACGGTCAATGTATCCTGCTTTATGTGAGGTGATGGTAGATACTGTTACATTATCAAGGGAACGAACTCCGTTATTGGCACGTTCTTCTTCTAGTGCCTTGAGGCATTCGTTCCACACTTTTTTAGTTCGCTCTGTGGGGCCTGCCAGAAATGAGGCATCGCCCTCATAAGGGGTAATGTTGGTATGTACGAAGTCTGAAACATTAATTTCCTTACTCCACAATCCATCCTTAAAAACTTTGTTCATTTCCATACTGTTATTCCATTATTAAGAGATTTAGGGCTGCAAAGGTACTCCTTTTTTGTGAGCTATGCATCACTATTAGTAGGTATAATGCGAATACTTGTGCATTTTTAAGTATAAAGTAGTCAATAAATGAAAAAATGATAAGTACTCTTTTTATTTTAGTTTTATAAAAAATAAAGCTAATTGGTGACAATAAACCAATTAGCTTCTAAAGGTAGCGGAACCGGGAATCGAACCCGAGTTTCAGCCGTGAGAGGGCTGCGTCCTAGGCCACTAGACGATACCGCCATCAGTTAGTCTTAATTCTTTTTCTAAGACGGTGCAAAGTTAGAAGTTTGTTTTTAATCTGCAAAATAAAAAATGATTTTTTTTATGCTATTACTATTATAAATCGGAATTTAATTTCTATGAAGAAGTATCATATGTTTTATGTAGTAAAATTGAAAGTCTAAAAAGCACCTTTACTCTTCCTCCCGAAAGCCTTGACAGCAAACTGTTGAAAAATGAATATAAAAAATAAGTCGTAAAATTAATTTACGACTTATTCGCGGAAGCTGGGGGATTCGAACCCCCGGTACGGTTACCCGTACGTCAGTTTAGCAAACTGGTGGTTTCAGCCACTCACCCAAACTTCCTTTTTTATAACCAGCATTCTTTTCAAATGCGGTGCAAATGTAGGGCAAACTTTTGGACTGTGCAAATCTTTCCTACATATTTTTTTCACCGTTTTCATACAATTTGAGATAACACGTTAACACTCAAACCCTAAAACAAGAAAAAAAATTTGATACATATCAAACCGTCCTTTTACAACCTTTCCTTATCTTTGCGCGATTTTTAAAGTATAGTGCACATACACGGACAATGATACAACAAGAAAGCCTAAAAAAGCGGCTTGCCAAGCTGGCCGCCCCCATTTTTATAGAGACACTTCTCATCATGATGCTCGGTGCGGTGGACACCATCATGCTGAGCGCCACTCGGACAACAGTGTTGCCGCCGTAGGGGTAGTCAACCAAATTATCATGCTCACTTTCCTCGTTTTCGAAGTCATCAACCTCGGAACGTCCGTTCTGTGTTCCCAGTATCTCGGTGCGAAACTACACAAGAAAGTAGTGCAAGTAGTCGGCGTATCCATCCTCGTCAACCTGGCGGTAGGTATCACGGTCAGCTGGTACTGTTCTCCTGCGCCCATCCCATCCTCCGGCTGATGGGGCTCACCGCTGAACTGATGCAGGACGGCATGGACTATATGCGTATCGTAGGCGCTTTCGCCTTCTTCCAGGCACTATCCCTCACCCTCTCCGCCTCCCTGCGCAGTGCCAACAAGGCCATCTACCCGATGATGGTCACCGTCGTAGTCAATATCCTCAATATCATCGGCAACTACTCCCTCATCTTCGGCCGCTTCGGCTTTCCGGAACTGGGCGTGGAAGCGCCGCCATCTCCACAGCCTTCAGCCGGGGTGTCTCCATGATTATACTGTTCGTCATACTGTTCCGCAAGCACATCCACCGTTTCCCACCGGCATACTTCCGCCCTTTTCCGTGGATAGAACTAAAGAACCTGATGAAGGTAGGCCTGCCCTCTGCCGGCGAACAATTGTCGTACAGCTCGTCGCAAGTCGTCATCACCTACTTCATCAACATGCTGGGAGTGGAAGCGCTCGCCACCCGTACCTATTGTGTCAACATCATCATGTTCGCTTATCTGTTCAGCATCTCCATGGCACAAGGCGGCGCCATCTGTATCGGGCATCTGATAGGCGAGAAGAAACCTCACGCAGCCTTCCTTATGGGAAAATACGTCATGAAGAAATCCGTCATGATTACCGTCATGCTGTCCTGCATCCTCGCCCTTTCGGGGCATGCCATCTTTGGCTGGCTCACGTCCAACCCCGACATCATACGTATGGGTGCCACCATCCTTATCATAGATGTACTCCTCGAAATAGGCCGCCCCATCAACATCTTCGCCACCAACGCCCTTCGTGCGGCAGGAGATGTCAACTACCCCTTCTACGTAGGGTTGGTGGTGCAGTGGAGTGTAGCTGTAGGTGTGGGATACCTTTTCGGCTTCCCCTTCGGCTGGGGTATCTGCGGCATGTGGGTAGCCTTCCTGTTGGACGAGAATATCCGCGGCTTCATTTTCGTCCGCCGCTGGTATGGCATGAAATGGGTAAACAAAAGTTTCATACGGAGCTGATTTTTTCTCGTAAAAACCTTATCTTTGCCCCTCGAACAAACAAATTATGGCTTTATGGATGCACTATTGAAAGAAACCGTAGATGCCGCTATCAACTCCCGCTATCCAGCATGGCTCCCGAGGAAGAAGGTTGATAGAGGAAATCCTCATTCGCAAGGAAGTAGAAAAGGGCGCATTATTACTCAATGAAGGCAGATAAGCCATAATATCGTATTTGTAGGAAAAGGCATGTTGCGCCAATTCTATTATAAAAACGGTAAAGACGTCACCGAACACTTTTCCTATGAAGGCTGCATCATCATCTGCATAGAAAGTACCTTGAAGCAGGAACCCACCCACCTCATGATTGAGGCACTCGAACCGAGTGTCGTATACCTGCTGCCATACAACAAGCTGCTGACACTTACCGAAATCTCATGGGAAATAAACATGTTCTATCGGAAGATTCTGGAATATTCCCTGATTGTTTCACAGATAAAGGCTGACTCCTGGCGGTTTGAGACTGCACGCGAGCGCTATAACCAGCTCATGGAACATCAGCCCGAAGTCATCAAGCGGGCTCCTTTGTCGCACATTGCGTCCTATCTGCTGATGACCCCCGAAACACTGAGTCGGGTACGTTCGGGCATACTGTAACCCTCCTCCTGTCTGCCCGGAGAATACATATCTGAATTTATATAGAAATTTTACCATTTCTCCCCTAAGCGTGCATTGATTGCCATACAATCATTTCATGCTCAAGGTTGTTTTATATGTATTTAAAATATTAAAATTCAGATTATGAATACTATACATAATTTTTCCGCTTCCCTGATACAGCGGACAAAACAAGCCGGACGATACAGTACATCCGGTATATATACCAGTACAGTGAACAGCTTTTTCCGCTTCATCGGCCACCGTTCCATCACTTTTGCAGATCTCACCCCCAGCCTCATCAAGCAATACGAAGACCGGCTGCTCGGCGAAGGGCGGCGCCATAATACCATATCCACCTATATGCGTATGCTCCGTTCCATCTCTCACCAAGCTGCCGAACAAGGCATTCCATTCACACACAGTATAGACGATTTGTTCGCCTATGTATTCACTGGCTATGAGCTACCGCCAAACGGGCCATCTCTCCTTTACTAATCCGGCGCTTGGTAAATCTTGATTTGGAGAAGAAACCCGCCTTGCGTTTCAGCCGCGACATGTTTCTGTTAAGTTTTTACTTACGAGGCATTCCGTTCGTAGACCTTGTACATCTCCGCAAAACGGATGTCAAGCACAATACCATTTATTATTACCGCCATAAGACCCGTCAGCAATTGTCCGTACATATAGAGTCGTATGCCGCACAGATTATAAATAGGTATAAAAACGAAGCCGCCTCTTCCCCCTATTTGCTACCGATATTATCACTGACCGGGGAAGATGGTTACAGACAATACAAAAGTGCTTTACGGCTCTACAACCAACATTTACACACACTTTCGAAGATGTTACGGTTAAGCATTCCATTAACATCTTATGTAGCCCGCCATAGCTGGGCCACCACTGCCAAAGACGAAGGAGTGGCCATTTCTGTGATTAGTGAAAGCTTAGGACATACTTCTGAAAAGGTAACTCATGTTTACCTTGCTTCTTTTGACAACAATGCGATGAGTAGAGCAAATAAAAAAGTGATTGCAACAATCCATCCAAACAAAAAGAAAAAGCCCTAAAAACTAGAATTTGTAAAAGTATTCCTATTTGTATAGGAGTACTTTTATTATCCAATTTTATTCTCTTACTTACAAGGTAAGAGAATATGTTTTGTGGCTGCAAAGATATGAAAAAGATTACTACAATCGCAAAAAAAATAGATTTATTTTTTAATTCATATTTATCTCATATATAGATATAAGACACATTGCAGCCACTTGTATTTCAGTCTTATATATTTACATAAAAGCCCCCATTTTGAATTCAAAATTAAATTTAATTATGAGATAAAATATCGTTTTACATTTTAATTACATATATAGTCTTTTAATGTAAAATACCTTTTAATGGCTGGTTTATAAGATTATTCTCCAAATAAAATACCACCTCTTACCTTGTAA
>ENA-OQDW01000611-OQDW01000611.1-human-gut-metagenome-genome-assembly--contig:-NODE-611-length-14456-cov-2.611976_pt1 | contig 14456 bp, 13 predicted proteins | sample MGYA00242784_ERZ504613 | MGnify/ENA primary metagenome ERZ504613 (study PRJEB26092, sample SAMD00036330) | human gut metagenome | host: Homo sapiens | study: EMG produced TPA metagenomics assembly of... | reverse complement strand
TCAGATGAAACAAAAAGCGGAGTGAATACTTGATGTATTCACGAGCATTTTTGTGAAATATGACGGGAAATTTGCAAGCAGATGGCGTGCAAAGTCGCCAGACGCTCTTTGTGCGGTATTGCCTTAGGCAATCCCTTTCAAAAATATTCCTCTCTTAAAGAAAAGCGACCCTGTACAGAACCTGTTTTATGGTTTTATACAGGGTTGTTTTTTGCATTTGCAGCAACATAAATTTCATAATTCACAGAATATTTTCAAAAAGTTGTTTCTTCCTTTTTCTTTTTTTGCGGTATAATAGAAAATACTAGCTATATAGTAGAAAGATATATGTTCGTATCATGGAAAATTTGTGAGAGGAGTAAATGAAATTGAAGAAAATCGGAAAAATTTTAGCCGCTTTGACGGCGGTGACCTTGTGTGTCGGAGCATTGCCGGCAGTGCAGGTTGCTTTGCCGCGGGTGTCCATTGCGGCAAGTGCGGAATCCGCAGACGGGTTGACTTACCAACTGATCAACAACAGTACAGAGGTGGCTATCACAGGCTGTGATGATGATGTGACCATTGCCACGATTCCGTCGGAAATTGAGGGGAAGCCGGTTACAAAGATCAGCAGTTATGCGTTTAGTTCGAAATCCAAACTGGTGAAAGTCACAATACCGGACAGCGTGATTTCCATTGAAAATAGTGCTTTTAATGGCTGTAGCCATTTGAGAATTGTGACAATGGCAAATAGTGTGCAAACAATGGGGACTGCCGTATTTGCAAATTGTTCTGAATTAAAAGAAGTTACACTTTCTGAAAGCTTAACAGAAATTAAAGGTTCAACGTTTGACAGCTGTAACAATCTAACGGAGATTGTGATTCCGGATTCTGTAACGACTATAGGAAATTCTGCATTTTCTTCCTGCCCCAGACTGAAGCAGATTTCATTGTCGAAGAACTTGGTAAGCATTGGTAATAATGCATTTCAATCTTGTCCTGCTTTGACTTCTGTGGAACTTCCGGATTCTGTAACGACTATGGGAAACTATGTATTCTGTGATTGTACTGGATTAGAATATGTGTCTATGCCCAAAAGCTTGACAAGCATGGGGTACTCTTTGTTTTCTGGTTGTTCCGCTTTGACTTCTATCGAAATTCCTGATGGCGTTTCTACTTTGAAATCTTACACCTTCTCTAATTGTACCAGTTTGGAAAAGGTGAAATTGCCGGAAAAACTGAGTAAAATGGAATCAGGTGTATTTAACTCCTGCGAATCGCTGCTGGAAGTTGTTCTGCCGGACGGTCTGACTGAAATTGCTGAAGGCACTTTTGGGGATTGCAAAAAATTGATACATGTGGAAATTCCGGATTCTGTGCTTGTTATCAATAAGTACGCATTTCATGGATGCGAAAGCTTGGAAAAGATTTCGATTCCCAACAGTGTGATCAGTATGGGAGATTACACTTTTGATGGTTGTTCTTCATTGAAATCTATTACAGTTCCTGAAAATATTATGTCGTTAGAAGGCCATGCTTTTAATGACTGCTCTAATTTGGAAAGCGTTCTGTTATTTAAAGATGTTACAGAGATTCAGTATGCTGCGTTCAATAATTGTAAGAATCTGAAAGATGTGTATTACACCGGTTCGGAAGATGACTGGAATGCAATGCAGATTGGCGATTATAATGATGCTCTTTTAAACGCCACCATTCACTATAACTGGGATCCCAATGATCCGATTCCTACACAGCCTGTAGTGACCACAACGACACTTCCCACCACCACGACTACTACAACCACTACCACTACTACAGAACCCACAACAGAACAGACCACCGCAGAAACTACAGCTACAACTACCACCAACACCACTGCCGCAACGGCAACCGAAGCGACTGCCACTACCACAGCTACCACAACCACCACGACCACTCCGACAGTTGCAAAGGGTGACGCTTCCGGTGACGGCGTGCTCGACACCAACGATGTATTCGAAGCCATGCTCTACGTGGCATACCGCGGTGCAGGCATGTCCAGCAATCTCACCGCTGACCAGATCGCCGCTGCCGATATTGACGGTGACGGCTCGGTAGATTCCACCGACGTGTACTATATCCTTTACTACGTTGCCCTGCAGGGTGCAGGCAAGAATCCGACTTGGGACTTCGTGCTGGGCAGAAAGTAACCCTAATTTTCCTGAAATAGAGAGCCGCTGTGCAGTTGTGCATGGCGGTTTTTTGTTGCACGTGTAATAAAATGGGATTTGTTTTATTGCAGAACACTTGACTTTGCAAACAAATTCCGTTATAATAAAAGACAGGCTTTTGTGCATCTTGACTTGCGAAAAGCCGTTCCCAGCGGACTGGGATTCCCAAAACAGATTGGAAGGTTAACATGCATACAGAATTTTTAATGGGAAATGCTGCGATTGCCATGGGTGCCATTGCGGCAGGTCTGAACGTGGTTTCCGGCTATCCCGGAACGCCGTCTACCGAGGTGCTGGAAACGACTGCCAAGCACAATGACGGCAGCATTTATGTGGAGTGGTCCACAAACGAAAAAGCGGCAATGGAACTGGCTGCCGGTGCGGCGTACTGCGGTGCACGAACCATGGTGACCATGAAGCAGGTGGGGCTGAACGTGGCTTCTGATCCGCTGATGAGTTTGGCATATATTGGTGTCAAAGGCGGCATGGTGATACTGGTGGCAGACGATCCCGGGCCGATCTCCTCGCAGACCGAACAGGATACGCGGCGGTTTGCGTCGTTCTCCAAGCTGCCTTGCTTCGACCCCTCCGGCGTGCAGGAAGCCTATGACATGATTCAGGAGGCGTTTGCCTATTCGGAGCGTTACCATACACCGGTGCTGTTCCGCCCGACGACCAGAGTTTGTCATGGCTACGCTTCGATCACGGTGAAAGATGCGGCAGAATATCAGGTCAACTCGCCGGAGGGGTTTGTGAAAGACTCCTCCAAGTGGGTGATTTTTCCCAAGCTGTCCTATCAGAATCATATCCGTATGGAAAAGCGGAATACCGAACTGCAAAGTGTCTTTTCGACTATCCCCGCAACCGGATCTATCCGGAAACAGATACCGTATGTAAGAAGGGCATTGCCACCCATGGCATCAGCTTTTCCTATACCATGGAAGCCCTGCACGGCAAAGCTGCACCGCGGCTGCTGAAAGTGGCAACACCGTTCCCGTTTCCGGAACAGCTGGCAGTGGAGTTTTTGCAGGGACTGGACGAGGTGCTGTGTCTGGAGGAACTGGATCCTGTCATTGAACAGGAACTGGTGTACCTCTGCGGCAAGTACCACCTGCCCACCCGTATCCGCGGCAAGCTGACAGAGGACGTGGCTCTTGCCGGAGAAAATTCCTGCGACAGCGTGGCGGCAGATTTGGCAGCCTTTCTGGGCTGGCAGCAGCCGGAGCAGAACACAGCAGACCAGCCACCGGAACTGCCGGTACGTCCGCCGGTGCTCTGTGCCGGCTGTCCGCACAGAGCCTCGTTCTTTGCCGTAAAAGAAGCAATGAAAGGCAAAAAGAGCGTATTCTGCGGAGATATTGGCTGCTATACGCTGGGCAATGCCATGCCGCTGGACATGGTGGATACCTGTCTGTGTATGGGTGCCGGTGTCAACATGACGCAGGGCATTGGAAAAATTGAACCGGATACCACTTGTTTTGCTTTCGTGGGGGATTCCACATTTTTTGCGTCGGCAATTACCGGCATGGTCAATGCGGTATACAATCAGGCAAATATGACGCTGGTGGTGCTGGACAATTCCACCACAGCAATGACCGGACATCAGCCTCACCCCGGCACCGGAAAAACCATGATGGGGCAAGTGGTGGACAAGGTGAGCATCGAGGACACGCTCCACGGCATCGGTGTGAAAACCGTAGAAACCGTAAACCCGCTGCACTTGCAGGAGGCAATTGACTGCGTAAAACGGGTGGCTGTGCAGGACGGTGTAAAGGCGATCATCTTCAAGTCGCCCTGTGCCGTACTCATCAAGTCCGGCAAACCGGCACAGATCGAAGAGAGCAAATGTATACAGTGTAAGAAATGTATCCGGACACTGGGCTGTCCGGCAATCATGCTACAGGACGGCAAGGTGCAGATCGAACAGGCACTTTGTACCGGCTGCGGACTGTGTGCACAGGTCTGCCCCACTGCGGCAATAGGAGGTGCTTGTCATGCGTAAGAATATCATTCTCTGCGGTGTCGGAGGACAGGGCATTGTCCTGACTTCCAAACTGCTGGCAGCGGCGGCAATGGCAAAGGGCATTCCGGTAATGAGTGCGGAAACCATTGGCATGGCACAAAAGGGCGGCAGCGTGTTCAGCTTTCTCCGCATGGGAGAGGAGCTGTACAGCCCCATGTTCCCCAAGGGCACAGCAGATCTTCTGATCGGCTTTGAGCCGGCGGAAGCTGTCCGCATGTTGCCTTATTTGAAACCGGAGGGAACAGTTGTTCTCAACACGCACCCGATTCAGCCGGTAACAGCAACGCTGGGCGGCGGTGCCTATGATGCCGCGGCAATGATCGCCTATTTGCAGAAGCATGCCGGCAATCTGACGATGCTGGACGGCGATGCTGCCTGCCGGAAGATCGGTTCCCCGAAAGTGCTGAACATGGTCATGCTGGGAGCCGTACTCCGCAGCGGGGTACTGCCTTTGACATTAGAAGAAGTGACGGAAACCATGGAACGCACCGTAAAGCCGCAGTTTCGGGAATTGAACCGGAAAGCACTGCATATCGAAGAATAAGAGGTTTTGACAATGAAGATTACACAAACACAGTTGGAACAGGTCAACGACCGCATGCAGGCGTTGATACGCTCAAACAGCTTTTACGGCAAAAAGCTGGAAGCTGCCGGCATGACAGAAGTGCACACGCCGGAGGAATTCGCGAAGCTGCCGTTTTCGGAAAAGAAAGATTTGCGGGACGCGTATCCGCTGGGATTGATGGCAGTACCGGAAGAAGAAATCGTCCGGATCCACTCGTCCTCAGGTACTACGGGCACACCAGTCATTATCCCGTATACCGCCAAGGACGTAGACGACTGGGCAATCCAGTTCAAGCGTTGTTATGAAACTGCCGGTATCACCAAAAAAGACCGGATTCAGATCACACCGGGCTACGGTCTGTGGACAGCCGGTATTGGTTTCCAGAACGGTGCGGAAAAGCTTGGAGCATGGTCATTCCCATGGGACCGGGCAACACCGAGAAGCAGCTGCAAATGATGATGGATATGGAGAGCACCGTGCTGTGTTCCACATCTTCTTATGCGTTGCTGCTGGCAGAGGAAATTGGCAAGCGTGGCATCAAGGACAAGATTCACCTGAAAAAGGGCGTTATCGGTTCAGAGCGTTGGAGTCAGAAAATGCGTGACCGGATTTCCGGCGAACTGGGCATTGAACTGTATGACATTTACGGTCTGACAGAAATCTATGGTCCGGGCATCGGCATCAGCTGCAAGGAAAACTGCGGTATGCACTACTGGAACGACTATATCTATCTGGAGATCATCGATCCGGTCACCGGCGAAAATCTGCCGGACGGCGAGATCGGCGAAATCGTTATCACAACATTGGTCAAGCAGGGTGCACCGCTGATTCGCTATCGTACACACGATCTGTCCCGCATCATTCCGGGCACCTGTGCCTGCGGCAGCAAGTTCCCGCGTATCGACATCATTATGGGCAGAACCGACGACATGATGAAGATCAAGGGCGTAAACGTATTCCCCAGCCAAATCGAGGAGATTCTGAGCACATTTGATGAAATTTCCAGCGAATACCAGATTCGCATCTCTCATCTGGACGGCAAGGACACCATGCGAATCTATGTAGAATCCACCGGTGATGTGGACTTCGCAGACTTGAGCCGCCGCATTGCAGAGCAGGTCAAGAGCCGTATCGGCTTCACACCGATCGTCAAAGTGGTAGAAGTTGGCGTGCTGCCCCGCAGCACCAAAAAGACTGCCCGTGTCATTGACGAACGGTTTAATTGAGGCAACACCGCACAAAGCTGTCATATTGTAAAACTGTAGAACGTGTTCCCACAAAATGATTGTACGGAAAACCGTACATTGCATCTTTGCGGGAACACGTTTTTGCTGTTCGAAAAATGCAAAATATTGTAAATTCTTTTTGAACAGACAGCCCCCTGTCCGATATGAAGTGTATGATAGAGTATGTAAGGAGAATCCCTTGCAGCGAGTACATAGCTGCGGCAGACGACTCGCAGGAATATCGGAAACACCGGAGCATTCCGGACGGAAAGGTGAGGAATATGGCAAAGTATACACTTTTGAAAACGGCAAAAAAATGCGTGTTGTGCCGTCATTGGAACGGTGCAATGGGCAGTACAATGATCCAGATGAAAACGAAGGACTATTTCCAAGTGGAAATGACAGAAAAGCAGACCTGCTACCAGACTGCGAGAACGACACAGGCGTTGAACTCCTGTTCCAAGTTTGAACCCAGATACTAAGAGAAACGCTGCATAAAGGCTTTATGTGTGAATGCGGAATGTGCCCTGTGGCATGTTCCGTATTTTTTGCAAAAAACACTTGACAAACGGTTTGAGTTATGCTATACTAACTATTGTTAGCAAAAACTAACTATACAGAGCGGGAAAAAGCTCTGTTTTTTCGGGAAGGCAGTTAGCTTTTTCTAACTCTTGTATATTTCCAGAGTGATGAGATATACAAAACGTACAGCATTGCAAATCAGAGGTGAAACCATGTCCGAAAGAGAGTGCAGAACATTCGAAAAAAAGCTTGCCCATTTTACGGCACCGACACTGCTGGGCATCAAGTGTGCCAGTCTGGTGTCCTTGTCCCGAGAGGAATTTGACATTCCGGCGTATGCGGCAGCGTTTAATGCACAGGCAGTCCGCGGGGGATTGCAGATGCAGATCATGTGCCGCTGTCAGAAGCGGCAGCTGGTACTGCTGTATCGCCCGAAGCTGCTGCAAAAACGGCTGGAACAGCCGGAAATCCGGCGTTTTCTGCTGCGGTATGGCTACACCGCTGATATGGATCTGGCGGCATGTCTGATGCGGTTGCAGAACCGCATTGCGGAGAAGCCGGAATTTCCCCATGAGATCGGAATTTTTCTGGGGTACCCTTTGGAAGATGTGGACGGCTTTATCACGCATCAGGGGGAGAACTGCAAGCTGTGCGGTTGTTGGAAAGTGTACGGAAACGTGGAGCAGGCACGCCGGACATTTGCCAGCTATGAGAAGTGCAGAGTATTTCTCTGTGCAAAGTTGAGTAAGGGCTGTAATATTTTGCAGGCTCTGAAAATATCATAAAGGTAATATTGCAAAAAGCTTTGCAATGTCACCGGTTGCCGGCGAAAGTCAGCAGAATTTTTAGGAGGAAAAAAGCATGAAAGCAGCAGTAATTTATTGGAGTGGCACAGGCAATACCGAACAGATGGCACAGGCAATCGCAGATGCAGCAGGTGCAGAACTGTTCGCAGTATCTGACTTCAGCGGCAGCATTGCAGACTATGACCGTATCGCATTTGGCTGTTCTGCAATGGGCGATGAGGTTCTGGAAGAAGACGAATTCGAACCGTTCTTCGCTTCGATCGAAGGCGATCTGTCCGGAAAGACCATCGCTCTGTTTGGCTCCTATGGCTGGGGCGACGGCGAATGGATGCGGAACTGGGAAGAACGTGCCAAGAATGACGGTGCAACGCTGGTTGGCGGCGAAGGTCTGATCGTCAACGAAACTCCGGACGATGAAGCACTGGAAAAGTGTGCGGCTCTGGGTGCAGAACTGGTAAAGGAATAAAAGGAAACACTGCAATAAAGCCCGCCTGACGGCTTTGTACGCAATCTGACTACGCATCTTACGCACAAGCTTTATGCAGTGTTCCCTAAGCACCGAAATACAGACAATATCATCTCCTTTATATTTGCAAAAAAGCTGTGCAGATTTTTGATAACCTGCACAGCTTTTTTATCTGGTCACAGCAGCCGGAACGTGCTCCGTTCGCTTTCCAACACGCCCTCTTTTCGCAGCTTGCTGATCTCTGCGGAAAGCCCGCTGCGGTCCACTTCCAGAAAATCCGCCAGTTCCTGCCGGTCAAACGGAATGGTAAACGTGCTGCACCGGTGCCGCTGGGCTTGCTGATTGAGATAGGTCAGCAGTTTTTCCCGTGTAGTACGTTTGGAGGTGATCTCCAGCTTCTGGTGAAACACCAGATTTTTGCGGGCAATGATTTGCAGCAGATGAAAAATCACCTGCTGATGAAATTCGCAGCCGTTGCCGCAGGTGTGCAGAATACGGCTGCCGTCGATCAGCATCACGTCACAGGACGCAGATGCCACTGCCTGTATGGGAATCGATTCCACTTCTGCACAGACAAAGGATTCGCCGAAAATTTGTGCAGGCTCCACGTTTGCCATAATGCTCCGGTTGCCGGAGTAGTCGATACGCCACAGCTGCACCGCACCGGTCAGCACAATGCCAAATCGTTCTGCCTTTTCGCCCTCGTGTATCACAATTTGCCCTCTGTCATAGTGCTGCACCGTGACTTGCAGACAGTGCAGCATGGCGGACAAGTCGCTTTCGGCAATGTGAGCAAACAGCGGACACTGCTTTAAAATTGGAAAAAATTTCTCCATGTGAACCTCCGTTTTGTTGAAATTTCAACATACAAGATGCTGTTATTATACTATAATGGATACAGAAAGTCAAGGCAACAGTATCGAAAGGCAAAACTACACAAAGCTTTTGCGTATGATATGAGGAGGAATACACATGATAAGAAAAATCATTCACATTGACCGTGACAAATGCAACGGCTGCGGAGCCTGTGCCAGGGCGTGTCACGAGGGTGCGATCGACATCATTGACGGAAAGGCGGTGCTGGTGCGGGAACATTTCTGCGACGGTCTGGGCGACTGTCTGCCAGCATGTCCCACCGATGCGATCACTTTTGAGGAGCGGGAAGCTCCTGCCTATGATGAAGCAGCTGTGCAGCGTGCCCAGAAGCTGGCACAGAAAAAGCCCTTTTCCGGCTGTCCGGGAATGCGTGCCAAACAGTTTCAGCGAAGCACTGCTCCCGCAGCAGGAGCAGCCTGTCCCAGTCAGCTTTCCCAGTGGCCGGTGCAGATCAAGCTGGCAGGTGTCATGGCACCCTATTTTGACGATGCCGATCTGCTGATCGCGGCAGACTGTACCGCCTATGCCTACGGAAATTTTCACGAAAAATTTATCCGCGGGAGAATCACTCTGATCGGCTGTCCCAAGCTGGACGCGGTGGACTATGCGGAAAAGCTGACGGCGATTTTTGCGGCACATTCCATTCGCAGTGTCACCGTGGCACGAATGGAAGTGCCCTGCTGCGGCGGTATCGAACAGGCAGTGCAGCGTGCCATTGCGGCAAGCGGAAAAGCCATTTCTTGTCACGTAACGGTGATCGGAACAGACGGAACCATTCAGGAGGAGAGATAACATGGAACAGAAAATGTTTTGCTACCAGTGTGAACAGACTGCAGGCTGTACAGCATGTACCGGAGCCGCAGGCGTGTGCGGCAAAAAAGCCGGCACAGCGAAGCTACAGGACGAACTGACCGGTGCTCTGATCGGACTGGCGAGAGCCGTGGACGGCAATGAAGATCTCGTTACAGAAAAGACAGATGCATTGATGATCGAGAGCCTGTTTATGACTCTGACCAATGTCAATTTTGATGACAGCCGGATTCAGGCACAAATCGACCGCGTGCATCGGGAACAGGGCAGAATGATTCCCCGGTGTGCCGTCTGTGCATCGCCCTGCGGCAGAAACGAAGATTACAACATGGAACAGCTGTGGCAGGCGGAAGAAAATATCCGTTCGCTGAAATCGCTGCTGCTGTTCGGACTGCGTGGCATGGCAGCCTATGCCTATCATGCTATGGTGCTGGGTTATACAGACAACACGGTAAATCAGTTCTTCTATGAAGCACTGATGCAGATCGGGCTGGATCTGACCATGGAGGAACTGCTGCCGGAAGTGCTGAAGCTGGGAGAAGTCAACCTTCGCTGTATGGCATTGCTGGATCGTGCCAACACGGAAACCTACGGCACACCGGAGCCGACCAAGGTATCCATGCAGATCGATGCCGGACCGTTTATTGTAGTTACCGGACACGATCTGAAAGACCTCCAGCTGCTGCTGGAACAGACCAAGGACAAGGGCATTGCCGTCTACACACACGGGGAGATGCTGCCGGCACATGCGTACCCGAAGCTGAAAGCTTATCCGCATCTCAAGGGCAATTTCGGAACAGCATGGCAGAACCAGCAGAAAGAATTCGATGCCATTCCGGCACCGGTGCTGTTTACTACCAACTGCCTGATGCCGCCGAAGCCCAGCTATGCCGACCGTGTTTTTACCACAGAAGCAGTGGGCTTTCCGGAAATGGTACACATCGGCAAGGATAAGGACTTCACGCCAGTCATCGAAAAGGCACTGGAACTGGGCGGCTATGCAGCACCGCAGCAGCAGACCGGCATCAACGGCGGCACAGAACTGACGACCGGATTCGGACACGGTGCTGTACTGTCGGTGGCGGACAAGGTGGTGAATGCTGTCAAGGCAGGGAAGATTCGACACTTCTTCTTGGTTGGCGGCTGTGACGGTGCCAAGGCGGGACGAAACTATTATACAGAATTCGTAAAGCAGACACCGCCGGACACCGTTGTGCTGACGTTGGCATGCGGCAAGTATCGGTTCCATGATCTGGATCTGGGCACTATTGACGGGCTGCCGCGAATCATGGACATGGGACAGTGTAATGATGCCTATAGTGCGATTCAGGTCGCAGTGGCATTGGCAGAGGCATTCGGCTGCGGTGTCAACGAACTGCCCCTGTCCTATGTGCTGTCGTGGTATGAACAGAAAGCAGTCTGCATTCTGCTGACACTGCTGCATCTGGGAATCCGGAATATCCGGCTGGGTCCGTCGCTGCCGGCATTCCTGTCACCGGACGTGCTGCAATATCTGGTAGACAGCTACGGTATCGCTCCGATCACCACACCGGAGCAGGACTTGGCGGAATTGCTACAGTAACGCAGCTTCTTTGAATTGCGATATAGAGAAAATCAAAAAGCCATACCCCAGAGAATAAACGCTCTGTGGTATGGCTTTTTACTTATGGTGTTGTAACTTGTAGAATTATTCCGAACGCAGTGCCACAACAGGGTCTTTTTTTGCCGCACTCTTGGACGGAATAAATCCGGCGATCAGTGTCAGCAGAACGCTGATCGCAATCAGAATGATCGCTGCCGGAACGGGGAGAACTGCACTCAGATTCTGAATGCCGGTGAGGTGGTGTACCAGCAGGTTGATCGGAATGCAGAGCAGATATGTGACCACGATGCCCAGCAAACCAGAGGTAAATCCAATGATAATGGTTTCCGCATTGAACATGCTGGAAACATCTCGCTTTGATGCACCGATCGCACGGAGAATACCGATTTCCTTGGTGCGTTCCTGTACAGAGATCAACGTGATAACGCCGATCATAATGGAGGAAACGATCAGCGAAATGGCAACAAATGCGATCAGCACATAGGTAATGGTGTTGATGATCTTCGTCACCGAGGACATCATCAGTCCCACATAGTCGGTATACTGGATCTGTGCCATTTCGTCCTTGCCCTCGTTGTAGTCTGTAATGGCATCTTCGATCACATCCTTGTCCTCAAAGGTTGCTGCATAGAGATTGATCGATGCAGGGTCGTCCAGATCAATATCCCCCAGTGCTTTCAGGTTGTCCTCATAGGTGGAATCGGAGAACTGCATCATTTCGTCATAGTAATTCGCACACTGTTCCGTAGTCAGGGTGGGGAGCAGCTGGTTCAAAGCTCCTACCAGTTCTGCCGGCTGCATGGCAGCCATTTGCTGCTGTACCTGCTGGGCATACTGTGCCTTGACTTGCTGCATCATCATCTGGGTGAACGTGTCGGTGATTTCGTCGTCACTCATGGATTCCAGATAGGACTGCACATCGCTTTCGCTCATGCTCATCTGCTGTGTCATGCCCTGCAGCATTGCCGCTTCCATATCGCTGCGGCTCATGCCCTGCATTGCCTGCTGTACGGAATCGTTCAGCTGTTCCTCGGTGGGAATGCTCATTATCTGTACATATGCCTGTGCTTTTCCGCCGTCGTCCAGTTCGTTCAGATATTCCAGAAAGGCAGTCTGCTTGTCCGCATCAGAGGTGCTGCCGGAGGTATCCTTGAACGGCAGACCGGTGAAAATATCGGTGTTCTTGCTGTTCTTCTGGGCAGTGATCGCATCGGATTCCTTGCTGTGTTCAATGATATACTTGGTCAGGTCGCTGGTATAGGCAATGGAGCCGGACAGCATCGGAGCAGTGGTATCTTCATTGGGGCGGATAATGCCAGTCACTTTCAGTTTCAGACCGTTGTCGTAGAGGTACTGCAAGCCGGCTTCGGTGTCCCGCAGGTCGGTGTACAGCCCTGTGCTTTCGTCATAGCGGTAGCAGTCGGAATTCAGGATCGTGCGGAAGTCCATGCTGCAAATGTCGGCATAGGACCAGCTTTTGTTGTCCTTTTGCAGTTCCTTGCCGTTCACTGCTGCTTCCATGATGTTGTCCACATCTTCTTTCGGTTCCAGACCGAGGGCGTATAATGTCATATCGTCCAGTTCGTTGTTTTCGTCCAGCACCAGCACGATCTCGTCGTAGCTGTTCGGCCATGAGCCATAGACTACATCGTACTGCTTTTTCAGCAGGTCGTTGATGGGCTTGCCGTTGTCGCCGGGGAGAAGTTCCTGCCACAGATTCATGGACGAACCGCCCATACCCATGGACATCATCGAGGTAGCTTCTTCGCCGAACATGGAAGTGCTGGCATTGGTCATTGCCTGCATATCGATGCCCATGTGTTCCAGTACCATTTCCTGCATCAGTTCTTCGGTGTCGGAGTGGATAATGGTGCCGTCCACATTTTTGGTGTAGATCAGCATGTCCAGATCGTAGGAATACTGTACGCCGTTGACTGCCCTGTGCAAGTCGCTTTCGCTGTCTTTCCGTTCCGATTCAATATAGGACTTGAAGCTTTTCAGGTCGTTTTCGGAAGTTTCCATGTTGTTCAGAGCGTCCATCATATCGTAAACCGCCGATTTCTTGTACACCGCATCATTGCTGTGGGTGCTGTCCGAGGTGGCAGAGCCCATAAAGGTTTCCATCAAGGCACTCAGGTCGGTGTTGGTTTTCTGAATCGTCAGGGGATAGGAGGACAGAGTTTCTTCCTGAATGGTATTGATATAGGTGTTGAAGCCCTGCGAAATGGAGAGCACCAGTGCAATGCCAATGATGCCGATGCTTCCCGCGAAAGAAGTCAGCATGGTTCTGCCTTTTTTGGTGAATAGGTTTTTCAGGGACAGGGAGAATGAAGTGCCGAAAGACATAGAGGCTTTTTCAGCTTTTTGCCGCTTTCGTTTTCTGCTTTGTCTGCCTGTAATTCCCGTCGGTATTCTTCCTCCGTCAGCGGTCTAGAGTCGTCAGTCAGCCTGCCGTCCAGGACGCGAATGATACGGGAGGAATACTGCTCTGCCAGTTCCGGATTGTGTGTGACCATGACGATCAGGCGATTCTTGGAGATCTCCTTGAGGATCTCCATGACCTGAATACTGGTTTCTGTATCCAGAGCACCGGTAGGTTCGTCTGCCAGAATGATATCCGGATTGTTGACCAGTGCCCGTGCGATTGCCACACGCTGCATCTGTCCGCCGGACATCTCACTGGGCTTTTTGGAAAGCTGGTTGCCCAGCCCCACATCTTCCAACGCCTTTTTGGCACGCTTCCGGCGTTCTGCTTGGACACACCGGACAGCGTCAGAGCCAGTTCCACGTTTTGCAGCACAGTCTGGTGGGGGATCAGGTTATAACTCTGGAACACGAAGCCGATCGAGTGATTTCGATAGGTGTCCCAGTCGCGGTCTTTGAAATCCTTGGTGGAGCGTCCGTTGATAATGAGGTCGCCCTCGGTGTACTGATCCAGTCCGCCGATAATGTTCAGCATGGTAGTCTTGCCGCAGCCGGACGGTCCCAGAATGGAAACGAATTCGTTCTGTCGGAATCGCAGGTCAATGCCTTTCAGAGCATGGACGGTGTTTTCTCCGGCGAGATAGTCTTTTTTGATGCCTTTTAATTCCAGCATAAAGGTGCTTTTTCCTCCTTTGGTTGCAGGGAAAGTTCCCTTGAAGCAACTCCGTGCAAGCTTTGCACAGTGCTGCCTTTAGAAAATTGCGGTTGACGCCTAAATTATAACATATTACTGGAAAAATGTCAATCTGCTGCCAGCTGTCAGAGCTTGTGTTCATAGGAAATGTGTGCGGATTTTCGAGCAAATTTTGTTGCAGACAAGGCAAAAATTCGCAGGCATACTTGGTGTCTGGCAAGAATTTTTAACGCAGTATGCAGCAATTGCCGA
>ENA-OQDW01000610-OQDW01000610.1-human-gut-metagenome-genome-assembly--contig:-NODE-610-length-14460-cov-1.750506_pt1 | contig 14460 bp, 19 predicted proteins | sample MGYA00242784_ERZ504613 | MGnify/ENA primary metagenome ERZ504613 (study PRJEB26092, sample SAMD00036330) | human gut metagenome | host: Homo sapiens | study: EMG produced TPA metagenomics assembly of... | reverse complement strand
GACTTCGTAAAACAATAAACCTGCATGGAAGAAATGGCTAAAGATGAAAGCTACGGCGATGCAGTTCTTGGTGGACAGAATCCTCTGGCTATGTTCTGTGCAGGCGCTGATAATGATTGATCTGAGTAACATGAGTATCTATGATCAGGGCTGCAACGAAGAATTCCAGAATGCATGAAGAACTACTTCGAAGGCAACGCATCTTATGATGAAGCTCTCGACCTGTTCTATAAGGCAGTTGTAGAAAAATATCCGGAACTTTCCTATTAATCAAACATTGAAACCTGTGTGCCTGCCTGACCATCAGGCAGGCACACTTTGGATTACAGCAGACTATGGAGGAAGATAATGGCAAAGAATAATAACCATAAAGCGGTCAGCTATAACAAATGGGGATATATCTTCCTGATACCATTTGTAGTAGTATATCTCATATTCCAGCTCGTTCCGCTTATCAGTACAATTTATAACAGTTTCTTTGAAAATTACAGATCTGGATTAACGCAGATAGGACCGAATTTTGTGGGACTTGCCAATTATGCAAAGCTCTTTCAGGGTGGCGATATCTGGATTTATTTTAAAAACACAATGATCATGTGGGTAATGGGATTTATCCCACAGATCCTGGTTTCCCTGCTCCTGGCTGCCTGGTTCTCCAATCCAACCTCCGGCTTAAGGGACAGCGCTTCTTCAAAACAGTTATTTATCTGCCAAACCTGATCATGCATCCGCCTTTGCAATGTTATTCTTTACCTTATTTGCAGACGGCGGTCCCATCAATGCAATGCTGATGCAGTCAGGAATACTGAAACAGGCATATTCCTTTTTCAGCCATGCCTGGAGTGCCAGAACCCTTGTTTGCAGTCCTGAAACTTTCTGATGTGGTTCGGAAATTACAACTATTCTTCTTATGGCAGGTATGATGGGAATTGACTCCTCGCTTTACGAGGCAGCTGAAGTAGACGGTGCAACTTCCTCACAGATTTTCAGAAAGATCACTCTTCCACTCCTTCGTCCAATCCTGATCTATGTTATGATCACATCCCTGATCGGCGGCATGCAGATGTTCGATGTACCTCAGATTCTGACAAACGGAACCGGCGACCCCATGCGTTCCACTATGACACTGATCATGTTCCTGAACAAGCATCTGTTCAGCAAGAACTACGGAATGGGTGGTGCATTATCCGTATTCCTGTTTATTATCACAGGAGTACTCAGCCTGATCGTATTCCGTTTTAATAAGATAAAAGACTGATGGAGGTGAGAAGAATGAATGAAAAAAACTCCAAAAATAAAAAAGGAATGAGCATGAAAGGTCAGCGTACTCTTGCCTATATCGTACTGATCATCATTTCCTTCTTCTGCCTGTTCTGGTTTTATGTACTGTTTATCAATGCCACCAGATCTAATGGCGCACTGAAAAAGGGATTCACAGCCATTCCCGGAGGACATCTCATTGAGAACTGGAAAAATCTTCTCGCAGGAACACTCCCTGTATGGAATGGTATGTTCAACAGTATTTTCATTGCTACCTGCTCAGCTGTTTTATGCACCTATTTTTCAACAATGACTGCTTACGCTATCCATGCATACAATTTTAAAGCAAAAAAATTTATGTTTACTTTTATCCTTGCAGTCATGATGATCCCAACTCAGGTAACTGCTCTTGGATTCCTTCAGCTGTTGGGAAAAATAGGTCTGGACGACTCCTTTGTCCCACTGATCGTTCCAAGTATTGCTGCTCCTGTTACTTTCTTCTATATGAAACAGTACATGGAAAGCAACCTTCCTCTGGAGCTTGTGGAAGCAGCACGTATTGACGGTTCCGGTGAATTTAATACCTTTAACAAAATCGTATTCCCGCTTATGAAACCGGCTATCGCTGTGCAGGCAATTTTTACCTTTGTACAGAGCTGGAATAATTACTTCATTCCGGCGCTGGTCCTTCACTCAGATAAAAAGAAAACACTTCCCGTACTGATTGCACAGCTTCGAAGTGCAGACTTCCTGAAGTTTGACATGGGACAGGTGTATGTAATGATCGCCTTTTCCATCTTCCCGGTCATCATTGTTTACATTCTTCTTTCCAGATTCATTGTAGAAGGTGTTTCCGCAGGTGCGGTTAAGGGTTAGATGCTGATACAACAAAAGCTGTCTGTTCCGGATGCAAATACATCCGGAATCCAGACAGCTTTTTTAATTATTTGCAGTACTGTTCTGTAATGATGTTACTATTTACAGCTCAGAGTTTTATTTTCTTAGATCTCAGCCAGTTTCAGCAGATCCGGGATCTTGGATTCCCAGCCAAGTGCCATGATATGTACACCCTGACAGTATGGCTTGCACTCTTTGATAATACGTGCAGCGATCTCAACACCTGTGATACCTGCTTTTGTCTTTTCTTTGTCTGCTTTCAGTTCCTCGAGCATTTCGTCCGGAACATGAATGCCGGCAACGTTGTTGTTCATGAATTTAGCCATTCCAGCGGACTTCGGAATGATGATACCAACCTGTACAGGTTTTCCGAACTGTTTTGCTTTTTCCATGAATTTGATGAATTTCTCCGGTTCAAATACTGCCTGTGTCTGGAAGTATTCTGCACCTGCTGCTACTTTTCTTTCCATTTTTGCAAGCTGTGCGTCAACGGAATCGCTGCATGGAGATACAACAGCACCCTTGGAGAATTTCGGAGGCTCACCAACCAGTTCATTTCCGCCAAGATCCACACCTGATTCCAGAAGCTTCACTGTGTGAAGAAGGGATACGGAGTCAAGATCGAATACAGGTTTTGCCTGTGGGTGGTCACCCATCTTTGTATGGTCACCTGTAAGGCAGAGGATGTTGTCAATGCCCAGCATTGCAGCGCTGAGAAGATCAGACTCCAGAGCGATACGGTTTCTGTCACGGCATGCAAGCTGGAAAATAGGATTCATGCCTGCATCCTTGAGAACCTTACACATTGCAAGAGATCCAAGACGCATAACAGAAGACTGGTTATCAGTTACGTTAACTGCATGAACATCCTTAAGGTATGTTTTTGCTTCTTCTACCAGCTCATCTACATGGATTCCTTTTGGCGGTCCTACTTCTGCAGAAACTACAAATTCACCACGGTCGAATAATTCTTTCATTTTCATTGTACATTGCTCCAATCATTATAATCTATTTTAATTCATCGTCTGTTGCAAAGTTATGAATCTGTGTCGGACATTTCAGCGCGTCAAGGCGTCCGATCTCTTTCAGACGTCTGTAGATGCGTTCCCATCCACATTCCATTTCGCTGTCCACTTCACATTTACCGTTCTTGGAACCGCCGCACTGGCCATTCACAAGGCTCTTTGAACATGCTGTGATCGGGCAGATTCCGCCTGTCAGGTTCAGGTAGCATTCACCGCACTGGTCACATTTGTACTCTAACGGTGTCACGCCCTGGAAACCTGGTACCGGGTATGTATCGCAGGCTGCACAGACCATCTTATCTTCCAGATATTCTGAAACGGTCTGTACACCAACACCGCAGGAGAATACCAGAACCAGATCTGCTTCCTGGATCTTGCTCATATGTTTCTTAAGACGTAATTCCATATTTTCCGGATTACAGATGTAATCAGTTGTCATGATTCCTGTCACATTTCCTTCAGCTGCAAGTTCCTTCTGAAGTTGGGCAGCTTCTTTTTCCGGAAACGAACTTCTTTACATCCATGACAGTTGATAATGAAAACTTTCTTTCCGGCTGTCAGTGATGTAATCGCTTCTTTTGCTTTTAACTGGGTAATCAACATATTACTTCATCCCCCTTACTGCATTTTTTCCGGCTTTGATACTGTTAATGATCGGAATCTTGGAAGAACAGATATACTGACAGCATCTGCACTCAACACAATCCATAACGTTCATGTCTTTCATGCCCTGCCAGTTCTCGTCTTTCGCATATTTCACGAAATACAGAGGTGAAAGTTCCATCGGACATACATCTACACAGCGTCCGCACTTGATACACGGCTGTTCTTTTGTCTCATCCGGTTCAACGGCAATGATACCATTGGAGCCTTTCATCATCGGTACATCCAGTGTGTTCAGAGGGAATCCCATCATTGGTCCGCCCCATCTTAACCAGAACATCGTCATCTGTAAATCCGCCGCAGTAATCGATCAGCTCTCTTACGCTTGTACCTATCTTGATAACAAAGTTCCAGGATTCTTGATCTTCTCGCCTGTTACTGTAGCAACACGCTCAACCAGAGGCATTCCTGTCTGGATCGCATCGGAGATTGCTTTTACTGTACTGATATTATCTACAACAACGCCGACATCTGCCGGAAGACCGCCGCTTGGAACAATTCTTCCCATAACGCGCTTAATGAGAGTTTTCTCAGCGCCCTGCGGGTATTTGGTTCTTGCAACAAATACTTCCATGTTTCCGATGTCAGCAACTTTTTTCTGCATTAATTCAATGGCATCCGGCTTATTGTCCTCGATAACGATGATACCCTTCTCGGCACCTGTTGTCTTAAGGACTGCTTTCAGGCCAAAAATAATGTCATCTGCATACTCAAGGAGTACTCTGTGGTCTGCTGTTAACAGAGGCTCACATTCACATCCGTTGAGAAGGATGGTATCAACCGGTTTTGCAGGTTTCAGCTTGACACAGGTCGGGAAACCTGCACCGCCCATACCAACGATTCCGGCTTCACGAATGATATCAATGATCTCATCCGGAGTAAGATTGTCAAGATCACCATGTGCTGTACGGATTCGTGCAGAGTTATTTTTCCATCCGATTCAATAACAACAGCCATCACTTCGCTTCCGCGTGTACCATGCATACGCGGTTCAACAGCAACTACGGTTCCGCTTACACTGGAATGTACCGGAGCACTGATAAATCCGGCAGCTTCACCGATCTTCTGACCAACTTTTACAGTGTCACCAACCTGAACGATCGGATTAGCCGGTGCGCCAGATGCTGTGACATGGAGATCACAACTGTCTTCGGATCCGGGAATTTCTTCAGAGCGATATGCTCACTGAATTCCTTACGTTCTGACGGATGAACACCGCCGTAATATCCGTCCAGTCTGTCTTCTCTGATGGACTTCACATAGTCGTTGATCACTTTGAAATTAACTTTGGAGAAATCACGAACCTGTACAGGCTGGTTTAAGAATTCTTCCAGACGTCCCTGTTTTGCAAGTCTCTGGTAAATCTTCTCCCATGCACAGTCTTTGTTCGGATCTACTTCGCATTTTCCATTCTTTGCTCCACCGCACTGTCCATTGACAAGACTCTTTGAACAGTCAACGATCGGACAGACACCTCCGGTAATGTTCAGATAACACTGCGCACATGCGTCACAGCTCTTCTTGGTAAGTGCCATGCCATGATGACCTCTGTAGTTAAGGGTGTTGCTTGCAGCAACTACCGGCTTACCTGCCAGATCCGCAACGGTCTGAATACCAAGGCCACAGGAAATTACTACTACATTCTCTGTACCTTCCGGAATCAGATCCTGTAATTTTCTTTCTGTGTGCATCTTGTTGCATAAGAAATCAAATTTTGCACTGCCTGTAACATTCTTTCCCTGATCTGCAGCGAATTTCAGGAACTCGTCACAATCCGGTTCGTCAACAGTTTCAAATTCTTTGAAACATTTGTTGCAGGCAATCACAAACAGGTTGTCCTTACCGTCAAGCACTGATGCAAGTTCATCACTGCTTTTCAGTTTGTACTTAGTATAGTTTTCCAATTGCTCACCTTCCTTATGATAAAATAGTAAAAATTATATCCTTATGGTATCTGCTCTTATACGTTCCCTCCATCTCTCTGCACTCAAAAAAAGGGCCAATAAAACCAGATAAATAAGTTCAATATATATTCCTTAATAAATGTATCACAAAATGCTCATTTTATCCAGTTTTATTGGCAAATTTTATAAATTTCTTCTATGGTTTCATCCTAAATTTCTATAAAGTATGGATATTTGTGCTGAATGGGGCAGGAATGATTTTTTATTTCCGGTCAGAGGTAAGACATACAGGTACCGGATCTCGGATTTCCATTCTGTCAGGTTCTACCAGGCAGTCATAAGCCAGAATATGCACTCCTGCCTTTTTCGCCTCCTGCAGGGTTTCTCCAAATTCCCGATGAGTCTCCCAGTTGGCTCAAACCTGTCAACTCCCTTCATCTGGATCACCAGAAGCAGATAAGCTTCGTATCCTTCCTGCATACAATGGATCAGCTCCTTCAGATGCTTCACACCTCTTTCTGTCGGTGCATCCGGGAAACGTGCTATATTGTCAGATTCCAGAGTGACACCTTTTACTTCTATAAAAGCCTTACGTTTCTCTGAGCAGACATAAAGATCAAATCTGGAATTTCCATAAGTCTTCTCAGGCGTTACCTGAACCTTTTCCGGAAAGATGTCCTGCCTTTACCCACTCCAGTGCTGCCTTATTGGGAATCTGAGAGTCCATATTGATCAGACCCCTGCCCTTTTTATTTACGCAGATCAGATCATAGGCTGTCTTTCTCGCCGGATTGCTGCTCTTTTCCAGAAAGACCTGTACCCCCGGAATCAGAAGCTCTCTGCACCTGCCTGTATTCTTTACATGAACCGTTTCCACCTGTCCATTGATCTCCACATGTGACAAATAAACGATTGGGGCGGTCTATGAAACGGCCCTCTGTGATGTGTTCGTACTTCATATTTTCTGATTGACCACGCTTTCTATTTTTTCTTTGTTCTTTTTTACACACTGTATATACCATAGCATGTTTTCCTCATATCTACAACATTCTCACCTTGGGAAACTATTCTCCAGGCAAAGTGCCCCCACCGACTTCTTCATTCGGATACGTTTCATACCCCGACAGTGTCTGGCGCCTCTCGGAATAGGCTTTTACTTTTTCCCCATAGAGGTAGGGATCGTTTCCATTTACAATCCCCCATTGCATTAACAATGCTGCGCTCCACTGACAAAGGGTGCTGCAAAGGAAGTCCCTGTTACTATTCTGTAACCGCCACCAGGTACAGGAGCAACTATGTTCACTCCAGGTGCCACCAGATCCGGTTTCAGATATGGCAGCATCCTGCTGCCCCTTCCGGAAAAGTCCGCATAGGAGTCAACCAGCGAATCATATGCTCCAACTGCAATAATCCGCCGGGCTGTAGCGGGTATGGTCAAAGTCCCATATGCCCTTGGTTCATAAAACCCAGTTCCTCTGTTCAGGGTATTTCCACCTGGCAGCCACAGGTAATATTCTCCTCCCCTGACCTTTTTTCCACTTAAGATGATTTTCCAGTCTCCACTGTCCACATAAGTTTCCACAGGAAGGAAATCTATGTAGATTTCCTGTGTCAGATGATAGGGCCAGGTTTGCCATAATAGATTAAAAGTTCTGTATTTCCCCGTCTGTACCTCTGAGGCCAAGCTTTTCATCTAAGGGGCCGATCCGGTTTCCGGATGGATTTTCAATATAAATGCTCATCTCGTCCTCATAGGATTTCCATAACTGCACATTTAATGTTGGTTCCCTGCTGCTCACAGATAATTCTATCTGTCTGGTCTGTCCCTGTCTCAGGTTCCTCCCTCATGCAGAGGCTGATTGCCATTGTTCCCTGTACCTGTACAGATAACCAGACGTCCCGTGGAAGAAACCATATCTATATATGTTTCAAGAAGGGAATCTCCCTTATGTGAACCATAGTTATTTCCAAAACTGATATTGATAACCATCGGCCGCCCCAAAGACAATGACTGACGCACCAAATAATCAATTCCCTGTATCAGTTCGGTTGTTCTTGGGAAAGAATTTTCTCTGGGAATCCCCATTTTTACCACTATCAGGTCACTCTCATAAGCTACTCCCTGATTGACTCCATCGGAAGCTCTCCCATTTCCTGCCGTGATTCCCAGCACTGAGGTTCCATGTCCACTGTAATCCACAGATGGAACAAGGCGCCTGCCCTGGTTTTCTCCAAGTGCAAGCGCCTCATCGATCTGCTCTTTCGTATATTCAGTTCCTGTCACATATCCCTGGGGTGGATTTCCCTGTATGCTCTGATCCCATAAACGTAAAATTCTGCTGCTTCCGTCTGCATTTCGGAAATCAGGGTGAAAATAATCCACTCCTGAATCCACAACTCCTGTCAGGATTCCTTTTCCCGTCAGTCCATTCCTGCCGGTCTGCACTGTGCGGATGCAGCTTGCTCCCTTTGCCTGAAACAATTCAAAATACAACCGTTTTGGCTTCTCCATAAATTCCACCTGCACTCTGTGGGAATACTTATCAATCTCACTTTCCGGCAAAGTTACCACTGCATAGCCGCCTAACAGTGGCACTACCTGAATTCCATTTCCAGCCAGACCACTTTCCAGTCCGCTATACTTTATGATCACATCCCATAACCTGGTTGCAGGATCATATCCTACATTAAGATTTCCCGACTTTCTGCGCTCCTGTGGTGTTGCATCCATCGCAAGATTTAAAAGGTTATCTATTTTCTGGTCCGGCATAAATGATTCCTTTTCATTATACACTTACTTATATTATATGTATTCTATGAGAATTGCTAATGCAGATAAATGCTCTGAGTGCATCAAACGGAATACAGCTTTTTACAACCTATAAATAAAAATGCCATCAGTTACAAACTTGCTCCGCAACTGACAGCATTTCAGCTTACAAATATTTCTGCATATCATCCCGCAGATTCTCTTCCATTCCAATAAGCTTCTTTGCAATGGAAATACTTTCGGACGACGCATCTTTGCATTGGTGCATGGCTTCTGTGATAGACTGGGTTCCCATGTTGCAGCCATTCATGATGATCTTAACCGCCTGTTTATTCTCATCTTCTCCGGTCATCATTTTTACACCTGTCGTCATCCACGAAAATGTGGATACCATAACACCCGGTTCTTTCTCCGGCTGGCCTGCGCGAAGAAGTATTTTGGAAATTTCCTCTTCCAGTTCCTTGTGTTTTGAACAGGATTTTTCAATCGTTGCTGCGATTTTGGCATCTGTCACATGATGCTGTACCTGTTCCATGCTCTCAATTCCCATCTTGCATCCGACACTGCATTCTTCTAATAGTTTCTTTGTGCTGTTGTCCATGTCTGTCCTCCTGTATAAAAATTTACTTTCTACATGGAAGATAGTATACGTACTTTTTGACTATTTATGTATCTTTCCCGTTACTGGGTACGGAGTGTATAGTGGTTCAGTTGTCAAGACAAAAATCTAAGCTTTTTATAATGAACTGATATATGTAACTGAGTAGGGGAGAAAATCCCCCCTTAGACCGCATGATTAATATCTCCTTACAATACTGTTTTTTCTGCACGATTATACAGGTATAGAAACCTTAGTTTTTTTGCCTTTCAACCAATTCAGAAAAGAAACCTCCTGCTTTACTCAAAGACTGGTAGGTGCCATCTTCAATAATGTGCCCTTTATCCAAAACGATAATCCGATCACATTCTTTGATTGTGGACAATCGATGTGCAATCACAATTCTTGTACTTTTTAAGTTTTTCAAAGAATCAGAAACATGTTTCTGTGTAATGTTATCAAGTGCAGAGGTTGCCTCGTCAAACAAAAGCACTTTCGGTTTTGTAACAATTGCACGCGCAATCATCAAACGTTGTCTCTGCCCTCCCGATATTCCACCGGAACCTTCACTTAATATCGTATGCATCCCCATCGGCATATTGCGTATATCATCTGCTACACCAGCCATCTCCGCTGCCTCCCAAGCCTCCTTTAACCCAAGCTGCGGTGCTGAAATCGTAATATTAGAAAAAATATCACCATTAAAGAGTTTTCCGTTTTGCATCACAACACCAATCTGCTGACGCAAAGATTTTTGATCTAACTTCTGAATATCCTTCCCATCATAATATACAGCTCCGGATTTCGGTGTTTCAAATCCCATCATTAATCGCATTAACGTTGTTTTTCCACAGCCGGTTGTCCCGACTATCGCAAGATACTGACCTCTGGGAATTTTAAGATTCAAATGGTCAATGATCCACGGTCCATCATCAGTATAGCGGAAAGATATATTATTTAACTCAATGCTTCCTTTAACCTTTTTTACAATTTGACGCTCTTCACATACTTCCGGCTTTGCTTTCAGTATCGGTTCCGCAAGATCCATGATCGGACGAAGAGCTGATATCATAGCTGCTACTGAAGTCAATTCCAAAATTGCTCCGCTCACCATTCCAAAAGATGTATTAAATGCCGCGTACTGAGGAACACTTAATGATTTGTTCGCCGCAACAGCGAATAACAACATGCTTCCTAATATCGTGACAACCGGTGACAATGCATTTTGAACTTTGAACGCAAACGGCGGATTATACCTGGCCTTAGCTCCATCTGATATTTTTCTGCCCATTTTGCAAATGCACGCTCCTCACATCCTGCAAGTTTGATTTTCTGAATTCCCGAAAAGATCTCATATACAATACCCTGTACTTTTGTGGATGCTTCAAGTTCCATTGTCATTACAGTCAACCGCCCGTAAACACTGACTCCCGCAATAAGAAGCTGAACGAAAAGAACTGCCAGAGCCGGCAAAAACATAACAGGAGCAATACTTAAAATCTGTATAAGATATACCGAGGAAAACAATGCCGTCATACCAAATCCCAATAATATTTCGCCAAAAATGGTACACAATTCTGTGAGAGCCATCACCCTCTCAGACAATTCACCTGCTGAATACTCTTTAAAAAACTGAACCGGTAAATTCAGGATTCTTGCAAACACAGCACTTTGGAGCTCAACTTTCATTTTCTGCTCTACACGTCCCCTCATCATCTCTTTTACAACAGAAAAAAGAAATTTTGAAACAGCAGTTCCCGCTAAAAGGACGGCAATAGAACCAACCATAATCGCCTGACTGATGGCAGTATATTCTCCAGCAGAAAAGTAGTCGCCATTGGAACGATCAGACTAACAGCATAATTGCTAATCCCGTAACTATCATATAAACTTTATCCTGACTTGTGAACGATTTCAGTATAAATTTAAACAGGTCTTTTTGTGTCAATTCCCTTTGCGGAAGCGGACGGTAAAAACAAACCGCTTCTTCGCAGAGCTCTTTTGCTGTCTGCGAATCAACACGATTCTTTGATTTTCCTTTTATATCCTGATAATAATAATGATCTCCTTTTCCCTGAAGGAGGGCTATCATCTGTCCATCTTTTCTTTCTGCCAGGATTGGTCCCATAACAATTCTTTCCACCATTCGCCTGCCAATTTAATACGTCTTCTCATGATCCCGCTTGGACGAAACAGATATTCCATCTGTTCTTCCAAATCCACAATATTGTCCGGCACAGTATTAACTTCAAGATGGAAATAACGACAAATCTGCGTCAATGCATTCTGATTTCCAGTGCTCCGGGTGTCTGCAAAGGTCTCATTGGTCTCCTTCATAACAACTGATGCCAGATTCCAGTATGCCTTTTGAAGCTGTTGTTTATTATTTGAAATTCTTTCTCTAATTTGACTGTCAAACCACCCCATATTAAACCTCTTATTCCATTGTAACCAATTGGGAATACATTCCGCCCAGCTTATATAATTCCTCGTGAGTGCCTCTCTCTTTTATCTGACCATGCTCTAACACAATAATTTCATTACAGTCCCTGATCGTAGAAAGACGATGTGCAACTACTATCGTAGTAATTCCACGGTTTTTGATCGCCTTGGTGACTTCATATTCTGTTTTAGCATCCAGGGCTGACGTTGCCTCATCTAAGATCACGATTGTAGGGTCTCCTGCCAAAACTCTTGCAATCTCAAAACGCTGGCGCTGTCCACCACTAAAATTGCGGCCTCCTGCATCAATCTTGTGTTCATACCCTCCCGGACGCGCCATAATATCCTGATAGATCTGGGCATCCCGAGACGCAAGGATCACTTCGTAATCCGTAATGCTCTTATCCCACATTTTGATATTTTCCGAAATACTATCCTCAAATAATGTGATCTCCTGATCAACAACAGATAGCGAACCTAAAAACGACTCTCTTGGTATCTCAGTTATCTTTTTTCCATCGTAAAGGATTTCTCCCTCCCACGGTTCATAGAGCCCCGAAATCAGCTTTGCAATCGTAGACTTTCCGCAGCCAGATGGTCCTACAAAAGCAACTTTATCTCCGGGATGAATGATCAGATTAAAGTCTTTCAGAAGCGGCTCCTCCAATTTCGAGTATCCAAAAGTCACATGCCGAAGTTCTATTGTTCCTTTCAGCTTCTCAAATTCAGTAATATCATCCTCTGAAAACGTCTTTACATAACTGTTGTCAGAAGCATATTTCATAACATCCTGTACACGTTCCATAGAAGTACGTGTTTCCTGAATACTTTGTCCAATATCAAGCAGGCTTTCCACAGGCATCATAAATTGCTGAAGCAAACTCTGAAATGCCACAAGCATACCAACACTAAATTTTCCTTTCATGATCAGCCACACACCAATGGTAAGAATTACCGCATTCGACAATTCCTGAAGCAAAACCGGAATGCTCAGAAAGAAGCTATCATTTCTTAACTGCTTTACTGTCTGGATATTTGCTGAAGCCTGAAATCCAGCCCATCTTTCAAAGAACCCATTTTCTGCACCTGAACTTTTAATACTCTCTATCATATCAATTCCTGACATAGTTGCAGAATCCACTTTACTTTCATCCCTCATACGAACTCTGGTAGTTTCCACCCGCATATGTGATGCGATCTGAGACGCAAGCAGATTTAACACAATCGCAATACAACCTACAAAAGTCAAAACCACACTGTAACGTATCATGATTATAAAATAGAAAAACAACAGTATAATCTGGATAAATACCGGAGCTATTTTTGCGATCAAAGTCTCTGCAATCTGATCATTCAGTTTTTGTCTGCCAGCAAGGTCTCCCACCATTCGTTGTGCATAAAAATCCATGGGCAGATGAAGCATATGCCACATAAATGAGGCATTTGATACAATAGCAAGCTTTCCTTTAATTCTGTAAAGATATATCTCATTAAGAAAACCAACAATCATTCGGAATATAGCAGTGAAAAGCATTGCCACCAGAAGCATTTCAAGCCAATGCATATTATGTCCGGGCAAAATCTGATCCGTAAATATTCTGGCAAACACGGGAGTAACCAAGCCTACAAAAGCAACAAGGACAGCCGTAATCATTACAAAAATCACAGAAGCCGTTGTATTGGCCAGTCTATCCTTCAAAAACTTAAATACACTTTCCGGCTTTCCACCCTTCTCAAAGTTTTCTCCTGGTGTGAACTCAATACATACTCCTGTAAAAGAATGATCAAATTCTTCCATTGTTACCTTGATCGTTCCACGTGCAGGATCATTAATTACAGCTGCATTTTTGTAAAACCGCATAACACAACAAAATGATTAAAGTTCCAATGGATAATTGCAGGATAAGTAACATTCTCTTTTACTTCGTCTACCCCATATCGATGCGCTTTTACCTCTAGCCCATAACTTCTTCCGGCTTTTGCAATACTGGAAGCTTTGCTTCCATCTCTTGATACTCCACAATCACTACGAACTTGTTCAAGCGGTAACCACTTGCCATGATACGCAAGAATCATAGCAAGGCTTGCTGCACCACATTCCAGGGCTTCCATCTGCATAATAACCGGAACTGTAATTCTTTTTTTTCTCTTTTTCATAGCACTCTCCTAGAGCGTGTTTGAAAATGCTTTTCGCAAGATGTGCGTCACAATTTATGGGAGATTTTGTCCGGATGAGGGCGTCGTAGCGGGCTACGGCAACCGAATTTGGACAAAATATACCGCAAAGTGGGGCGTGCAGATTGCGGGGAATGATTTTTCAAACACGCTCTAGATGAATCTAAAGATTCGTCTAAAAATGCAGCTGCCCCTGCAGCCAAATCAGCCCCTTAAATCTGCGTCCCACAGCCGGTTCTCCTAGCAGATCCGCACAGTTTATACACACATCGAACTGGATATCATTGCACTCGATGGTCATCTGGCACAATTTCTCACCAGTGAGAATGTTCTTAAAATTCACAAAATCCACGATCTCGCCCATCACACTATACTGGTCACATTCAATTCCATGAGGCATAAAACAGGTATCCACAATTTGTCAGCACATCATCTGTAAACAATACGCTCAGAAATCATGGAATACATATCCATATCTTCCATTGTAAGGTCTTCCATGGCTTCTTCATCACCATTTCTGGCAGCCGCGATCAGATTATTGCGGTTTTTGTCAGCTCCCGCTCTACTTTTACAGCTTCTTTATCTTTCTGGACCGGAAAAAGGATCTTCCTTCTCTTGCCAGTCCTGTAATCGTCAGTGGCTGTCCTTCACGCACATTCCCTTATACTTCCTCCAGCATATATTCTGCAGGATTCTGAAGATAAAGATCAAAGTCACGCCAAGGCG
>ENA-OQDW01000609-OQDW01000609.1-human-gut-metagenome-genome-assembly--contig:-NODE-609-length-14473-cov-1.732120_pt1 | contig 14473 bp, 21 predicted proteins | sample MGYA00242784_ERZ504613 | MGnify/ENA primary metagenome ERZ504613 (study PRJEB26092, sample SAMD00036330) | human gut metagenome | host: Homo sapiens | study: EMG produced TPA metagenomics assembly of... | reverse complement strand
ATATACTCTCCGGATGCAAGCGCTGCTGCCGCATTGGTTGCTCCTGAAATCCCCTGATTTTTTTCTAATAATTTAATTTTAATCCGGCTATTTTTCATTGCAGATAAGTGGCTCTCTTACCTCCTGCTTTGTAGAACAGTCATCTGCAATGCAAATCTCCCAGTTTTTGTAATTCTGCTTTTCTATAGATTCAATCGCCTTATCAACCACTTAATTTCTACATTATATACAGGCATTACAATGGAAAAAAGAATCTCTCCACCATAATTTTTTTAATTTTTCTTCTCATTCAGATGTTTCTCCTCCTTCTTCTCAAATATCATACTATAGGAAGAAAAAAAGTGCAATCCTGCTCGATATAAATGAATTCTACGAGGCAGAACAAAAATATCAATCAAAAAAATAGAAATCAGCTCTTCTTACATTCTTAAGCCAATTTCTATTTCTTTTTATAATCTATTCATTCATATTCGCCAGTTTCGCTGCCTGGTCTGCCGCAATCAGGCTATCTATGATCTCGTCCAGATCTCCATTCATAATATTATCAATCTTATACAACGTCAATTTGATACGGTGTTCTGTCACACGTCCCTGTGGGAAGTTGTATGTTCTGATCTTTTCAGAACGATCTCCTGTACCAATCTGGCTTCTTCTTGCTTCCGCCTCTGCTGACTGCTGTTTTTCCAACTCTAACTCATACAGCTTTGAACGAAGTAAACGGAACGCTTTTTCCTTGTTCTGTAACTGTGATTTTTCTGTCTGGCTGTAAATTACAATTCCTGTCGGGTAGTGAGTCAGACGAACCGCTGAGTCAGTTGTATTGACACACTGTCCACCATTTCCGGACGCACGCATAACATCGATACGGATATCTTTTTCATCAATGACAACATCCACTTCTTCCGCCTCCGGCATGACTGCCACAGTGATTGTAGAAGTGTGGATACGTCCGCCGGATTCTGTCTCCGGAACACGCTGCACACGATGTACACCACTTTCATATTTCATTCGTGAATATACACCTTGACCACTTACCATAAATACAACTTCTTTGAATCCTCCGATCCCATTTTCACTAAATGAAATCATCTCGGTCTTCCAATGCCTGCTCTCCGCATAATGCACATACATACGGTACACTTCTGCCGCAAACAATGCAGATTCATCTCCACCTGCACCCGCGCGGATCTCGACCATAATGTTCTTATCATCGTTCGGGTCTTTTGGAAGAAGTAAAATCTTCAATTCATGCTCCAGCTCTTCCACACGCTTTTTAGAAGAAGAAAGCTCCTCTTTTGCAAGCTCGCGCATCTCTTCGTCAGACTCCATCTCCAACATCTCTTCACTGTCTGTGATTGCCTGCTTCGCACTCTTATATTCATTGTATGCTTCTACAATCGGAGCAAGATCTGATTGCTCTTTCATCAATTTTCTGAAACGATTCTGATCGTTTGCCACATCCGGTTCCTGCAGTTCACTCATAAGCTCTTCAAAACGAATAAGCAAATCATCTAATTTATCAAACATGTCCATTCCTCCATATTCTCATCCGCCCGCATGGCGGGCAACATTTTCTTCTATACTATATACCTTTTTCTATGTGTTCACCTTCTGCAATATTGTACACGCCAAAGACAACCCGGTCAAGTCCTGCGAGGTCCTTTTTCACCATCACATCCTCAAATCCGGCTTTTTCCATCAGACATTTTACATCCTGCCCCTGATCATGTCCAATCTCAAAATACAACATTCCACCTTTTTTCAGATACATCGGACTTTGTTCTATCAATTTTCTATAAAAATAAAGTCCATCCTCTTTTCCGTCAAGAGCAAGAATCGGATCGTGGCATCTCACCTCTTCTTTTAATTCTTCAATCACCGCTGTTCTGATATATGGTGGATTTGACACAATCACATCATACTTATCCACAATATTTTCAAATAAATCGCTTTTTATCAACAGTGGTTCCACCTGATGTTTCTCGGCATTTTTTTTTGCTGTCTTCAGAGCTTCGTCTGAAATATCTGCTCCCACTCCCTGCGCGATCTTTCCTAATTTCATCAGACTGATCAGTATACAACCGGAACCGGTACACATATCCAGCACTTTCATCTGTGGCTGAACATAAGACAGCACACATTCCACCAACGTCTCCGTGTCTTGCCTTGGAACAAGGACATGTTCATTGACCGCAAATTCCAATCCCATAAATTCCTGAACACCTGTGATATGCTGAAGTGGAATATGCTGCGCCCTCTGCTCCAGATAGGCTTTATATAAAGAGCCCTGCTCATCCGTGATCTTCTCATCCGGCTTCAAAAAATATGCTGTTCTGTCAAGCCCTGTGACAAATTCAAGCAGATACCATGCATCAACAGAACACTCTTCAATCCCAGCTGCGTTTAATCGCTCCCGGCCATATTCATACGCTTCTTTCAATGTCATCTTACATCCGCTCCAAAATTTTCTCTCAGATATTCTTTCCAGTCAAATACTTCCTCCACTGCCTTGATTGCCACTTCGATCATATCGTCTTCCGGCTCTTTTGTCGTCAGATTCTGAAGCGCCAGTCCCGGTTTACTCAAAAGCTCTACGACTGGATTGTCGCTGTTTCCCGCCAAACGAATCATCTCATAAGAAATTCCTGCAATCAGTGGAAATCAGCGCAATACGGACACAACTCTTAGCACCGGAGATTCTACGGTAATAAAAAAACATACAATGATGCTGACAAACAACACAAAAAACAGAAAGCTTGTTCCACAACGTTTGTGCTGCTTCGAACTTTTTCTTACATTCTCCACATTCAACTCTAATCCGTGCTCAATGCAATTGATACATTTATGCTCTGCACCGTGGTACATAAAAACCCTCTGTATATCCTTCATCCGAGAAATGAGCAAGATATAGCCGATAAAAATAGCAATTCTGATCAAACCTTCTATGACAGACTTTATAAATCTGGAGGAAATAACTTTGTCAAACAAACCGGAAATAAAATATGGCAGCACCATAAATATTCCCATCGCCAGCACAATCGAAACTGCCACGGTAATTCCCATAAGCACATTTTCCTTTTTCTCCTGTTTCTTTGCTTCTTCCTCCGTCAAGACACGTGACGTCTCCTCCTCTTCATAAAAGCTGGCTGAATAAGTAAGCGTCTTCATACCTAATACCATGGAATCTATAAAATTAAAAATTCCTCTGATAAACGGAATCTTAGTGAGCTTTTCCCACTTTATAAAACTCCTATATTCGTTCTTTTTGATTCAATCTCTTTGTCAGGCTTTCGCACTGCAACCGCATAGTCCTTGCCGTTTTTCATCATAATTCCTTCGAGTACAGCCTGACCGCCTATGTTTGATGATTTCATAGTTCCTGCCTTTCCATAAAGAAACAAAAGGGTTGAGATGCATTGACCTCAACCCGTTCATTTGGATTCTCTTATTCCTGAATTCCGTATTTTTTGTTAAACTTATCAACACGACCACGAGCCTGAGCAGCTTTTTGTTGTCCTGTGTAGAATGGATGACATTTTGAACAAATTTCTACGTGGATATCTTCTTTTGTAGATCCTGTTACAAATGTGTTCCCACAGTTACATGTTACTGTTGCTTGATGGTATTCTGGATGTATTCCTTCTCTCATGATTTTCACCTCTTTAATAATTTTATTTGTGCGTAGCCATCGTCTGTCAAGTACATCTCAAACGATGCCCGCGATGATTTCTACTTTCTAAACAGCTTTGTCATTGTACCACAGATGCCAGTTCTTTGCAAGTTTTTCTATAAAATTTTTTATAAAACTTCGTCTTTTTTACCATTTGAACAAATTCTTCGTTGTTCTTTGTACGTGCAAACATGTTCAAAATGTTGTCTACTGCCTCATCCGGCTTCATTCCATTCAACGCTTTTCGCATTGTATAAACCGCCTCCTGCTCCTCCGAAGACAGCAGAAGATCCTCACGTCTTGTCCCTGATTTTGGAATATCAATCGCAGGGAATACTCGTTTTTCCTGTAATTTACGATCTAATACAAGTTCCATGTTACCGGTTCCTTTAAATTCTTCATAGATGACATCATCCATCTTACTTCCGGTATCTACAAGCGCTGTGGCAAGAATGGTAAGGCTTCCGCCTTCTCTCATATTTCTCGCCGCACCAAAGATTCGTTTTGGCATATGAAGCGCAGCCGGATCAAGACCTCCCGACAATGTTCTTCCACTCGGTGGAACAGTAAGGTTATATGCCCTTGCAAGTCTTGTAATACTGTCTAACAGAATCATGACATCTTTTTTATGCTCTACCAGGCGTTTTGCACGCTCGATCACCATCTCTGATACACGTCTGTGATGTTCCGGCAGCTCGTCAAATGTAGAATAGATCACTTCTACATTCTCTCCTGTGATTGCTTCTTTTATGTCTGTTACTTCTTCCGGACGCTCATCAATCAGAAGAATCAGCAAATGCATCTCCGGATTATTTTTCAAAACAGACTGTGCCACCTGCTTTAACAGCGTTGTCTTACCCGCTTTCGGCGGAGACACGATCATACCACGTTGTCCTTTTCCTAATTGGCGACAACAGGTCTACAATCCTCATCGCCGTACTGCTCTGTCCGTTCTCAAGACGCAGTCTTTCATTCGGGAAAATCGGTGTCATATCTTCAAAATTCGACTCTTTTTGTCGCCTCACTCGGAGAAACTCCATTAATCTTTGTAAGATACAAAAGGGCGCTGAATTTTTCTGCCTGTGTCTTAATCCTTGTATTTCCGGAGATAATATCTCCAGTCTTCAAGCCAAATCTGCGGATTTGAGACGGGGAAACATACACATCATTCTCTCCCGGAAGATAATTATCGCTTCGAATAAATCCATATCCATCCGGGAGTACCTCTATAATTCCGTGTGCCACCTGCCGCTGTCAAGCTGCTCAATATCTGCCACACCGGCTTTTTCATTCTTAATCTCCTCTTTTACTTCTTTTGCTTTATCTTTTTCGTCCTGTTCCAGCATCAGTTCTATCAGCTCTGATTTCTTCATAGTGCTGACACCTTTTAATTTTCTTGCTTTCGCAATATCTCTTAATGCTGCTAGTGACAGAGATTCATACTTTTCTCTCATACTTACATCCTTTCTCTATTCAAATACCATACTGTGGGATTTCACTGTCTGAATTGACTACATTGAATTTTCTGATTCCTATTATACACTACTTTTCTCAGAAGATAAAGTATTTTTTTCATCTCAGTTGATTTGAGTTCCGCACAATGGTATGATAATGTACGAAACAAAAACTAAAATGTAATAAAAGGGTGTGGAAAAATGACAACAAACGAAAAAAGCCTTACAAATGCACGAACAGTGGAACGGTAAACTAGAGACAACCGCCAAGGCGCATGTAAACTCCAGAGAAGATCTTGCAATCGCATATACACCTGGCGTTGCCGAGCCATGTAAAGTCATCGCAAAAAGAACAAGAGGCAGTCTATAAAATATACTATGAAAAGCTAAATACTGTAGCCGTTATCTCTGACGGAAGTGCAGTTCTCGGTCTCGGAAATATCGGGGCATATGCAGCGCTTCCTGTCATGGAAGGAAAAGCAGTTCTTTTCAAAGAGTTCGGTCAGATCAATGCAGTTCCAATCTGTCTTGACACACAGGATACAGAAGAGATCATCAAACTATCGTAAATATTGCCCCGGCATTTGGAGGAATCAATTTGGAAGATATTTCTGCTCCACGTTGTTTTGAAATTGAAGAACGATTAAAAGAATTGTTGGATATTCCGGTATTTCACGACGACCAGCACGGAACTGCCATTGTAGTGCTCGCCGGAATCATCAACGCATTAAAAGTGACAGGAAAGCAAAAAGACTCATGCAAAGTAATCGTAAACGGTGCCGGTTCCGCTGGAATTGCCATCACAAAACTACTTTTGACTTATGGCTTTTCTCACATTACTATGTGTGATATCAATGGAATTCTTTCCAAAATTCGCCGAATTTAAACTACATGCAGAAATACATGACCGAAGTGACCAATTTGGAAGAAAAAGAAGGAACACTTGCCGATGCTCTCTGTGGCGCAGATATTTTCATCGGTGTCTCCGCGCCAAACATCGTGACGGAAGATATGGTTGCTTCCATGAATAAGGATGCCATCCTTTTTGCCATGGCAAATCCTGTCCCTGAGATCATGCCTGACCTTGCAAAAAAGGCTGGTGCAAAGGTTGTCGGAACAGGACGCTCTGATTTTCCAAATCAGGTAAACAATGTCGTTGCTTTTCCTGGAATCTTCCGCGGCGCTTTGGAAGGACGCGCCACACAGATTACAGAAGAGATGAAACTTGCGGCTGCCCATGCCATCGCCGGACTTGTAGCTGAGGAAGATTTAAGCGATACCAATATTCTTCCGGAAGCGTTTGATCCACGCGTTGCAGATGCAGTAAGCGCTGCAGTAAAGGCTTTGATCTAATGGAGCGCTGGGGTGACAAGCGATATTATTCGCTTGACTATTATGTCAAACAGACCTTTCACGAAAAGCTTTATAAAATTGCACTGGATGGAGGTATGACTTGCCCGAATCGGGATGGAACACTCGGAAACACCGGCTGTATTTTTTGCAGCGCCGGAGGATCCGGGGACTTTGCCGGTGATCGGAACGTCTCCATTAAAGAACAAATTTCAGACGGAAAAAGCCTTGTCCAGCGCAAACACACCGGCTCTTCCTATATTGCCTATTTTCAGGCATATACGAATACCTATGCCCCCGTCTCCTACTTGGAACAGATTTTTATGGAGGCACTTCAGGAACCGGATGTAAAAGTCCTGTCCATTGCAACAAGACCGGACTGCCTGTCGGACGATATTTTAGATTTGCTGAATCGTCTGAATCAGATCAAACCGGTCTGGATTGAGCTTGGACTACAGACAATACACGAAAAAAGCGCCGAGTTTATCCGACGAGGATATCCTCTTTCTATGTTTGAGCGGGCAGTCACTCAATTGCATCATATCGGAATTCGGTCATCGTTCATACCATCTTGTGTCTCCCCAATGAGACTAAACAGATGATGCTTGATACGATTTCTTATCTCAACAGGCTTCCGATTCAAGGCATAAAATTACAACTGTTGCACATTTTAAAACATACAGACCTTGCCAAGTCCTATGAGCAGTCTCCATTTTGGCTTCCTTCTTTGGAGGAATATCTGGAATTACTTGGGGTTCTGATCTCCCACCTTCGTCCGGATATTGTAGTCCACCGACTCACAGGAGACGGTCCAAAGAATTTACTGATCGCGCCCAAATGGACTGCGAACAAGCGTCTTGTGCTGAACAGTATTCAAAAATATTTTAAGGATACTGATATTTGGCAGGGGAAAGATTATCTTTCTCATGCTTAGAAAGGAGCAGTTATGTCAGAACCATTTACACTTTATAAATTGATTGTTTTATATATGTTGGAAAAATTGGATTTTCCGCTTACCAACGGACAAATTTCGGAATTTATTCTTGATAAGGGTTACACTACCTACTTCACCTTACAGCAGGCTCTCTCCGAGATGGTAGAATCCAATCTGATCCGCGAAGAATTTGTTCACAATCGCACACTTTATCATCTCACAGAGGAGGGACTTGAGACCATACAATATTTCAAGACAAACATCTCTTCCGCCATCCGTGAAGATGTCGATGCCTTTATCGAAGAAAAACGATATGAACTCAAAGATGAAGTATCTGTCAAAGCAGACTATTATAAAAATATGAGCCATGAATTTTCTGTAAGATGCCAGATTATTGAAAACGCTTCACCGCTCATTGATTTGACTCTCACTGTCCCTACTGAAGAAGAAGCGATTGCTGTCACTAATAACTGGAATAAAAATCATCAGGAAGTCTATGCGCTCATTATGCAGCATCTTTTATAAAATATTACAACATTAAGAATGTGCCCATTGCACATTCTTTTTTTTATTTTTTCTCTTGAACAAATAAAACTTTTTAAGAATATTATTGTATTAACTCAATAATACATTAGTACAAGAGGAGGATTCTTATGAATGCTGTATTGAAAACATCACAATTAACGAAAACATATAGTAGCAAGCAGGTTGTAAAAGAATTGTCTATGACCATTCAGCAAGGAGATATTTACGGCTTTATCGGGAAAAATGGCGCCGGAAAAACAACTTTGATCCGTATGATCGCCGGACTTGCCACTCCATCTTCCGGTTCCATTGAATTATTTGGAAGCAGTGACCTTGTAAAAGAACGTGCAAAGATCGGCACGGTAATTGAGTCTCCGGCACTCTTCCCAAATATGACTGCCCGTGAAAATCTCATCACACAGTGCCGCATCGCAAATGTAAAAGATCTGCGTGTAGTGGACGAGACACTGGAACTTGTAGGACTTTCCAATACCGGAAAGAAAAAGGCAAAGAATTTTTCTCTTGGTATGCGCCAAAGACTTGCCATTGCAATTGCACTGATCGGAGATCCTGAATTTCTGATTCTGGATGAGCCGACCAACGGGCTGGATCCAGAAGGGATCAAAGAGATTCGTGACCTAATCTTACATCTGAATCAGAAAAAGCATATTACGGTATTGATTTCCAGCCATATCCTAAGCGAGCTATCCAAATTTGCCACCCGCTATGGCATTATACATAATGGCTCTCTTATCGAGGAATTTACAGAAGAAGAACTATGGAAACGTTGTATTTCTGAAAATGGTCAGGAATTTGGACTGGAAGAATATTTCTTAAAAGTGATTGGAGGAAAATAATTATGAAGAGTTTGATAAGAAGTGATTTTTACAAATTAAGAAAAGCGAAATCTTTCTGGGTATGCATGATTCTCGCTGTCGCACTCGCTGTATTCAGTGTATTGATCATGGATTTTTCTGTAAAACTGATGGATAAAGTACCGCAGCAGGCAGCTCAGGAAGAGGCAGCACTGGAAGAAAGCGGATTGAATATATCTACCGACGGTATCCCGATGAGCTCTGCGGATCTAAATGCTTCCAACATGCTCCTCATGCAGTTTGCCGGAACAACAACCATTTTGATCTCCATCTTTGTGTCACTGTTTGTCGGTGGAGAATTTTCACACGGAACGATCAAAAATCTTGCTTCCAAAAATCATACCCGCACCCAGATCTATCTTTCCAAGATAATCGTTTCTGTCATCGCCGCAATCGTCATGACTCTCCTTTACGCCGTTGTAGCTACAGGTCTTGGCACAGCTCTCTGGGGCTTTGGCAAAGTTGACAGTTCGTTTGTCGCTAACGCTTGCAAAGGTATCGGGATTGAATTTCTTTTGGTAAGCGCATTCACTGCCGTGTTTGTCATGTTCAGCATGTTGATCCGTCAAAGTGGAGGTGCGATTGCCGCCAATATCTTCTTTTTGGAATTTATCTCTCTCATCGTCATGTTCGGAGAGATGATCATTAACAAGATTTTCGATACGTCTATCACGCTCTCGAATTATCTGATTGACACAAACATGACACAGATTGCCACTTCCGATATTACCGGAAAACTGGCCGCAAGAAGTATCTGCGTAGCTTTCGGATTTTTTATCGTTGCCACAGCGATTGGACTGATTTCTTTCCGAAAACGAGATATCAAATAACAAAACAGGAACAGAAGGCTTTGAAAACCTCCTGTTCCTGTTTTTATGAATCCTGTCTGCGGCTCTTAAGTCTGTCCAAACGTTCTTTCATATTCTTTTCATATCCAATCTCTGTCGGGAAATAGAACTTCGCATCTTTAATCTCATCCGGCAGATACTGCTGCTCCACATAGTGCTCCGGATAATCATGTGCATATTTATACCCTATCCCGTGTCCCAATTTTGCGGCTCCTTTGTAATGCGAATCCTGAAGATGAGCGGGACAGTTGTCTTATAATTTCTCACATTTTCAAGTGCGGCATCCACCGCAAGATATGCCGCATTGCTCTTTGGTGCCGATGCGATGTAGGTGACTGCCTGCGCAAGTACAATACGCGCTTCCGGCATACCAACCTCTCTACTGCCTGTGCCGCCGAAACTGCTACCGTCAATGCATTCGGGTCTGCATTCCCCACATCTTCCGACGCAGAAATCATAATTCGTCGGGCAATGAATTTGATATCTTCCCCCGCATAGAGCATTTTTGCAAGATAGTATACCGCCGCATCCGGATCAGACCCACGCAGACTTTTGATAAAAGCAGAAATAGTATCGTAGTGGTTATCTCCAGTCTTATCATATCGAACAACTCTCTTCTGAATACATTCCTGAGCCACGTCTAACGTAATATGAATCTTTCCATCTTCTTTGCTTCTCTCTGTCGTCAAAATGCCAAGCTCTATTGCATTCAACGCATTTCTTGCATCTCCCCCTGCAATGTCAGCCAAAAACTCCAACGCATCGTCATCGATATCAGCTCTGTAACTTCCCATACCTTTTATTTCGTCATATACAGCTCTTTTTAAAAGCACTTTGATATCTTCCTTCGTCAGCGCCCTCAATTCAAAGACGCTGGATCTGGAAATCAACGCACTATTCACTTCAAAAATACGGATTTTCTGTCGTCGCACCAATTAAAATAAGCGTTCCATCTTCTACAAACGGCAATAGATAGTCCTGCTGTCCTTTGTTAAATCGATGGATCTCGTCGACAAACAGAATGGTCTTCTGTCCATACATGCCAAGATTGTCTTTCGCCTTACGGACAACCTCCTCCATATCTTTTTTCCCTGCAACTGTTGCATTGATCTGTGTAAATTGTGCACTCGTTGTGTTCGCAATAACCTTTGCGAGTGTCGTCTTTCCTGTTCCAGGAGGTCCATAAAAAATATCGAACTCAGCTTGTCCGCTTTGATCGCCCGATATAAAAGCTTATCCTGCCCGATGATATGCTGCTGTCCAACCACTTCTTCCAGCGTTTTCGGGCGCATTCTGGAAGCAAGCGGAGACTCTTTTTGCGCTGCATTTTCACGCATATAATCAAATAAATCCATTTTCTCAACTCCTCTATTCTACTCCCGCAAGCGTCCGAATCACTTCTCCCGCAATGAGAAGTCCCGCAACCGGCGGCACAAATGAAATACTTCCCGGCAGTGCCGCCGTTTGCCCATATTTTCTCCGGTTGATTTTCCAGATGTATCCACCGGTTTTTCTTTCGAGTACAACACCTTCAAATGTTTGATCCCTCTTTCTTTGAGCTCTTTTCGCATCACCTTGCACAGAGGGCATACTGATGTCTTTGAAATATCAGTAATCTCAAACAGCTCCGGATGCAGTTTATTTCCTGTTCCCATACAGCTGATGATCGGGATATCCTGCTGCTTTGCATATTCCACAAGCGCCAGTTTTGCGGTAACTGTGTCAATCGCATCTATAATGTAATCCACTTTCCGATCAAAAATCTCATGCAGATTTTCCGGCAGTATAAATTTTTCATGTGTGATGACCTCAATTTCAGATGAAATGTCCCATATACGATCTTTCATCAATTTTGTCTTATACTGCCCTATTGTACTGTGATACGCGATAGACTGGCGGTTAATGTTGGTCAGTGTCACTTTATCATTGTCCACTAAGATCAGTCTCCCAACTCCGCTTCTCGCCAGCGCCTCAATGCAGTGCGATCCGACTCCTCCCACTCCAAGCACCATAACAGTTGCATCTTTCAGTCTTTGTAAGCCCTCTTTTTCGACAAGTAATTCTGTTCTGGAATATTCATGTATCATAAACTAAAATCCTCTTTTCTAATCTAATAGTAGTTCGTCGGCAGTGACAAATTCAAATCCTTCTTTTTGCAGGATATCGATAATACGAAGCGCTGCCTGAACCGAACTTTGATAGCAGTCATGCAATAAGATAATATCATTTTCTTTCGCCTCCGTCACTACCTTATTCACAATTTCATCTACATTTTCGGTTGTCCAATCAAGCGGATCAATCGACCACATCACAGGAAGTACATTCATCTCCTGCTCCAGTTTTTTCTTCCACGCCCCAGACGGCGGACGTACATATTCGATTTCCTTTCCGAGCATCTCTTTCAGTACAGTATTGGTCTTTTCAATTTCTTCTCTCGCCTTTTTGTCCCCTATTTTCGTGATTTCCACATGATTATAGGTATGATTTCCTACCAGATGTCCCTCATTACTTCTCGTTTTACAATATCCGGATAGGAGACAGCGCTTTTTCCGATCACAAAGAATGTCGCCTTTACCCCTCGGTCTTTCAGTCCGTCCAAAAGCTCTTCTGTATAGACACTCGGTCCATCATCAAATGTGATTGCAATTTTCGGTTTCTCACTCACTTCCACTGCCGCATCTACAGGCTTTGTCTTGTTCCAATACCCTGCTATTCCCAGCAGACATACTGCGTATAGCATGGAAAATGCAAATGCTGCTTTTTTATACCGCATCATTTTTCTGATTCCTTTTGTTTCCTCAACACTATGTATATGTTTGACAGAGCATATATATTTTCAAAAAAAGAAGAAGGAGTTTCCCTTCTAAAACTTTCCTTCTTACTTTTTACGTTTCTTCTTTTTTACACTGTAGCCAAAAGTTCCTATTGTTTTTCCCAACCCGAGATATTCTCCATGTGAGTATGCCAAAAGTCCAGTTTCATTCAGACAGAACTTTTCCTGTCTCATTCATATACTCTTCGCTTACCTGAACCGCCATGACTTTGGCGATAAACATATGATGGCTTCCGAGTTCTTTGATCTCTTCCACCTTACATTCTATATTTACCGGACACTCCTCGATAATCGGCGCGTACTGAAGTTCTTTTGCCTTTCCCCTCGTCAAGTGCATCTCTTTCCATTTATCCACATCTCTGCCGGAACGCACGCCACAGTAATCCGTCGCTTTTGCCAATTCCTCTGTAGTAAGATTGACAACAAACTCTCCGGATTCTTTGATCATGGAATACGAATAACGTTCCGGACGCACTGATATATATAAGCATTGCCGGATTCGTACAGATTGTTCCTGTCCAGGCAATCGTCAGGATATTCGTCTGCCCTTCCGCATTTCCGGCACTCACCATGACTGCCGGAAGCGGGTAAATCATATTCCCCGGCTTCCAACTCTGTTTTCCCATCTGTATCCTCCTACTGCTGCAGCGAGATTACAAAAGCTGGTATCAATTGTTTTTTACGAGACACAACACCTTTTAACATAATCTCTTCTATATCATCAGACAGATCAAACGCCTCCAGCACCTGCTCTCTTGCGCCGTTTCCACAGCACAACAGCTCTGTTGATTCCTGAATAATATTGGTCAGCATGAAAAACACCATATCTACTGCTGTGCCTGTCTTGCCTTTTCCATATACGGCAAAAGCTTTGATTTAATCTCCTGTAATTCATCACGCTCATCGAATTAATCTGTCCTACTCCGAATGTAACATCGCCGACTGTAAATTTCTTAAAGTCCTGAAAGCAGATTTCCTCTGCCGTCTTTCCTTTCAGATTACTTCCTGCCTGGAACATATCCTGTGCCAGTTCCTCAATATTGATCTTCGCAAGTTCTGCCAGCTCTTCTGCCGCTATACGGTCGATTCCTGTACAGGTCGGTGAGCGAAACATCAATGTATCTGAAATAATTGCAGAACACAACAGACCAGCAATCGTCTCATTGATCTTAATCTGGTTTTCCCTATACATCTGGTAAACGATAGTCGCCGTACATCCCACCGGCTGATTTCTAAAATAAACCGGTCCGACAGTCTCAAGACTTCCCAATCTGTGGTGATCAATAATCTCCAAAATCTCTGCCTCTTCAATTCCGTCTACTGCCTGCGACTTCTCGTTGTGGTCAACTAAAATGACCCTCTTCTTACTTGCCTCCAACAGACGACGTCTGGAAATCAGACCATATACATCTCCTTTTCTGTCTATGACAGGAAAATCCCGATATCTCTTTTTCGCCATCTCTTCTTTTACCATCTCCACATAATCTAATGTGTTAAACGATGTCAGATTTTCTGTGCTCATAAAATATTTTACAGGAATACTTTGGTTGATCAGCCTTGCCACTGTGAAGGTATCATGTGGCGTTGTGATCACAACGATACTTCTCTCCTCTGCCAGTTTCTTAATTGTCTTTGACACCTGTGCCCCCTGGCATACAATAAGACAGCTTGCATCCATCTCAATTGCACAGAGCTGTGATTCATATCGGTTTCCTAAGATAACCAGATCGTCTTTTTCAATAAAGCTCTCCATCATATCCGGACTGGAGGCAGCAATTACTACCTTCCCTTTTACAAAATATGCATGCGGATTGCCAATCACAATCTCACCGTCGAGCGTATTGATAATATTCTGATACTGTGTTCTTGCTGTCGCAAGAATCTTACTGTCATATACATCCATATAGGAAGTCGCGATATCCCCTGTTGTGATCACGCCTTCCAACTTATGATCTCTTGCCACGGGCAATGTATGCACATTTTC
>ENA-OQDW01000608-OQDW01000608.1-human-gut-metagenome-genome-assembly--contig:-NODE-608-length-14476-cov-2.013311_pt1 | contig 14476 bp, 20 predicted proteins | sample MGYA00242784_ERZ504613 | MGnify/ENA primary metagenome ERZ504613 (study PRJEB26092, sample SAMD00036330) | human gut metagenome | host: Homo sapiens | study: EMG produced TPA metagenomics assembly of... | reverse complement strand
ACTGGACGGGAAGTAGAAAGATTCGGAATCTGTGTTAGCAAGTTTAATTCAACCGGGCTTAGCCGTTAGGAAATAGAATTGCGAAGATATCGTTGGGAAACAGCCGTGGGATTGGCAGATTACGCCTGATGCTGTTAAAATCCATTTGCTGCATATTCTTCGGGATACACCTTTGGAGCAACTATGGAAAGCCGGAAAATTACAGCCGCTTTCCATGCAGGAATACGTGCAGGTTACTGCGGCACAGTTAAGCCTGCTGCCGCCGGAAACTGTAGTGGAACGGCTAACCGGTGACGGTGCTTCTGACAGATTGATGGCTCCGCTGTGGAGCAGGGATAAACTTGCAGTGCGAAATGCGATTGCTCGTCATCTGAAGCAGACAGATAACTGGCAGGGAAAATACTATCAAACATAGAAAGCCGGACGAATGTGCATCTTCGTCCGGCTTTTTGCGGGTACAAAAAATCCGGAACGGTAGACCTCCATTCCGGACGTTTTTATTCGGTTCATTTTATGAAAGAACTTTCATTCTTTCGCATCAGTTTCGATTGGACTCACTCCTCACGTTGTTTCGTACCATACAAATCGTCTTTTCAAAAGCCACACATTAAACACGTCCTTTCCGATAGAACACGTTTCCTATGATCTTTGCAAGTACAATATCAAGCCATGGGACTCACCTTTTCTGTTATATTTCAAAGAAAAGCATTTCTTTCCATGGGAATCACCTTTTTCATTCGAAGTGACTGATAAATCAAAACATTTTACTTCATGGGAATCACCTGAGATTGTTACTTGGGAGATCAGCATACTATGTAAAGGCAACTATGTGCCGGAGATTTCATGCCGTCATCGCACGAAATTAAATATATGCTGCCAATTCAAATAACAGATTTTTCATGCAGACAGTTGCGAATGTCATGCATCAGGTGCAACCAGCTTACAGATTTTTTTATCATTCTTACGTGCCACAGCCAATCGAAGTTTGACTTCTCGCTACGTTCTTAATCCTGCATCACCGGCGATTCACCCGACATTGACAGCATATCCAACTGTGATTCTTCACTTGCCATCGGATCTCGCCCTCCCTTTTGATGTAAAATCGTTTCCGCAAAAGGAATGAACCTTAAACCTTGGGAAACTTATCGCTCGGGAATCATTCAACTTAGATCTTTTCGCCAGCTCCTTGTCGCTGTTCCCTTTCGTTGTTTATATCATACCACACTTCAAGTGCAATGTCAATATATTTTTCCAGAAATTCTATTTGATTTTGTTTGTTTTGAATAATGAAAAAGAAATCAGGGTATTTGCTTTTTATTTTTTTGCATGATAGAATATTTCAAAATAAACTGTCACCTTATATGATTTTTTAAAGGATAACTTATTTATATAAACGTATACTGTTTCTATGCTTCTTTGATTCAAAAATCATATTTAAAATGAAACACACGGATACGTGGATAGAAATGAGCGTATTTCCTTAGATATACGCAAATTAAAAAGGCGGAGCAATGGAAAACTTGCTCCGCCTTTTTAATTTATTGAATTTTCAAAACCGAATTACTGTGCTGGTGCTGCGGTTTGAGCTGGTTCTGTAGCAGGCGGCTGTTCCGGTACAGTTTCTGCAGGAGCAGCTGTGGTTTCTTCTACAGGTTCTGTTTCCGGTGGTGCAGTCGTTTCCGGTTCCGGATTATAGGCATAATATACGATGACCTGATACTTGTCGTTCAGATTGATCGAATCTCCTGCCCCCAGATCGGTTTCCTGTCCGTTTTTCGTTACAACAATACGGATGACACTGCCGTTGCTATAGCCGGAACTGCTCTCTGCAGATTCGGTGTAAGGAATGTTGAGTTCATCCAGCTTTTCTCCGTAAGAGTTGTGCCCACTTCCGGAGTAAGACGGAATCTCAACTGTTGCGAAGCCCTTGCTGACCTGAACCTTTACCTTTTTGGACGAATCGAAAGTATCTCCCACTTCGTATTCCTGCCAGCAGATCTGTCCGGCAGCATACTGGTCGCTGAATACTTCCTCCGCATCAAATGTGATCCACGAAGCGTATTGCGTTTTAGCATTCTCAAAGTTCTTTCCCAGAAGCTGCGGCATGACACTGTCACCCACTGCTGCCGTTGTAGTCACTTTCTGTGTTTCAGAAACAGCAGTGGTTTCAGAAATTGCTGTTGTAGTTTTACTGGATTCGGAAGAATCTCCTTTGAACAGGTCACCAGCTACCACGAATACCACAATCAGCAAAATCAACAGCAAGACAATTCCCACAATGATCGGAACACGCAGACGATCTACAGCTCCTGCCTTTTGCGGCTGGCGATAATTATCTTCTTCCTGATAATCATCATAGGCGTAATCATCAGAATAGCAGTATCATAATTCGGATAGTTCTGGTCATCATAAGGCTGTTCCGGATATTCCGAATACGGTTCATCTGCATAAGGCTGCTGGTTTGCATATGGTTGCTGTCCGTAGCCACCATTGTCGAAGCCGCCATAAATGGCATCTTCTTCCTCTGCATGTTCGTCAAACAAACGAGTTACCAATTCGGTTACCGTTTTGGTACGTTCTGTTCCGTTCAGGTTCAGTCCCTGCATGATTACATTGGAAACATGACGAGGAACGTTGGGGTTCAGAACTGCCGGTGCAACCAGATTGTCATTTTCCATACGGCTGATTGCAGAGGGCGGCATAGAGCCGGTCAGAACTCTGTAAATGACCGCACATACAGCATAGACATCTGTCCATGTGCCCTGCTGTCCGTTGGCAGAGTACTGTTCCGGTGCAGCGTATCCATTGTAAATTTCGCATTCCAGTTCCGTATTGGCAGTGCGGACTGCGGCAATAGAAAATGCTGTCAGCAGCAATTCGCCTTATCTGTTACATAAATAGTATCTGGTGAAATTGCACGGTGCACTACGCCGGAATTGTGTAGCAGACTCAGTGTTGTCAGCAGCGGCGGCAGCATATGTGAAAGCTGTCCCCATGTCAATTCCCCGGCATTATCTTTCAGATAGTCTACAAAGCGGACACTCTGGATATATTCATCTACCACATAAGTAGTATTGTTTTCTGCAAACAGGTCTACCACTGTATTGACATGCACTTGTCCGCGAAGCCGTGCCAGTGATTTATGCAGTTCGGTGAATTCTGCCATCAGTGCCTTATATTGTGCGAGCCGTGCCGGAATCACGCTGATCACAGGTGAACCGCTGACACGATTGCACAGGTTTGGTGGCATATATTCCCGCAGATATACTTTACAGCCAATGGATTGGTCATACGCAAGATAAGTGATACCTTCTCCGTTGACAGACAGTGTCACACCGACAATATAACGATTATTGAGTTTTGTTCCCGGAATGATAAAAGACGGGTCACTCGGAGCGTTGTCGTAATATCCACAATTGGGGCAGACTCCGCCAGAAAATTCTGTGCGTTCCATGCAGCCATAGCATAATTTCCGTTCTCCCAAAGCGATACCTCCTGTTTTTTGGTTCTGCAAATTATATTTTACCAGCAACTCTAAGCGATGTCAACTGTTTTCCTTGAAATTTCATTTGATTCTGTTCAAATTGTATCCATTTGTAATAGATTTGATACTGTTTTTCGGTATCAGAGCGAAATCAATCCTTGATCCAGCATCTTTTGTGCTGCCAGAAGCACGCCGATCTTTCCGGAAGTATAGGTCATGCCACCCTGCATCCAGACTGCAAATGGCTCCCGAATCGGAGCATCAGCAGACAATTCAATGGAGGCTCCCATGGTAAACGCACCAGCTGCCATGATGACTTTACTGGTATAGCCTGGCATATCCCACGCCTCTGGTACTACAAAGGAATCCACGGGAGAACCCTGCTGGATTCCCTGACAAAATGCAGTCAGATGTGCTTCATCCCCCAGACAGATCGCTTCTACAATGTCCCCACGTGTTGTACCCACTGGTGGGTGGCAGGAGAAGCCAAAGCTGCCGAACAGAGCAGCTGCAAAGTCTGCGGTTTTTAATGCATTTGCCGTGGTATCCGGTGCATGGAAGAAGCCGAGATACAATTCCCGATTCATGTCCAGTGAACAGCCTACTTCCTTGCCCATACCGATGCAGGTCAGACGCTCCGCACACTGCTGCACAAGGCTTCCTTTCCGGCAATATAGCCGCCGGTGCGGGCGATACCGCCGCCAACATTTTTAATCATGGAACCGATCATCAGATCACAGCCAACTTCTACCGGCTCGCTGGTTTCTACAAATTCGCCGTAGCAGTTATCCACCATAATGACTGCGTCTGGATTTGTACTGCGAACCAGTTCTGCCAGCCGTTGGATTTGTGCAACGGTCAGTGCCGGTCGCAAAGAATATCCGCGGGAACGCTGAATATAGGCAACTTTTGCTCCGCGAACGGCATCAGGAACTGCCTCATAATCCGGTGTGCCGTCTTTCAAAAGCGGCACTTCCCGATAGGTCACGCCGAAATTTTTCAGAGAGCCACTCTGGGTATCGTCATTCAATCCGATTACGCCCTCCAATGTGTCGTAAGGTCTGCCAGTCAGAGAAACCATCGTATCTCCTGTCCGGAGAATACCAAACAGTGCCACTGTCAGAGCGTGCGTACCGGAAACAAAATTATGCCGTACCAGTGCATCTTCTGTGCCAAATGCAGTTGCTACGACTTTATCCAGAACCTCTCTGCCCTGATCGCCATAGCCATAACCAGTTGTGCCATAGAAACAAGGTTCACTGACACGGCTTTTCTGGAAAGCAGCCAAGACTTTGGCACCATTATAGGCAGCGTTATCCTCGATTCTGGCAAAGTCGGCTGCACAGCTTTTCTCTGCGGCTTCTGCTGCCGCAGCAAGCCTGTCGTCAATGGGAAAAAATTTTTGAATCTGCATAGCTTACAGTGCTCCTTTTTCTTGCTGTTCTTTGGGAATATCCTGTCGTTCCAATACATATTCCGATTCAATTTCCTGAAATCCGATTTCCCGATAAAAGCTGATTCGCACATCCAATGCAAACAGAGCAGCCTGTTTGCCCTCTCGTGCCAGTTCTCCAGCGATCCACCGCAGGAAATCCCGTGCATAACCGCTGCCACGCTGTGCAAGTTTTGTGGCAACTTGTCCCACCAGCACATGTCCTTTCCAGTCGTACACCAGTGTCAGTGTAGAACTATTCTTATAGGTCAGCACCTGACTCATATGGTGACGGCAGCGATGCGAAACGTCTGTCAGCCAGAGCGAATATTCCAACAAATTGGGAAATCCTTCCTGCAAGATCTGATAAACATCTTGCAGCTTGGGCGTGTCATTAATGTCCTCTGGACAGAATGCCGGTGAGGGCTCTGAAGGCGTTAGCTGAAATGTGGAACGGTGGAGTTTTTGATAGTTTGGAATCTGCGATAGGATCGGCAGCAACGATGCCGGACACTCCACTCGAAACGGCAGATGCATAGCAGTGAATGTGCAGATTTCTTCTTCCGGCACATCTCCTTCGGTGCAGATCAGCAGGGTTGCATTAAACAAAAACAGCCAGCCAGTGCCGCCACAGCCTGTCACCCGAAAGAAGCGGCAGAAATCGTAGTTGCCGCCGTATGCTTTCTGATAGGCAAGCATTTGTCTGCCACGCCAGCTTTGTTCTAGAATTGCGGTTTCCGCTGCTGAAAATGCAGTGATTTGTTGTATCATATCGATGAAACTTCTTCCATTATGGATTTTATCAGCAGCGGCAGCAAAGCCGTGCAAGCATCAAGGTCTTTCAAATCCGCCAGACAAGAAGGCGAATGCAGATAACGGCAAGGCAAAGATATTGCCAGTGTCCGTACACCACCGCGGCTGACATGAATTGCACCGCTGTCATTTCCGCCGGCAATGCGGGATTTGGTTTGGCACGGAATCTTGTTTTTTTCGCAGATGGAAAATGCCAGACGGTATAATTCCTTATCATAAATTGCACCGCGATCCATAAAGGATATTACCGGACCTTCGCCCAGACTGCACACTTTGCATCACCCTCTGCACCGGCAATGTCCGCGGCAGTGGTGGCTTCCAGAACCAGAGCAAATTCCGGATTGACTGTATAGGCTGCCGCTTTTGCCCCACGCAGTCCGATTTCTTCCTGCACCAGAAAAGCAGCGGTAAAATCTAGAGGGCTTCCTGCTCCAGCAGGTGCAGCAGCATAGCACAACCTGCACGGTCATCAATTGCCTTGCTGCAAACACGGCTTTTTCCCATGCGGGTAAAGTTTGGAGCGAAATAGACATAAGTTCCTCGCGAGCTGCTGTCCGCCGTTCTGCTTCTGGCAGAATACCCATATCCAGAACGAGTTCGTCCCACTTGGGCAATTTTTTCTTTTCTTCCGCAGACAACAGGTGCACTGGCTTTGCACCGATTACACCATGCAGATGTTCTTCACCGACCAGCACTTGCCGTCCCAGTGCAACTGATGCATCTACGCCGCCGACTGCTTCCAGACAGTATGTGCTGTCGGAGTTGACGTGAGTGACGATCATGCCGACTTCGTCCATATGGGCACTAATCATCAGCTTGTGCGGAGCACGTTTTTTTCCCTGCTTTTGTACCAGCAAACTGCCCAGCGGGTCGATTTCCCACGTAACATCTTTTTGTTCCCGCAGGACAGAGAGAATATAATTGCGAACTTCCGATTCATCACCGGACGATGCACAGAGATTGCAAAGGGTTTCAAAATGGTTCAGCATGTTCCGCACCTCCTAAGGTAAGCAGCCAGCAGTTCACCGGTTTTTTTCACATCAGAGATCTGAATTACTTCTGCCGGTGTGTGCATATACCGCAGCGGTATGGATACCGTTCCGGCACAAACGCCGCCCTTTGTGACAGAAAAGCAGTCTGCATTGGTACCAGTTCTGCCGGACATCACTTCCGGCTGCCATGCGATTTTTTCTGCATCTGCTGCTGCAATTAAATCATCAGTAACTTTACGGGAAAGAGAAGGAGAAATGCCGATCATCGGACCTTTTCCCATGCTGCCGCATTTTGTGGCATCACCGTTGTGTTCCAGTGCAAATGTCACATCTACAGCGAGGGCAATATCCGGCTCAATGTCATAGGCACCGATTGTGGCACCGCGTTCGCTGGTTTCTTCCTGTGTGGAAAACAGAATGGAGCAGCTGCATGGCAGTTCTTCTCCCTGTATCAGAAACAGAGCATAGAGAATAGAAGCCATGCCGCAGCGGTCGTCCAGAGAACGGCTGCATACAAAATCGGATTGCAGCGGTACAAGCGGCATATCGAAAGAAACGGTATCTCCTGCTTCTACCAGTTGCTCCAGTTCTTCTTTGGTATATCCGGTATCAATTGCAAGTTCTGTGACAGAGAGCACATGTTCTTCGCCGTTCTGCAAGTGCGGCGGCATACAGCAAATCACACCGGCAACGTCTTGTTTTCCATGAATTACGACACGCTGTGCTGGCATGAACCGACAGTCCAACCCGCCGGCATTTCCAACACGGACAAAACCGTCCTCTGTAATCGCAGTGACCAGAAAGCCCACCTGATCCATATGGGCATCTAACAGCACATGAGGCTTGCCGCTTTGGCGTTCGCCCAGTATGCCAATGACATTTCCCTGTCGCTGTTCAACAGTGTCACAGTACGGTATCAGCAGTTCCTGAGCTACCGCAGCAATGCTGTTTTCACTGCCGGATACGCCGGAGGCTGCTGTCAGCTGTTCCAGCAAATTCAACAAATCCATGTCAGTGCAGCTCCTTTACCAAATTTTTATAGTGGATTCCTCTTGCTTCAAAGTTCGGATAGAGGTCGAAGCTTGCACAAGCCGGCGACAGTGTAACAATATCCCCCGTCTTGGCACGTTTTCTTGCCTCCTGTACTGCTTCTTCCATGGAGCCAACATGTACCAGCTCCGGAGCACCTTCCTGATAGAACTGGCTGCCGCGGATCGCTGCTTCGATTTTATCTGCGGTTACGCCATGAGCAATACCAGCTTCACCTGTTTGCAGACGGTATCTGCCATTGGCTCAAAGGGGATCTTCTTATCATATCCGCCCATAATGACAATCAGTTTCTGTTGGAAAGAACGCAGTCCAGCCAGTACACGTGTCGGACTGGTGGCAATGCTGTCATTATACCACTTGACACCGTCCAGTTCGCGGACGAATTCGATACGATGTTCTACACCGCCGAAATTCTTTGCCACATACTGTATATCTTCGACAGAAACTGTGCCCCATACGGCATTGATTGCAGCTAGGTAGTTTTCTACATTGTGCATGCCCGGAATCCGAATGTCATTCATGTGGACAACCGGTGTGTCCTTGCCGTCTTTGGTAAAGCACAGCATACCATCTTCCCGCAGATAGGTGCCGAATTCCGGTTTGGTTCTGCGGGAAAACGTAGTCAGCGTGCCGCGAACCATTGATGCCAGATGCATAGTGGGTTCGTTGTCCAGATTCAGAATGGTTCTGGAGAATGCATCCTGATGTGCAATCAGATTGGTTTTGGCATAGATATATTCTTCCATCGTGCCGTGTACGTCCAGATGATTCGGAGCAATATTGGTAATGACTGCAACGTCCGGCGACTGCCGCATGGACAACAGCTGGAAGCTGGAAAGTTCCACGACAGCCACATCATCTTCGCGGATTTCTTCAATAATCGGCAGCAGAGCACGACCAATATTGCCGCCCTTGTGTACACGAAAGCCAGCACGGGACAGGAACTCTGAGATCAGTGTGGTGGTTGTAGTCTTACCGTCTGAACCGGTCACGGCATAGATCTTGCACGGACAGAGAGAGAAGAATACTTCCATTTCGGAGGTGATAACAACGCCCTTTTTGCGTGCTTCCTGCAATTTTTCGTTGTGATAGTACATGCCTGGTGAACGGAAAACTACATCATAATCAGTCAGGGAATCCAGATAGCTGTCCCCCAGACAGAATTTGACTCCGAGAGATTCAAATTCTGTGTAGACTTTTCCCAGCTGTTCCGGATTCTTGCGGTCCAGCAGAGTAACATCAATGCCCTTTTTGCGGAACAGGCGGATAATATCTCCATTTGTAACACCGGTTCCGATAAATGCCACGCGGCTGTTCTGCATGGTTTCAAAAAAACGTGCAACGTTATGCATAATTGCTTTCCTCCTAGCTTGTGACAGAACAGCAGGCACGATCAGATGGATACGTGCCTGCTGCAAATCATTCTTTTGAACAATAAAAATGACTTATTCGTTCAGAAAATCATTCATGGTGATTTCTACGCGGGGATTGCCGTCAGAATCGTCGTCAATCATTTTTACCTTTTCCATAACAATGTCCTGATTCGGTGAGGACTGTGCACCGTCTGAACCCAGAGAACGTTCTACCTTCAGGAAAGAATCTACTACATCCATACCTTCGGTAACTTTTCCGAATGCAGCATATTGTCCGTCCAGAAATGTGTCATCATCAGAATAGCAGATGAAGAACTGGCTGGAAGCACTGTCCGGATCGTTGGATCTTGCCATGGAAACTACACCACGGGTATGAGAAAGATTGTTTTCTACGCCGTTTTGAGAGAATTCGCCCTTGATCGTTTCAGAGCTGCCGCCGGTACCGTCACCGCTCGGATCGCCGCCCTGTGCCATAAAGCCGTCTACTACGCGGTGGAATTTCAGACCGTCATAAAAGCCGTCCTTGACCAGCTTTTCAAAGTTTTCACAAGTGATCGGTGCTTCGTCCGGATACAGTGTGATGACAAAAGAACTGCCGTCTGCTGTAGAAGAATCCGACTTGGACGAACCGCAGGCTCCGAGGGTTCCCATCATCATAACAGCACTGATGCCCAGTGCCAGAAATTTTAAACTACGTTTTTTCATATTGCATTGCCTTTCTGTGAGAACTCGGCAATTTGCCGATTCTGCTGATTTTTTCGGCATCCCCTTTTCGGAGTGCCAGCAGAGTTTGCCTTGTATCTTTCAGAGCGAACTGGAAGGTAAAATAAACTCCTACGGATAAATGATATTATAGCATGTTTTCTTTGGAATTGCAAGACTTTTTTGTTATGGAAACACTGCATAAAGCTTGTGCGTAAGATGTGTAGTCAGATTTTTCGGCGGATTGTACAGAAATTCCGCAGGCAGATTGCGTACAAAGCCGTCAGGCGGGCTTTATGCAGTGCTTCCTTATGATAACGTCTTTGCAATGACATCTAAAATTGCGTGTCCCACAGCTTCCTTGGATTGCAGCGGCAATTCTTGTTCTTTTTGAGCCTGTATCAGTGTTACTACGTTGGTATCGGTGCCAAAGCCGGCACCAGCAACTTTTAGATTGTTGGCACAGATCATATCCAAGTGTTTTTGCTTCAGTTTGGCTCTGGAATTTTCCAGCATGTGCTGGGTTTCCATAGAGAAGCCGCAGAGAAACTGTCCTGCTGGCTTATGTTCGCCCAGATATGCCAGAATGTCCTTGGTACGGGAAAGCGGTAGGACTGCATCTCCTGCCTGCTTTTTCTGTTTTTCCGCAGAAACTGTTGCCGGACGGTAGTCTGCCACAGCAGCCGCCATAATAATGGCGTTCTGTTCCGCAGCCCGTTTGGTCACTTCCTGATACATTTCCTCTGCAGAGGTCACAGCAACAGTTTGTACAAAAGGCGGCGGTGTGATTGCCGTAGGACCAGTTACCAGTTTCACATCTGCTCCGCGAGCATGGCACATCGTGCCAGTGCATATCCCATTTTACCGGTGGAATGGTTTGTCAGGTAACGCACCGGATCTACAGCTTCTTGTGTTGGCCCCGCAGTGACCAGTATCTTTTTGCCCTGCAAGTCTTTTTTGCAGGCGATTTCCCGCAGAATCCAATCCAGAAGCATTTCCGGTTCCGGCATTTTTCCCGCTCCCACGTCATGGCACGCCAGCATTCCTACAGCCGGTGCAATGATTTTGTAACCGAATCGTTCCAGCTTTTGCAGGTTGTCCTGCACAATGGGATTCTCGTACATGTGAGTATTCATGGCAGGCGAAATCAACACCGGTGCGGTGCTTGCCATAACAGTTGTGGTCAACATGTCATCAGCAATTCCGTTGGCGATTTTTCCGATCACGTTGGCGGAAGCCGGTGCAATCAGTATGACATCTGCTTTTTTGCCAAACTGACATGTGCCACATCAAACTGAAAGTTTCGGTCAAAGGTATCGATCAGACATTTGTTTCCGGTCAGTGTTTCAAAAGTGATCGGCGTAATAAAATTTGTTGCGTTCTGTGTCATCAGCACATGCACATCAGCATGCAGCTTTACCAGTTTGCTGGCAAGAGAAGCGATCTTATAAGCTGCAATGCTTCCGGTTACGCCGAGAACGACTGTTTTTCCCTGCAGCATGTTCTCACCGCCTTATGCCAGTTCGCCGTGTTTTTCATAGTGGGAGATTTTTGCCACGGCGTTGTGCTCGTCCACCAGAACAACTTTCGGCTGCATGGTTTTGGCTTCTTCCGGTGTTACCTGAGCATAGGACATCAAAATCACCTTATCGCCGGTCTGTGCCTGCCGTGCAGCAGCACCGTTCAGGCAGATCACACCGCTGCCCCGTTCACCGGCAATGGTATATGTCAAAAAGCGGTTGCCATTTGCGATGTTGACCACCTGTACCGCTTCATATTCCAGAATGCCGGCAGCGTCCAGCAAATCTGCATCCACAGTGATGCTGCCCACATAATTCAGTTCTGCCTGTGTTACAGTAGCACGGTGAATCTTGCCTTTCAGCATGGTGATATTCATTCAGCGGTACCTCCTGCCTGCATCATGAAGTTGTCGATCAGACGTGTCTTTCCGATATAAACCGCAATTGCTGCCAGAAACGGTCTGTCCAGCTTCGGAATCTGCTGCATAGTCATCAGGTCAACAACTTTTACATAATCGATTTTTGCCAGCGGCTCGGCTTCGATGATCTCGGTCATTGCCTGTACCAGCTTTGCTGCATCAGTTTCTCCGGCTTCTGCTAGCTGCTTTCCGGCAAAAATGCTCTTGCTTAACACCAGTGCGGCTTTGCGTTCCGCAGGACTAAGGTAAGTGTTTCTGGAACTCTTTGCCAGACCATCACTTTCCCGCACAATAGGGCAGCCGACGATTTCTACGTTCATATTCAAATCCAGCACCATACGGCGGATAACCGCCAGCTGCTGGGCATCTTTTTCACCGAAATAGGCTTTGTCCGGCTGGACGATATGCAGCAGCTTGGACACAACGGTGCAGACACCGCGGAAGTGTACCGGACGGCTCAAGCCACAGAGCTCTTTGGTGAGAACGTCCATATCCACAAAGCTGCAAAAGCCCTTGGGATACATTTCTTCCGGTGTAGGGTGGAAGATCAGTGCGGCACCAGTACTCTCGCAGAGTGCAGCATCGTGTTTCAGATCCCGCGGATAGCTTTCCAGATCTTCGTTGGGTCCGAACTGGGTCGGATTGACAAAGACGCTGACCACAACACGGTCGTTCTGTGCACAGGCTTTCGCAATCAGGCTCTGATGCCCTTCGTGCAGGTAACCCATGGTAGGAACCAATCCGACGGTCAGTCCCTCTTTTCGCCAAGCCTTGACTTGTTCCCGTACTTCTGCAACTGTTTCTACGATTTTCATGCTTGTGCCTCCTGTTCCAGCTGTGCCATTACTTCGTCAGAAATGGCAAACGAATGTTCTTCTGTGGGAAAATTCCCCTCTTGTATTTCACTGCGGTACGACGCGAATGCTTCCTGCATCACTTTTCCGACTTCGGCAAATTTCCGGACAAACTTCGGACGGTAGTCCGAGAACATGCCCAGCATGTCCTGATATACCAGTACCTGTCCGTCGCAGCCTGCTCCGGCACCAATGCCAATTGTGGAATATGCAGTGTCTTGGTGACCAATGCAGCCAGCTTTGCCGGCACACACTCCATGACTAATGCAAAGGCTCCGGCTTCCTCTACCGCTTTGGCATCTTCCAGCAGCTGCCTTGCTGCATCAGCAGTTTTGCCCTGCACTTTGAATCCGCCCAGCGTGTTGACAGACTGTGGCGTCATGCCCAGATGTGCTACTACCGGAATGGATGCGTTGACAATGGCACGAATCTGTTCGCATACCAGCTTGCCGCCCTCCAGCTTCACAGCACCGGCTCTGCCCTCTTTCATCAGCCTGCCGGCGTTGACAACTGCGTCATAGACAGAAGTCTGATAGGACAAAAACGGCATGTCTGCTACAACCATAGCATTCTCTACACCTCTTGAAACCGCAGCGGTATGGTGAATCATGTCCTCCATAGTCACAGAAATGGTGTCGGAATAGCCAAGGATTACATTCCCCAGCGAGTCGCCGACTAACAGCATATCCATGCCGGCTTCGTCCATTAGCTTCGCAGTGGTGTAGTCATAACAGGTGAGTCATCGCAATTTTTTCTCCCCGTTCTTTCATCGCCTGAAGCGTCTGTACCGTTTGTTTCATAAATCAATTCCTCCAAACAGAGAATAGTACAATTTCCCATGGGGAATACTGTCCAGTATCTATCATAGCAGAAAGATGTGAAAATGTCAAGGCAGAAAGAATGATTTTCCGATTCTGGATTCCTGAAAAAGTGACAGCTTTTCTGGTGAAAACCCTACTCATTTTTGAGAAATATGCTGAAAATTCGCAAAGCATTGACAACGCAATTTTGTTCTCGTATAATAGTAGTTAGAAACATTTACATGCAACATGGACAGCGAAAGGATACACTCATGCATCACATGCAAAAAATATGGATTGGGACAGGAACTGTTGCCGCGGCGATTCTGGGATTGTCGCTTCTGACAACTCCTGCGTATGCAGATGAAACAATAGAAACGATCCCGCCGGTTGCCACTGCTACAACACAGTCGGAGCAGTTGACTACAGGCTGGGTACATCAGGCGGACGGTTCTATCATTTACTATGATACCGATGGCAATAAGCTGACTGGCACACAGGAAATTGACGGCAAATATTACGTGTTTTCGGAAAGTGGTGTACTGCTTACCGGCTGGCAGACTGTCAATGGAAATCGGTACTACTATGACAAAGAAACTGGTGAATCACAGTTCGGCTGGCTGGACTGGAACGGCAGCCGGTACTACATTCAGAAAGACACTGGTAAACAAACCGGTTGGCTGGTTTTGGAGAATAACAACATTTCCCGCCGGTATTTCTTCAATGCAGACGGTGTTTTGCAGACCGGTTTTTTTCGCACGGAAGAAGGTAGCCCGATCTACTACGCCGAAGCAGATGGTGCAGTACTGAAAGGCGGGATCCATGAGATTGATGGTGCTCCCTACTGGTTCTATGAAGACGGTGCACTGCACACCGGCTGGCAGACAGTTGACGGTAAGCGGTATTTTTACGATCCGGAAACGGCGTGATCACGTTCGGCTGGATCAACTGGAACAACCGGAATTATTATATTTCCGAAGAAAAGGGAAAATATACTGGTCTGGAAGCAGATAGACGGAGAATATTATCCGTTCTCG
>ENA-OQDW01000607-OQDW01000607.1-human-gut-metagenome-genome-assembly--contig:-NODE-607-length-14478-cov-7.634311_pt1 | contig 14478 bp, 15 predicted proteins | sample MGYA00242784_ERZ504613 | MGnify/ENA primary metagenome ERZ504613 (study PRJEB26092, sample SAMD00036330) | human gut metagenome | host: Homo sapiens | study: EMG produced TPA metagenomics assembly of... | reverse complement strand
CCTGCGGTCGCTCTCCCGCTGGAGTGCTCGGAGGCGTCAGGCCGACCACGCGGCGAACGAGCGGGCGTTCCCGAACCTGGAGAACTCGCCGGCCTCGAACACGAGGTCGGCGGCCGTCGCGGTGTCGACGCCCTTGAGGCAGCGCAGGGAGTCGACCCTCCTCCTCCACCTGGCTTGCGGGCCTCGGCCTCGACGAGCCCCTCGAGCCGCGCCTTCTCCTCCGCCGCCCGCCTGACCGCGTCGACGTAGTAGGCGAGCACGTCGTTGTCGGCCCCCTCCGCGAACCTAATCGACTCGATCCAGGACCAGTGCGCCGGGTCCAGTTGCCCTTCCTGCGGCCGGTGGGCGTCCTCTCGTCGAAGGCGAGCCCGTGCCTGAGCAGGAACTTGGAGAGCCGCTGCTTCGCGCGCGAGAGGTCGTCCCTCGCGTCCTCGAGCCCTGGTCAGGTCGCGGGCGGCCTCGCACTCGTCGTCGGGGACCCACACCTCGACGACGTTGCCGACCGACAGCATGCGGGCGAGGAACTCGGCGTCGTTGCGGTCGTTCTTCCTGCGCCTGTCCGCGCTGGGCTTGATCATCTTCGAGACGGCGCCGACCACGCAGTCGACCCCCAGGCCGGAAAGCCTCTTCTGCAGGTCGAAGCCCGTGACCCCGGACTCGTACACGCACCTGGCCCTGGGGTCCACGGAACGGACCCACCCCGCGACGGCGCCGGCGTCGTAGCCGAAGGTCGCGGCACGTACCTCCCCGGTCATGACGTCGAGGGAGACTGCCTTTATCGAGCGGGCGTGGACGTCGAGGCCGACGAAGATGGTAGTATCGAGCATGGGAGCCCCTTCCATGAATGCGGCGTGGCCGCCGCGGCTGAATTAGACACTCACCATTGTCGGCCTAATCCGCGGTCTTTCATGCAGCAGGGGCTCTCAATGTTTTTATGTCCTGCTCATATCGTCTCTGCTGGCAGCTTGGAACAGTCCTTAAAGCCCGCATCAATCAACTGCGGAAAGCGCATCCCAGAATGAGCGTCCAACATGGGACATAGTTTCCCTTGAGGGCCTCAACCGGAAAATGCATCCCGGAATGTTGCCGGAAAGTGGAACGTAGTTTCCCAAACGGGCCGCTAACGGAAAAGTGCATCCCGCTATTGAGCTCCAAAATGGGATGCGCTTTCCGTGTCGGCAGTTCCTGGCAGCCTGGGGCTACTCATTTAAGTCTGTCCCCAATGATTATCCCCAATGACTAGTAGTAGGCCCACATGGCTTCGGCTTCATTGAGGACCTCTACGGCGCCCCAACGGCGGGCGCTGCGGCTGGCCGAGTTGGGGTCGTAGACGCCAATCTGGTCGGCGTCGTCAATACCGTAAAGCACAATGTAGTGGCCCACGTTGGTAAAGGTGCCCGGCCGAACGGCGGCGATGACGGGCGCTCCCGAACGCAGCGCCTGAGTCATAGAGTCGCGATCGTTATGGAGCTCCGTTCCGTTAAGTCCCAACTGCCATGCGCCGCTCGTCATAAACGACCATTCGGTTGCACCGGTGGGGGCGTAATTGCCCGCCTCGGAAAGCGCGCACATATCGACGGGGGTCATATTGGTGCGTCCCGTCTTAAAGATGTAGACCATGGTGAGGCACGTGGGCCCGCAGGCATTTTGGCGGATGGTGCCGCCGGCGTAAGGCAGCTCCGACCACGCAGGGTCGATCTGATAGATATGGGGCATCGTGCCGGCTTGCCATTGCGAGCGCGGGGTCGAAAAGGCGAAAGAATAACCGGGTGCGACGGGGGCCTTGAGCAGCTTGTCCTCGGCGGTGGGCTCGAGACCGGCCGAACCGTGGGACATACAGGAGCTCATAAGCACAAAGACCAGACAGGTAAGGATAGAGCACAGTGCGAGGCGAAGTCGACGAGCCGGCAGGGCGGGGGCATTCGCGTGCGATGCCGAGCGGTAGGGCTTGCCGTCGCGTCCGCCTTGGGGATGCGAAAAGAAGCGGTTGATATGGATGCCGGGCTGACGTGCGCCGTTGCGGCGCAGTTGCGGAACCTCGGCCTGACGCTGTCGAGTGCGCGCACCCAAGCGGCCATCTTGCTGCGCGCTTGTGCCCGTGCTCAGACGGCCACTCTGCCGCGTTCTGCTTGCCTGCTGCCGAGACGAAGGCCTGGGTTGCTCTTGAGGACGTTGCGGATTGCTGTTCGTGGCACTTCTGGCGTCGGCGTGGTACGGCCAGCAAGGCGAACGCTTTGTCGCCGTTGATCACCGTCGTTGTATCCGTATGCCATTCGTACCGCCTTGTCTCATGTATAACCTGTCCATCCTACAAAAAAGATGTGCAACAAATGGGTCTGCGCGTCAAAAGCTCGGTAAACGGTACGAAAGGCGCAAAACACACGGCCTCAAAAACAACTCTATATGCGTCCGATGAGCGTACGCCCGTCGGACGGGCGGCAACAATGAACGGCAAACCGTGCCGTTCGTCCCAAAAACGGCGCCGCTCGTTTTGCAGTTCTGCCTTCGGTCGAGCTACAAGCGGAGCTGCTGCGCCAAGGCCGTATCTTAAAGCCACGAAATAAAAGAGCGCGGCAAAACAGACCGCGCAAGGGGTGACGTCAAGGGGCGTCAAAAAGGAAAGGAGGGGAACAATGGCGGACAAGAACGCAGAAGTTGCAGTCGAGGATAACGGCGGCATGAAGAAAACGCTTTCGCTCTGGAACTTCTTCACCATCGGTTTCGGTGCCATCATCGGTACCGGTTGGGTTCTGCAGGTCGGCGACTGGATGGTCGTGGGCGGCGGTCCCGTTCCCGCTATGATTGCATTCCTCTTGGGTGCAATCTTCCTCGTGCCCGTCGGAGCTGTTTTCGGTGAGCTCACGGCTGCTATCCCCATCTCGGGCGGCATCGTCGAGTATGTCGATCGTAGCTTTGGCCGTACGCTGAGCTACATCACCGGATGCTTTTGGCCCTGGGCAACGGCATCCTGTGCCCGTGGGAGCCATCGCCATTTCGACCTCGTGTCCGAGATGTTCGGCAGCCTGCCCGGCCTTGAGTGGCTGCGCGCCGTCAAGCTCTACACCATACTGGGGGCCGACGTCTACCTGTTCCCGACGCTGATCGCGCTCGGCTTTGCAGTCTACGTCATCTTCCTCAACTTCCGCGGCGCCAGCTCGGCTGCCAAACTCCAGGCCTTCCTGACCAAGGCCCTGCTCTGCGGCATGCTGCTCGCCATGGGCGTCTCGCTGTTCACCGGCTCGCCGGACAACGCCATGCCCGTGTTCTCCCAGGTCGCCGGCGCTGGCGGCGGCAAGGCCGCTACCGAGAGCACCAGCCTGTTCGCCGGCATCGTGTCGGTCTTGGTTCTGACTCCGTTCTTCTACGCCGGCTTCGACACCATTCCTCAGCAGGCTGAGGAAGCAGCCGAGGGCCTCAACTGGAACAAGTTCGGCAAGATCATCTCCCTGGCACTGCTGGCCGCCGGCGGCTTCTACATGGTCTGTATCTACTCGTTCGGCACCATCCTCGACTGGCATGAGTTCGTTAAGAGCCCGGTTCCCGCGCTCGCCTGCCTCAAGGGCATCAACATGCTCCTGTACCTGGCCATGCTCGTCATCGCTACGCTTGGACCCATGGGTCCGATGAACTCCTTCTACGGCGCCACGAGCCGCATCATGCTCGCCATGGGCCGCAAGGGCCAGCTGCCCGAGCAGTTCGCCGAGGTCGACCCCAAGTCCGGCGCTCCCAAGCTTGCCTGCGTCGTTCTGGCGTCATCACCGTCATCGGTCCGTTCCTGGGCAAGAACATGCTCATTCCTCTGACCAACGTGTCGGCTCTCGCCTTCATCTTCTCCTGCGGCATGGTCGCCCTCGCCTGCCTGCGCATGCGCTTCACCGAGCCCGACCTGCCTCGTCCCTACGAGGTGCCCGGCGGCAAGTTTGGCATCGGCCTCGCTATCGCTGCCTGCGCCATCATCATCGGCCTGCTCGTGATTCCGTTCTCTCCCGCCTCCCTCAACATGGTGGAGTGGAGTATCGTGATTGGCTGGCTGGCCGTCGGCCTGGCTCTCATGGCCTTCACCAATTCCCGCAAAAAGTAACGCCGAGCCGGGGCGGATCAGGTGCGCGGGCCCCTCTCTTCCGCGCACCGAACCCGGCGCCACTTGGGTAGCTTTGTGAGGCCTTAACCCAACACGGCCTCGCCCACTATATGGATCCATAAGGAGGAACCATGTCCACTAAGTATGCAATCGTTGGCGGCAAGCTCATCGACGGTACCGGTGCCGAGCCGGTCGAGAACTCCCTCGTTCTCGTCGATGACAACGGCAAGATCGAGTACGCCGGCGCCATGCAGGACCTTCCCGAGGGCGTTGAGGTCATCGACGCCGCCGGCAAGACCGTCCTTCCCGGCCTGATCGACACCCACCTGCACTTCTCGGGCAACTTGACCGACGATGACACCGACTGGGTCATGCAGCCGCTCCTCGAGAAGCAGGCCGTCGCCGTCAAGCAGGCCTACGACTGCCTCACCCACGGCCTCACCACCGTCTGCGAGATCGGCCGCTTTGGTATCCAGATCCGTGACTGCATCGACAAGGGCGTCTTTAAGGGCCCGCGCGTTCTGGCCACCGGCCTTGGCTTCTGCCGCGTTGCCGGCCACGGCGACTCCCACCACTGCAGCCAGGAGCTCAACAAGGAATCGCACCCCTGGGGCGATCAGGTCGACGGTCCTTGGGATCTGCGCAAGGCCGTCCGCCGTCGCCTGCGTGAGAACCCCGATGCCATCAAGATCTGGCTACCGGTGGCGGCATCTGGCGCTGGACTCCGGCCGCGACCAGCACTACTGCTCCGAGGAGATCCAGGCCGTGGTCGAAGAGGCAAAGATGGTCGGCATCCCCGTGTGGAGCCACTGCTACAACAACCACGCCGCTGCCTACGATTCCGTTCGCTTTGGCTGCGAGCAGCTGATTCACGGCTTCGATATCGATGAGCGCACCATGGACCTCATGGCCGAGCAGGGCACCTTCTTCACCCCGACGATCGCTTTCCTGCCCACCTGGTACGCCACCTATCCGCCCGTCTACGTCCCCGAGCTGCACGACAAGTACGAGGGCACCCTGGTCGAGAAGGAGCTGCAGCGCAACTACGACTGCCTGCGCGAGGCCAAGAAGCGCGGCGTCGTCATGACGATCGGCTCCGACTCCTTCTCCTTCGTCACCCCGTACGGCACCTGCTCCATCGAGGAGATGTACGAGTTCGTCGACAAGATCGGCTTCACTCCGGTCGAGACCATCACCTGCGCCACCCTCAACGGTGCCAAGATGTGCCACATCGAGGACGAGACCGGGTCCATCGAGGCCGGCAAGTGCGCCGACCTGCTGGTCGTCAACGGTGACGTCGCCGCCGACATCCACGTGCTCAACACCGACAACATGGACGTCATCATGAAGGACGGCTGGATTGTCGAGGGCGGCACCTTCGGCGAGGCAAACAAGTACAGCGCCTAAGCTACCGTTCATCGATGGCTTGATGTAAAACACAGTATTTGATTGCATAATGCAATGGAGAGGGTCGCTTGCGGCCCTCTTTATTGCTATGGGGTGCGTCGGTAAGAAGGAGATGACGGTGGATCTCAATAGGCTGATTCTGGGCAAGAGCTACAACTCTACCAAGGTCTTTCGTACCGCTCAGCATGTGGTTCAAGCCATCTTGCTCGGTATTGTCGTTCCGCTGCTTATCCTGCTGCTCATCTGGGATCTAACCGATAATCCCAATCCCGTTCCGGCCGTTGTCGTCATTGCCGGCTTGGTCATGCTGTGCTTCTTCTTCTCGTACGTCTTTGTCGTTCCCGACGACCTCACATCGAGCGCAACCGACCGCACGCTCGCCATCGCTTCAAAAATATTCGCCTACACGTCGCGCGGCCTTACGCCCGAAGCTGCCCTGGGCGCCTCTAAGATCATCCTGTCCGAAACTATCGCCTCTGCCATCTGCTTTACCGACGGCAAGCAGGTGTTGGCAAGCTGGGGCGAGGACTCGGCAAAATGCCCCGCGGGCACCCCGGTGGTGCTGCGGACTACGCTCAACGTGATCAACAGCGGTGAGCAAAGCGTGTTCTCGCGCGATGCCTCGACCGAGACAGGTGGCTACTTTCCGCGCCTGCGCGCCGGTATTGTCGCACCGCTTACCGTGCGCGGGCATTGCGTGGGCACGCTCGAGCTGTATTATCCCCGTCTGAGCAGCATCGATATGCGCCAGACGGCGCTTGCCTCGGGCTTTGCCGACCTCATTTCCACGCAGCTTGCGAGCTTTGAGCTCGAGCGCCAGGACGAGCTTACGGCCCGCGTGGAGCTGCGCGCCTTGCAATCGCAGGTCGATCCTCATTTTCTGTTTAACACCATCAGCACCATCGTGTCGCTCGTGCGTACCGAGCCGGACAAGGCCAGGTCGCTGCTGATCGACTTTTCCAATTACTACCGTCAGACGCTTTCTGATTCCGATACGCTCACCACGCTCGAGCACGAGGTGGAACAGGGCACTCGCTATATCAATCTTATGCAGGCTCGTTATGGCGACGGCCGTCTGCGCGTCTCGGTCGATATCGACTTTGAGGTGCGCGATTGCATGGTGCCGCCGTTTATCTTGCAGCCGTTGCTCGAAAACTGCATCAAGCACGCGCAGCGCGAGACCGAGCCGCTTTCTATTCATGTTAGGGCTTTCGAGACCGATGACGGTTTGGAGATCATCGTCGAGGACGATGGCATCGGTATGAGCGAAGAGGTCTGCGCGCATCTGTTTGAGCAGCATCGCTTGGAGGAGCCCGAGAGCATTACCGCCGACGGCTCCGTCAAGCGAGGTTGCGGCCTGGCGCTCTTCAACGTGCTTCAGCGCATCCATTTCTTTTACGGAGAAGATTCCGGCATGCGCGTGAAGTCCCAGGAGGGCGTGGGAACGCAGGTCATCGTCGAGCTGAACGGCGAGCCGCATGAGCCGGCGCCGTTGACGGCGTAGCACGCGGTTGGATTGAGAGAAAAAGAGGGGAAGCACATATGTCCGAAGGCTGGAACATCTTGGTGGTTGATGACGAGCCTCCAATTAGGGCTGAGCTACGCTATCTGTTGGAAAAGGATACGCGTGTGGGTCAGATTGCCGAGGCGGGCAATGTCACCGAAGCCGTGGAGTCGATTCTGTCGAACAAGCCCGACGTGTTGTTTTTAGACATTACCATGCCCGGTCGCTCGGGAATTGAGCTTGCCGAGACGCTGCAGAACCTAAAGACGCCGCCGGTGGTTGTGTTTGTGACGGCGTTTGCCGAATTTGCCGCTGATGCGTATAACCTCGATGCGGTCGACTATGTCGTCAAGCCGGTCGAGGACGCACGCCTGTCAAAGGCACTCGACAAGATCGAGGCAGCCTTGGGTGCCCGTCGTGTTATCCATGCTCCGCGCCAGCCTTTGCGTCTGACGGTGGACCGCGGGGGCAAAAAGGTGTTCATTCCCGCCGCAGACGTCTGCTACTTTGAGGCGCGCGCCGATTTTTGCAACGCCATCTGCGCCGAGGGAACGTACCTGATCAATGAGTCGATCTCTTCGCTCGAGCGTCGCTTGGACTCCGAGGGCTTTATTCGCGTTCATCGCAGCTACCTGGTCAATTTGGAAGACGTGCACAATGTTGAGATTGGCTCCACGGGGTTGATGGAGCTCAGGCTCGACCGCGTGAACTCGACGGTACCGGTGTCCCGTCGTCGTGCCGCCGAGGTCAAGTCGCACCTGGGGCTTGCGTAAGAGGCTTGCGTGCCGTCGTTTACCATCGCAGGTTTGGCATGGGCGCGCGGTGGGCATAATGGGTGGCATCGAATGAAATCGAAAGGATCATTATGCCCGCGCTTATCACCCATCATCTGTTTGGCGAGGAAAGCATCGACCGTCTTCCGCAGGGCGTCATCACGTCCGATGAAGAGCGCATTGCCTTTATCTTGGGCAACCAAGGCCCCGACCGTTTTCTTTCACATTCTGACACCGCGTGTTTCCGACTGCACGCTGCTGGCGCAGGTCATGCATCGGTCGCGCATGTCTCGCCAGTTCGCGTGCCTGCGCGACGGCGTGTCGCACCTGCAGCCGCGCGATGCCAGCTTGGGTCGCGCCTTTGCGTTGGGCCTGCTGTCTCATTACGTGCTCGACCGCAACGCCCATCCCTTTGTCTATGAGCAGCAGTTTGGCATCGTGGAGTCCGATTCAGAGCTTGAGGATTCGAGCAGTCAGGTCCATGCCGTGATCGAGAGCGACCTGGATGTACTGATGCTGCAGCTTAAACGCGATGGCGCTACGGTCGACGATTACCCGCCGGCGGGCGAGATCGTCACCACCGATCGCATCAATCGCGTGGCCGGCGTGCTGATGAGCTATGTTGCCGGACGCGTGTATGGCATTGACATTCCGGCGGGGGAGTACGGTGCTGCCGTTGCCAATATGCAGCGACTTTACCGCGCGATTGAGCCGGCCGGCTCCGCAAAGACGCGCGCGATCTCGCTGGTTGAGGCTTGGTGCACGACTACTCGCTGCTCGACGGCCTTGCCCATCGCGTGACGACGGAGCTGCCCGAGCGCACCGGTAACCTGGGCCATCTGACATGGAAGAATCCCTTTACCGACGAGGTCTCGAACGAGAGTTTCCCCGAGGTCTTTGATCGCGCGCTGGTCGATTACGAGTGCACGGTCGCACGTTTTATCGAGACCGGTGACATGGATGCCGTGACCAGTCACGTCAACTACAGCGGTCGCGTGCTCAATGCCGATGAGGAGTTCGACCGCGAGGAATAGGCTCGTGCGTGCCCCTTTGCCGAATCCTTACCGGCGGTTCTGGACAATTGGGGTACGATGAACTAACTGCATATCGGGCGAATACGAAGGTCCCTGTCCATGAAATACACCAAGCTCGAGCGTAACTGGGTTATGTATGATGTGGGCAATTCGGCCCTCGTGCTGCTCAATACCTCGGTGGTGCCCATTTACTTTAACGCCATCAATACCGGCGCTTCTTCGGCCGACCTGGTGGTCGCCTGGGGCAATGCACAGACGATCGCCTCGCTGGTCATCGCCATGCTCATGCCCATTCTGGGCGCGCTTGCCGACTACGCCGGCAACAAGATCAAGTTCTTCTTGGGCTTCTTCCTCACGGGCCTGGTGCTTTGCCTGGCGCAGGCTATCCCAATGTCCGCCATGGCATTTTTGACCGTGTACGTGCTGTGCACCATCGGCCTTAACTCTTCTATGACGTTCTACGACGCCATGCTGCCCGACATTACCACCGACGAGCGCATGGACGCCGTGTCCAGCTCGGGCTATGCCTGGGGCTACATCGGTTCCACCGTGCCGTTCGTCATCTGCCTGGCGCTCATCATGGGTGGCCCCGCTCTTGGCGTCCCTACCATGCTGGCGACGCGTCTGTCGTTTATCATCACTGGTGCCTGGTGGCTCATCTTTACCCTGCCGCTCATTCGCACCTATAAGCAAAAGTACGGTCGCGAGCGCGGTCCCGAGGACACTATCGGCCACATCGTGGGCGGTGTGTTCTCCGAGGTCGGACACACCATGCGCGAGATCGCCCACAACAAGACCGTGCTGGTCTACATGATCGCGTTCTTCTTCTATATCGACGGTGTGCACACGGTCATTTCCATGGCCACCAGTTACGGATCGGCCTTGGGCATCGATTCGACGCAGCTGGTGCTTGCGCTGCTCGTTACGCAGTTCGTGGCCTTTCCATCCGCCATCATCTACGGCAAGCTCGCCGGACGCGTGGGCACGCTCAACATGATCTTGGTGGCGGTCGCCGCCTACATGGGCATTGTGCTGTTCGCCGCGTTCTTCCTAAAGACCGCCTTTGAATTCTGGGTGCTTGCCATTATGGTCGGCCTGTTCCAGGGTGGCGTGCAGGCGCTCAGCCGTAGCTACTTTGGCCGCATTATCCCCAAGGAAAAGTCCAACGAGTACTACGGCTTCTTTGACATCTTCGGTCGTTATGCAAGCGTTATGGGCACCTTCCTGGTGTCGGTCGTCACCTCGCTGACCGGCAACCCGTCGCTGGGCGTCCTTTCCATTGGTGTGCTGCTGGTCGTTGGCTTTATGCTGCTGGTCCGCCTGTCCCGCATGACTCGGGCGGCAGGGCATGCCGCATAGGAGCGAGCGGCTATTGTGCCTGTCCACGGTACTCTTTTGGGGTTATCCGCAATAAACATTGCGACTTGCGAGCAATGATTTGCCCAAGTGGGTATGATGGAATCAGCTAGGTCGCGGGGCGTCGCCTGTGTTTGGCGGCGTCCCGTTTTTGTGTTGCAGGGAGGGTAAGGCATGAACGCCACAGTCGTGATTCCAACGTATTGGGCGGGCGATGACGCTTGCGCAAACGCCCCTGGCACTTATGACCATTCGACGCGACTCAACGCCGACAATCCCGAACTCGACCGCTGCCTGGCCTCGCTTGAGCAGGTGCGTGACATCCCACGCATCATCCTTTTGGTGGTCTGTCCCGTTTCTGCCACAGCCGATGTGTCGCTGCGCGTGCACGAGATTGTCGACGCGCATCCCACGCTCAAGGTCACCGTTGTCACCAACACCCAGGCCTCGCGCATCGCAGACCGGGTTGCTCAGATCGCGCCCAAGGGTTCGGGCGAGTGCGTGAGCCTGCGAGGCTACGGTGCCATCCGCAACATGGGGCTAGCCTGTGCCGCTGTGCTGGGGCATGACGCGGTTATCTTTTTGGATGACGATGAGACTGTCATCGACGCCGACTTTATGAAGCGCGCGACCTATGCGTTGGGGCAGCAGACGCGTCAGGGCTTGCCGATCTTGGTCAAGAGCGGCTATTTCTACGATCGCGACGGCTCGCCGCTGGCTCCCACGGACAAGGCGGGTATCTGCCATCGTTGGTGGACCAAGCGCATCGAGTTCAACCGTTGGATGAAAAAGGCGCTCTCGGGCACCCGCATCTCGCGCTCCAACTACGTGTGCGGCGGCCTGATGGCCCTGCACGCCCGCGCCTTTACGCGTGTGGCCTTTGACCCGTTTATCACCCGCGGCGAGGACTTGGATTACCTCTTTAACATGCGCATGTTTGGCTACGACGTGTGGTTCGATAACGAGTGGACCGTGCGCCATCTGCCTCCGGAGTCCGAAAAGCGCTCACCGCGCTTTATGCAGGATGTATACCGTTGGTACTACGAACGGGCCAAGTTGACATTCGCCGCGCATCAAAAGGAGCTCATTCCCGTTACGGCGGCATCGCTCATGCCCTACCCGGGCCCGTGGATTTCGCGCGAGCTCGACGACCGCGTGCGCAAGACCGCTATGGTCCGCAGCGTGTTTACCCGCGAGCATGAGGGCTACCTGCGCATCTGGCGCCATGGTATCGACGAGGCAAAGGCCTATGCGCGCCAAAACGCTGCAAGCTACCTGCGTTTCCAGAGCTTTTGGCCCAAGATCATGGACGGGCTTTGGCGTGACGCACAACTGATCAGTATCCTGGAGGGGGCCGAATGATCGACCGCCGCGCCCAGCGCGATAGTTCAATATCAATCTTTCGCATCATTGCCGTTGCCTGCGCCATTTGCGTGCTGGTGTACTTTATTTTTGCCTTGGTGACCGGTATCGAGCCGATCGCCACGGTGATTGCCTGCGCGCTGCTGTGCATCTTTCTGTGCATCTTTATCTTTTTGACGCTCAATCCCGATTCGGTGCGCTCCCAGTACACCGAGGAGACACTCTCGGTGGCCTCGGCCATGCTCGAGGACATTAAGGGCGGTCTGACGCAGGAGTCGGCGCGTTTGGTGTGCCGGCGCATTTTGCCCGAGACGCGCGCCATGACGGTGGCCATCACCGACGAGGGCAACGTGTTGGCCTGCGCGGGCGAGTTTGAGGAAAAACTACTGCCAGATTCTCCCATCCACACGCTTGCCACGCGCTACGTTATCGAACATGGCATCGTGCAGTCGTTCAACCGTATGGTGGATGTCGTGGGCTCGGATGGCTCGCACAACCAAGTCCCCGCCGGCATTATCGCCCCCATCAAGGTGGGCGATCGTACCGTCGGCACGCTCAAGTTCTACTACAAGACCCCGCGCGCCGTCGACCGTACCAGTACGCGCTTGCCTCGGGCTTTGCCGAGATCTTGTCCACGCAGCTCGCCATCCACGAGCTCGAGGTGCAAAAGGAACTCACGCGCGCGCCGAGGTGCGTGCGCTGCAGGCGCAGATTAACCCGCACTTCCTGTTCAACACGCTGAACACCATTGCATCGTTTACGCGCACCGACCCGCTGCGGGCCCGCGAACTGCTTCGTGAGTTCTCATCGTTCTATCGTGCCACGCTCGACAACTCGGGATCGCTTATTCCGGTCTCGCGCGAGGTCGCACAGACCAAGCGCTACCTTACCTTTGAGAAGGCCCGCTTTGGCGAGGACCGCGTGCTTGCGACGTTCGATGTGTCCGAGGACGTGGAAGATACGCTGGTACCGGCGTTCGTGATCCAGCCGATTGTCGAGAACGCCGTACGTCATGGTATGGGCGATGACGACGCCCTGAGGATCGACGTGACCGTTCACCAAGACGGCGAGGATGCAATCTTGATTGCCGTGGCCGATAATGGCGTGGGCATGGATGAGGGTACCGCCGCCAGACTGTTTGACGAGCGTTCTGCCCGTCCCGACGCCAGCTCTCCCCAGGGTGGCGGCGCCGGTGTGGCCATGCACAATATTTCGGAGCGCATCCATCGCTTTTATGGACCGCACTCCTATACGCGTGTCGAATCGGCGCCGGGCAAGGGCACCAAAGTGCTCCTTCATCTTGATTTGTCAGAGAGCATCTTTGACATTCAAGAGTAAAATAAAAGGCTACGGGCTCAACGTCATGCGACGGATGCCCGGCGTAGTTAGTTGACGAAAGGTTTTATCCCTATGCTGCGTGCGATGATTGTGGATGATGAGGCGCCGGCTCGCTCGGAGCTTCGCTTCCTGCTCGAGCAAACGGGCAAGATCGGCACGATCACGGAGCGTCGAGCGTCCGCTCCGCCATCGAGATGCTTATGGAAAGTCGCGTGGATGTCGTGTTTCTCGATATCTCGATGCCCGGTGCCTCGGGCCTGCAACTTGCCGAGGCACTGCATAAGCTCAAAAATCCGCCGGCGATCGTATTTGTGACTGCGTATAGCGACCATGCGGTTGAGGCATTCGACGTCGATGCCGTCGATTATCTGATGAAGCCTGTCGAGGAAGCTCGCTTGGATCGCGCGATCGAGAAGGTTATGCAGCGCGCCAAGCCGGTCACGGACAGCAAGGTGACCATCGAGCGTATCCCGGTGGAAAAGGGCGGCCGCAAGGTGCTCATTCCCGTGGACGACATTCGCTTTATCATGGCCAAGGACGATTACTCCTGCATCTATACCGTCGATGATCGCTTTTTGTCGACGACCTCGCTGGCGCAGTTTGAGGCCAAGCTCTGCGACTTTGGCTTCTTCCGTGTTCACCGCCGCTATATCGTCAACCTGGCGTGCGTCACGGACGTTGAGACGGTGCCTCGGGTGCCATCCAGCTGGGCATTACGGGCGTCGACGAACGCGTGCCGGTTTCGCGCCGCCGCGTCGTGCCGCTCAAGAAGGCTCTGAGTCTCTAGCACACTGGCCCCGCAGCCCTGTAGACCCATCGTCTGCGGGGCCGTGGGGCCTTTTTTGTATGTATCTGCCGAATCGTTTTTTTGCGGAAGGGATCCCATGAACAGTGCAAGCGCCAAGCGTATCGACATCATCTCGGACACCCACGGCTATTTATCGCCTGCGCTCTTGGATGAGCTTGAGGGCGCAGATCTGATCATCCACGCCGGCGACCTCACGTCAGAGATGGACTACGAGCACCTATGCACCATCGCCCCCGTGCGGGCCGTATTGGGCAACAACGATTACTACCGCGACTACGGCCCCGATGTAGACCGTCTTGCGCTCTTTACCTACGAAGGCCTCAAATTCGCCGTAGCCCACTACCGCGAAGACCTTCCGGTGGGATCCGTAGACGTAGCCATCAACGGCCACACCCACGTAACCAAAGAAGCCCAAGTGGGCCGCTGCCTAGTCCTCAACCCGGGCAGCGCCAGCTACCCCAGAGGCACCCGAGGCCCCACCATGGCCAGAATGCTCGTCAAAGACGGCCATGTCATAAGTACCAAGTTTATTGACTTGGACTAACCGCAACAAAAACGGGGGATGCAGATGCGTCCCCCGTTTTCTTTGAGCCAAAGGTCAAAGTTCAACAAATCCATCAGACCAATCCCGCCGAGGAGCACGCGGGCTAGCCGCGCAGCGGCGCACGCCCGCAAAACTGGTTGAATAATGTTACGGCAGGGAGGGTCTCCGGGGCTGAGGGCGGGGGTTAAGTTTGTCGCGAGTTCCGCACGCAAAGGAAAGCACTTAATGTGCTTTCCGTCTTGCGCAGGACTGTAGAGCAGCAAACTTAACA
>ENA-OQDW01000604-OQDW01000604.1-human-gut-metagenome-genome-assembly--contig:-NODE-604-length-14509-cov-1.775066_pt1 | contig 14509 bp, 17 predicted proteins | sample MGYA00242784_ERZ504613 | MGnify/ENA primary metagenome ERZ504613 (study PRJEB26092, sample SAMD00036330) | human gut metagenome | host: Homo sapiens | study: EMG produced TPA metagenomics assembly of... | reverse complement strand
CGCTCAAGGTATGAATCGGTTGGAAGACATCGTCGTTTGTAAACAGGAAGGCGGCCAGCACATTTCGGATTTCGGTGTTTGTCAGATATGGATACGCGTCGGAAATCTCCTGGAAAATGGTCTTTTCCATGTGGAGCACCTGATGCTCCTGATCGTAGTAACCGATTTGTACACGGCTTCCAAGTGTAAAAGAGCCGACATCCGGGCGGATGACTTCGTTTAAGATCTTTTAAGATCGTCGTTTTTCCCGTTCCGTTGTTTCCGATGATTGCGACGCGCTCCCCGCGCTTGATTTCGAAATTCAGATCCTGGAAAAGCGTCTGTCCCGGGAAGGCTTTGGAGAGGTGCTCGACGGTCAGCACATCGTTTCCGCTTGTGATGCGCGGTTCCAGACGGATCCGCATATCGGAGCGTACTTCGGTCGGCTTTTCCAGCACATCCATTTTGTCCAGCATTTTTTCACGGCTCTCGGCGCGTTTGATGGATTTCTCGCGGTTGAAAGATTTCAGCTTTGCAATGACTTCTTCCTGATGGTGGATTTCCTGCTGCTGGTTGACCCAGGCATGGTAAGCGGCTTCACGGAGCATTGCTTTTTTTTGACTGTAGGCGGTATAGTTTCCCTCAAAAGTTGTTACTTTTTTATTGTCCACTTCAACGACTTTTGTGACAACGCGGTCGAGAAAGTAACGGTCATGGGAGACGATCAGGACGGCTCCGCTGTAATTTAAAAGATACGTTTCGAGCCAGGAGATTGAGTCCATATCGAGGTGGTTGGTCGGCTCGTCGAGCAGAATGATGTCCGGTTTGGTGAGCAGCAGTTTACCAAGTGCCACGCGGGTCTTCTGACCGCCGGAGAGGGAGTCCACCTGTTTTTCAAAATCGCTCTCGGAAAAGCCAAGACCTTTTAAAACACCGACGACTTCACTGCGGTACGCGTATCCGTTTTCCAGTTCAAAGGTATGGGAGAGGCGGGTGTAGGTGGAAAGAAGTTCATCCAGCTCTGCACCGGATTTTGTATTCATATCACTTTCCATCTGACGGAGGCGTTCCTCCATATCAATCAGATTCTGTTTCGCGGTCAGCACTTCCTGGTAAATGGAAAGGTGTCCGGTCAGATCCTGATGCTGGGCGAGATAGCCCATCGTCTTTCCTTTGGAGAGGATGACCTCTCCCTCATCGGCCCTCATTTCGCCGATAATGATTTTTAACAGCGTCGATTTTCCGGCACCGTTGATGCCGACCAGTGCGGCTTTTTCGCGTTCTTCTATATGAAAAGATGCATTTTTGATAATTTCCGTTGTCCCGAATGCTTTCGAGATATTCTGACATGCAAGAATCATGTGGTTCCTCCAGATAACATATTTCTGTATTTTGACATAATACACCATCCTTATTATAGAGAGTAATACACAAAATTTCAAGAAATCTTTGACAATTTTCTATCAACCATATATAATATGAATATATGCAGGTGTAAATAAGGAGGAATTTATCTTGGAAGAAAAAGGAATTTCGCGGGCAGTTATCAAAAGACTTCCTAGATATTATCGTTACCTGGGCGAATTGCTGGAGGACGGAGTAGAACGGATCTCTTCCGGTGAGCTGAGCGAGCGGATGAAAGTGACAGCTTCCCAGATTCGCCAGGACTTAAATAATTTCGGCGGCTTCGGCCAGCAGGGGTATGGTTATAACGTGCGGTATCTGTACAGCGAGATTGGAAAAATCTTAGGTCTGGACAGAGTCCACAATATGATTTTTGTCGGAGCCGGAAATCTGGGACAGGCGCTTGCCAATTATGCGGCCTTTGAAAGAAGCGGATTCAAAACGGTCGGTATTTTTGACGTCAACCCGGTATTAAAAGGAATCTCCGTGCGCGGAATTGAAATCCGCATGGCGGACGAGCTTCCGGAATTTATCAAGGAACACCATGTAGAGATTGCGGCTTTGACACTGCCAAAAGCAAAAGCGGTAGAGATGGCAGAGATTCTCGTGGACAACGGTGTAAAAGCAATCTGGAATTTTGCACATACCGATCTAAACTTAAAACTTCCGAAAGATGTGATCGTCGAGAACGTCCATCTTTCCGAAAGTCTGATGCGTCTCTCCTACAATCTGACCAGATATGAGGCGGAGCATCCAAAGAACAATTAAGAAACCAAAACAAAAGCAGGAGAGTCTTCGGGAAACCGGAGACTTTTTCTGTTCACTTTCCGGATAAGGCAGGAAAAGGAGGAAAAGCGATGAAACGGATTCTTACAGCAGCACAGATGAAGCAGGCAGACCGCAATACGATCGAAACCATGGGGGTACCGTCCCTGGTACTGATGGAGCGCGCGGCGCTGTCCTGCGTGGAGGAGCTTCAAAATGGAACATGGGATACAGGAAAAGTCCTTGCTGTGTGCGGTCCCGGAAATAATGGAGGGGACGGTGCGGCAATTGCACGGATTTTAAAGACGAAAGGGGTGGATGCGGAACTGTTCTGTCTTGGAAATCCGGAAAAATACAGTGAAGGCATGAGAGCACAGAAGAAAATTGCGGAAAATTATGGGGTCCGTGAGGTTAAGAATCCGGATTTCCGGGAATATACTGTTATCATAGATGCCATCTTTGGAATTGGCGTATCCCGTCCGCTGGCAGGGGAGTACCGGAGGGCAGTGGAAGCAATCTGCGCAAGCGGTGTTCCTGTTCTTGCCGTGGACATCCCTTCGGGGATCCACACGGATACCGGAGAGGTCCTTGATGCGGCGGTGAAAGCCAGAGCCACGGTGACATTTGCCTGTGCAAAGCCAGGGCTTCTTTTTGATCCCGGAAAACGATATGCCGGAGAGGTCCTGGTCCGTGATATCGGAATCGGCTTTGATGCAGGAGAAGAGGAGACGCCCTGGTACGGTTCAGTGGAAAAAGAAGATCTGGACCGGTTTCTTACCCGCACGCCGATGGGAAATAAGGGAACCTTCGGAAAGGTGCTGGTACTTGCCGGTTCCGGTGCCATGTGCGGAGCCGCTGTTTTGTGTGCCAGGGCAGTCCTTGCATCCGGTGCCGGCATGGTAAAGGTTGTGACAGAGGAAAGAAACCGTACGCCGCTTTTCTGTGCCCTGCCGGAAGCAATGGCGGATTTCTGGAAGGAGGATGAGCCGCTTCCGGAAGAAGCCCTGCTGCAGGATCTCGCCTGGGCGGACGCTGTTGTTGCGGGACCGGGACTTTCCAAAAGCCGGACGGCAAAAGAACTGCTCGTTTTTACGGTGCAGCACACAGAAGTTCCTCTTGTTCTGGATGCAGATGCGCTGAACCTGATTGCAGAAGATGCAGAGATTCTTTCGGGCTGCCGGGCAGAAAAATTTTAACGCCTCATGTAGGAGAGCTTGCACGGCTGCTGCACATGACCATTGCAGAATGCCAGCGTGACCCGGCAGAAAGCGCCGGAAGGGCAGCTGAAAAATACCAGGCCTGCTGTGTACGAAAGGATTCCGTAACCGTGACAGCAGAGGAAGGGCGTGAGCAGTATTACATAAACACAAGCGGAAGCAGTGCGCTTGCGACGGCGGGAAGCGGCGATGTGCTCGCGGGAATCACAGGCGCCTTTGCAGCAAAACGTCAGTGTGAAAAAAATGAGAAAAAAATCAGCCTTGCCAAAACAGCGGCACTGGCGGCATATGCGCATGGAAAGGCGGGAGAGGCTGCGGAAGAAAAAAGCAGTGCTTCCTATGTAACAGCATCCGAGATTATCAGAGGATTGCAGTCAATCTGAGCAAAGCAGATCAGAATCACGGGTTCCCAAAAGGACTCCGGGCGGACTTTTTTGAAGCGCCGGATGAAATTTGTGAATACCTCCGGAAAAACAGGCAATATTAAATACATGGAAACGATTTTAAAAGGCGTAAAACGCCGGATCGTTATCGTATGGGAAAGCAAAACGGAAAGAATCGGAGAGTGAGCACAAGTGGTAATCAAGCGTGGCGATGTATATTATGCCGACCTGCGGCCCGTTGTGGGAAGTGAGCAGGGCGGTGTCCGTCCGGTGCTGATCATTCAGAATGACATCGGCAACCGGCACAGTCCGACGGTGATCTGTGCGGCGATTACATCGAGGATGAATAAGGCGAAGCTGCCGACACACATTGAGATCGAAGCGTCCGCCTATGGGATTGTACGGGATTCTGTTATTTTACTGGAACAGCTTCGGACGATCGATAAGAGAAGGCTGAAAGATAAAATCTGTCATCTGACGCCGGAACAGCTGGCCCTTGTGAACGAAGCACTGAAAATCAGCCTGGATCTGTCTACATAAGGGGTATTTTTGGCGCGGTTCACGGTTGACGAATGAGAAAGATCGTGCTATATTCTATATTATATGGCTTCTGCCGTTTTTCGGGGAAACCTTTTTACAGAAAAGCAAATACTTTAAATAAAGGAGACAAAAGAGGTATGTCAGGACATTCAAAATTTGCCAATATTAAGCATAAGAAAGAAAAAAACGACGCAAAAAAAGGTAAAATCTTTACCATCATCGGCCGTGAGATCGTAATCGCTGTCAAAGAGGGCGGACCGGATCCGGCAAACAACAGCAAGTTGCGTGACGTTATCGCAAAAGCAAAAGCAAACAACATGCCGAACGATACCATCGACCGCGGTATTAAAAAAGCTGCCGGAGATGCAAACGCAGACAACTACGAGCGTATCACCTACGAAGGTTATGGCCCGAATGGTATCGCGATCATCGTAGAGACTCTGACCGACAACAAGAACCGTACCGCAGCAAACGTAAGAAGCGCTTTCACCAAAGGAAACGGAAGCGTTGGAACACCGGGATGCGTATCCTACATGTTCGACAAAAAAGGCAGATCATCATCGACAAAGAAGAGTGCGAAATGGATGCTGACGATCTGATGATGCTTGCTCTGGATGCAGGCGCAGAAGACTTCGCAGACGAAGAGGACAGCTACGAAATCATCACCGATCCGGATGATTTCTCCGCAGTACGTGAGGCTCTGGAGAAAGACGGCATCGCATGGCAGAGGCAGACGTTACCATGATCCCACAGACCTACGTAGAGCTGACCGATCCGCAGGCATTAAAAGACCTGAACCGTACCCTGGATCTGCTGGATGACGACGACGACGTACAGTACGTATACACCAACCTGGACGAGTAATTTCACTGGAAATTACATAGAATCATAAGAATCTGCGCATACTGATGAAGCTATTTTGGAATAGCAGAAAAGAGGAAATCCGTATGGCAGAATCACAGAAAAACCAGACAGAAAAAGAAAATATTGTAGAACTGAAGACCAACATTTATCTGCTGTCCATCATCGGCGAGGTGGAGGGGCATGAATCACTCGGCGAGCGCACGAAAGCGACGCGCTATGAGCACATTCTCCCTGCTCTTGCCCGTGCCGAGGAGGACAAAAGTATTGATGGTCTTCTGATTCTCCTGAATACCGTAGGCGGAGATGTGGAGGCCGGTCTTGCAATTGCAGAGATGATTGCGTCCATGCGAAAGCCTGCGGTATCGCTCGTTTTAGGGGGCGGTCATTCGATCGGTGTCCCGCTCGCCGTTGCAGCAGACTATTCGCTGATCGTGCCGAGTGCCACCATGGTCATTCACCCGGTGCGTACAAACGGCATGTTCATCGGTGTTGCACAGACGTACCGTAATATGGAAAAGACGCAGGATCGGATCACAGGTTTTGTATCGGCCCATTCTAAAATCACCAAGGAACGGCTCGAGGAGCTGATGCTCGATACGAAAATGCTGGTCAAGGATGTCGGAACAATGCTGGACGGCCCGCAGGCAGTGAAGAAGGCCTGATCGACGAGGTCGGCGGCATTGCCCGCGCGCTCGAAAAGCTGAATGAGCTGATGAAAAAGGCAGCAGGGACAGAAAATTGACTTCACGGCGCGGCTTGTGTTTCAGGGGATTTTGTGTTAGAATGAGTTCGCTGTGAAAATTCGAACGGAAGTTTTGTCCGGACTTTCACAAAAGAGAAAAATAAGGGAACAGGATAAAAAAATGACAGTAATAGAAGCTTTATTTCTGGGCCTGATCCAGGGAGTCACGGAATTCCTGCCGATCAGCAGCTCCGCACATCTGATTATCTTCCGTCATTTTATGAAGATCGAAGATACGCAGACGGTGTTTTTCAATGTGCTTTTGCACTTTGGCTCCATGATTGCAATTCTGCTCACATTTTCGAAGGAATGGAAACGTCTCTTCCTCGCGCTGTGCGGAATCATAATCGATCTGTTTCATAATTTAAAGGAACACTTTTCCAGTCAGCATCAGGAGAGAAAGCAGTACCGGAAGGTACTCGGCAGCAACTACCGTATGCTTGCTTTCCTGCTGATTCTGACCACCATCCGACTGCTGTAATCGGCGGCATGATTCAGAGTCTTGTCACACTGACCTCCTCGAATCTGCTGGCACCTGGCGTTGGTCTGTATCTGACGGCGATTCTGCTTGTAGTGGCAGATATGCTTCCGGAGGGAGAAAAAACGCAGAAAAATTTGAAGCCGAAAGATGCACTGATTGCCGGATTCTTCCAAGGCTTTTCCACGATTCCGGGTCTTTCCCGTCTTGGTTCGACTATTTCTGCGTGTGTGATCGGCGGCATGACCCGTTCGTACGCTGTGAAATACTCTCTGATTGTGAGTGTTCCGGCGATTATCGGGGCAACGATCGTTGAAATTGCGACCATGGGAAAAAATAAAATTGTTTTTCATCCGGTATATCTGGTCGGCGTTTTCATGGCGGCACTTGCCGGTTACTTTACGATCCGCATTCTGATGCGTGTGGTGAAAAAACGGAAACTGAAATATTTTGCTTTGTACTGTCTTCTTGTCGGGACATTCTCCATTGCAGGATATTTTCTGCTGTAATACGAGAAAGGGGAGAAGTTCTGCATGGCAAATACAACAAAGGGAAGCGGGAAGACAAAGAAAAAAACTTCTGCTTCCGGAACAGCAAAAAAGAAACAGACCCAAACAACGGCCAGAAAAACAACGGCGAAAAAGAGCAGTACCGCAAAACGTACCTCCGGCACAAGGAAAAACACAGTCCGTGAGCCGATGGACGAGGGAGTGCGCGCAGAAATTATTCTGCTTTCCGTGCTTGCTGTTTCGATTCTGCTGATGCTCAGTAATTTCGGTATGGGCGGCGTGATCGGACAGGCTGTCTGCGACTTCTTTTTCGGCCTTTTCGGCGTGACAGAGTGGGCAGCACCGGTTCTGATCTTCTTTGGAACAGCATTTTACATAGCAAACAGACAGAACTTTTTAATTGTGCGGAAAACCGGGGGAGCGATCAGCTGCTTCGTCTTTTTCTGCGCTTTTATGCAGCTTCTGACGTCCGGCTATACGAGAGATACGACATTTCTGGATTACTATTTTGACAGCGCCTACGATCATCTCGGCGGAGGAATCTTAGGAGGGTCTGTCGTGAAAATTCTCGGCATGGGATTCGGCCAGATCGGCGCGTGGGTGATTATTGTGATCGCCATCGTGATTTCCGTGATCGTGATGACGCAGAAGCCGATTCTCGCGCCGATCCATGAAAAGACGAATGACCACCGCCGGATGGCGGAGGAGCGCCGCCAGGAGCGTCTGGCGCGCCAAGCTGCGATGGAGGAAGAGGAAGGAAAAGAGCTGATTCTTGAGCCAGTGGAGGAACCGAAAAAAGCCGGGAAGAAAAAGAAATCCCGCCTTCTTTCTCATGTGGAATCGAAGGCTGATTTAAACGAAAACGACGATACCCATCAGATGGAGATGCCGGAGCTTTCGATTCACCGTGGTTCTGTGCCGGCTGAAGAGCCGGAAAAGACAGAACCGGAGATGACACGGCAAGCTGCAGAAGAGGCGAAAAAAGAGAAAACGTCTGCGGATCATACGAGAAATCCGCGGTCTTCCTATGAAGAGATCGAGGCGGATGTAGACGGCATTCGTCAGGAAATCGGGAAAAAAGCAGAGGAAAAGCGGCCGGAGTACAAAACACCGCCGATGAATCTTCTGAAAAAGGGACGCGCGGTGCCATGGGCGATTCCGATGCGCATCTGCGGGAAGTAGCGCGGAAACTGGAGGAGACGCTGGACAGCTTCGGTGTCAAAGTTACAGTCAATAACGTAAGCTGCGGACCGACCGTCACACGGTATGAGCTGATGCCGGAACAGGGCGTGAAAGTAAGCCGGATTGTCGGATTGACCGACGATATCAAGCTGAGTCTTGCAGCAGCAGATGTCCGCATTGAGGCACCGATCCCGGGAAAATCCGCAGTCGGAATCGAGGTTCCCAATAAGACGAACACGGCCGTGATGCTGCGTGATCTTCTTGAAACACCGGAGTTTAAGAACTTTTCTTCGAATCTGGCCTTTGCTGTCGGAAAAGACATCGCCGGTCAGCCAGTCATCGCGGATATCGCGAAAATGCCTCATCTTCTGATCGCCGGTGCGACCGGTTCCGGTAAATCGGTCTGCATCAACACGCTGATTATGAGTATTATTTATAAGGCAAAACCGGAAGACGTCAAACTGATCATGATCGACCCGAAGGTCGTTGAGCTTTCTGTTTATAACGGCATTCCGCACCTTTTTATCCCTGTTGTCACAGACCCGAAAAAGGCTTCCGGAGCTCTGAACTGGGCGGTTGCGGAGATGACAGACCGTTATAACAAATTTGCGGAATTCAACGTGCGCGATATGAAAGGCTACAATGCGAAGTTGCCGAGCTGCCGCCGGATGAAAACGGCAAAAACCGGAAAAACTGCCGCAGATCGTCATTATCGTGGACGAGCTTGCCGACCTGATGATGGTTGCGCCGGGAGAAGTTGAGGATGCGATCTGCCGTCTGGCACAGCTTGCCCGTGCGGCCGGCATCCATCTGATTATTGCAACACAGAGACCTTCCGTCAATGTCATCACTGGTCTTATCAAGGCAAATATGCCGTCCCGTATTGCATTCTCGGTTTCTTCCAGCGTAGATTCCCGTACGATCCTCGACATGGGAGGTGCGGAAAAACTGCTTGGAAAAGGCGATATGCTCTACAAGCCGCAGGATTACCAGAAACCGGCCCGTCTGCAGGGATCCTTTGTTTCGGATAAAGAGGTCAGCGATGTCGTTGCCTACTTAAAAGATCACTACGGCGAGAACGCTTATGATCCGGATATCGAAAAACGGATTCACACCGTAAGCCTGGATGGCGGTTCTGCCGCAGGCGGCGGAGATAACCGCGATAATTACTTCGTGGAAGCCGGAAAATTTATCATCGAAAAAGATAAGGCATCGATCGGCATGCTCCAGAGAGTGCTGAAAATCGGTTTCAACCGCGCGGCCAGAATCATGGACCAGCTCGCGGATGCCGGTGTCGTAGGACCGGAGGAAGGAACCAAGCCGAGAAAAGTTCTGATGTCCATGGAACAGTTCGAAAATTATCTGGAGGAACACGGATGATGGGAAAAGACGTTGTCCGTTGTTTACAAATAACCGGAAACGTGATAAAGTATTAACATAAAATGCGCGAAAATCCAAGTCGTGCTTTTGTTAAAATATTTCTAACAAGATTAGGAGGATATTATGTACAAGATTCAAGAAGCGGAAATGCTCGCGAATAACATCTACCGTATGGTAGTAGAAGCACCGCGAGTAGCACAGCACTGCTCCCTGGACAGTTTGTTATTGTCAAGGCAGATGAAGAAGGAGAAAGAATTCCTCTGACCATTTGTGATTACGACAGAGAAGCAGGAACTATCACCATCGTATTCATGCCGATCGGAGAATCTACCAAAAAAATGAAAGAGCTCAAAGCGGGAGATGCTTTCATGGATTTCGTAGGACCTCTGGGACAGCCGTCTGAGTTCTGCAGCGAAGATATCGAAGAACTGAAGAAAAAACGGATCGTATTCGTAGCCGGCGGTGTTGGAACTGCACCGGTTTACCCACAGTTAAAATGGCTGCATGAGCATGGAATCACTGCTGACGCCATTGTCGGAGCAAAGACAAAAGATCTCGTTATTCTCGAGAAAGAAATGTCTGCTGTCAGCAATCTGTACATAACCACAGACGATGGTTCTTACGTAAGAAAAGGTATGGGTACCGATGTACTCCGCGACCTTGTACAGAACCAGGGCAAACAGTATGATGTCTGTGTTGCCATCGGACCGATGATCATGATGAAATTCGTATGTCTTCTGAACAAAGACTGAACATCCCGACCGTTGTCAGCATGAACCCGATCATGGTAGACGGAACCGGTATGTGCGGTGCCTGTCGTCTAATGGTAGGCAATGAAGTAAAATTTGCCTGCGTAGACGGACCGGAGTTTGACGGTCATCTGGTAGACTTCGACCTGGCTATGAAACGTCAGCAGATGTACAAGACAGAAGAGGGAAGAGCTCTCTTAAGATACCAGGAAGGCGCAACCCATCACGGTGGATGCGGCCAGTGCGGAGGTGACAAATAATGGCAAAGGGATTAAACAGAGTACCGGTACGTGAGCAGGAGCCGAAGGTACGTGCCACAAATTTTGACGAGGTATGTCTTGGATACAACAAAGACGAAGCAGTAGAAGAAGCACAGCGCTGCCTGGGCTGTAAAAATGCAAAATGTATCACAGGATGCCCGGTTAATATCAACATTCCGGCATTCATTGCACAGGTAAAAGAAGGAAACTTCGAGGAAGCATACAAAATTATTGGTGAGTCCAGTGCACTCCCGGCAGTCTGCGGCCGTGTATGTCCGCAGGAGAGCCAGTGCGAGGCAAATGTGTCCGCGGAATCAAAGGCGACGCTGTTTCCATCGGTAAACTGGAGCGTTTCGTTGCTGACTGGGCAAAAGAAAACGGTATCAAACCGGTTCCGGCAGCAGAGAAAAACGGCCACAAGATCGCGGTTATCGGTTCCGGCCCTGCAGGTCTTACCTGCGCAGGAGACCTTGCAAAACTTGGCTACGATGTAACCATCTTCGAGGCACTTCACAAAGCCGGCGGTGTATTAAGCTACGGTATTCCGGAGTTCCGTCTTCCGAAAGACAAAGTAGTTGCCGCTGAATCGAGAACGTAAAATCTCTCGGTGTTAAAATTGAGACCAACGTTATCATCGGAAAATCCGTTACCATCGACGAGCTGTTAAAAGATGAAGGATTTGAAGCAGTCTTCATCGGTTCCGGCGCAGGCCTTCCGATGTTCATGGGAATCCCGGGTGAGAACGCAAACGGCGTATTCTCCGCAAACGAGTTCCTGACCAGAAACAACCTGATGAAAGCATTCCGCGATGATTACGATACCCCGATCGCACACGGCAAGAAAGTTGCTGTAGTCGGCGGCGGCAACGTAGCTATGGACGCTGCAAGAACCGCACTTCGTCTCGGCGCAGAGGTACACGTTATTTACCGTCGTTCTGAGGCAGAGCTTCCGGCCCGTGCAGAGGAAGTTCATCATGCAAAAGAGGAAGGTATCATCTTCGACCTTCTGACCAACCCGGTAGAAATTCTGACCGACGACAAAGACTGGGTAACCGGTATCCGCTGCATCCGTATGGAACTTGGCGAGCCGGACGCTTCCGGAAGAAGAAGACCGGTTGAGATTCCAGGATCTGAGTTCGAAATTGAAGTAGACGAAGTTATCATGTCTCTTGGCACTTCCCCGAACCCGCTGATTTCTTCCACCACCTACGGTCTGGATGTCAACAGAAGAAAATGTATCGTAGCTGAGGAAGAAACCGGAAAGACCAGCAAAGAAGGCGTTTACGCCGGCGGTGACGCTGTAACAGGTGCAGCAACCGTTATCCTTGCTATGGGTGCCGGAAAAGCCGGAGCTAAAGGAATTGATGAGTATATCAAAAGCAAAAATGCATAAGGCATTGCTTTTCTAAACTAAAAGCCATATAGACGCGGACAAAAAGTGATCTATATTGCTTTGGTGTTTTGACAGATATCCGAAAGGGTTTTAAGATTACAGAATGAAAATTACGATATTAACAGTAGGAAAAATCAAAGAGAAATATCTGCGGGATGCGATCGCCGAGTATTCGAAGCGCCTCAGCCGCTATGCAAAGCTGGAAATTATCGAGGTGGCGGATGAAAAAACGCCGGACAACGCGAGTGAAACCGTAGAGACGAATATCAAAAATAAAGAAGCAGAGCGCCTTCTCAAATATATCCGGGATGACGCTTATCTGATTACATTGGAAATTAAGGGAAAACAGCTCACATCCGAGGAGCTGGCCCAGAAAATAGATACGCTCGGCGTGCAGGGAACGAGCCATATTATTTTTGTGATCGGTGGTTCCTTAGGGCTTGGCGAGGAAGTTCTGAAGCGTTCGAACTATGCGCTCAGTTTTTCGAAAATGACATTTCCGCATCAGTTGATGCGGGTTATTCTGCTGGAACAGATTTACCGGAGCTATCGCATTAACTGCGGGGAGCCATATCATAAATAGCTGCGAATAAGAGAGGTGTGATTGCGATGCGTGAAATGCGTTTAAAAAAGCGGGAGATTACAGATCCTAAAATTTTAAGAAAAATTCTGGAAAGCTGCGAGGTTGTGCGGATCGGGGCGATGGATGAGGAAGGCATGTTTATCGTGCCGATGAATTATGGATATGATGTCCGGGAAGAAGATGGAACTCTTCACGTCTGTCTGTACCTGCATGGGGCAAAAGAAGGGCGGAAGGCGGCTGCATTTGCAGCGGATCCGCGCGTGGCGGTGGAGATGGATTACAACCATGAAGTGATTACAGGTGACTATACGTGTGCGTATTCCTATGCGTACCGCAGTATCATGGGAAACGGAACCATCACGGAGGTGACAGATCCGGAGGCAAAGAAGAAAGGCCTGGGAAAAATCATGGCGCATATCGCACCGGAGGCGAAGATCGCTTTTCTGCCGGAGATGGTGGAGCGCGTTGCCGTATGGCGCATAGACATCGATACATTTACCGGCAAAGAGCGCAGACGAAAATAGAGTGTTCGAAGCTCCGCAGGCTGCAGACGGAAAAAGACAGCAGAAAGGACAGCAGAAATGATTAAAATTGATCTGATTACAGGCTTCCTTGGCTCAGGGAAGACGACTTTTTTGAAACAGTACGCAAAGTATCTGATGGCGCAGGGAAAGAACATCGGCATCCTGGAGAATGATTTTGGGGCAGTCAATGTGGATATGCTGCTTCTGCAGGAACTGCGCGGCGATCAGTGCGAGCTGGAGATGATTTCCGGCGGATGCGACAAAGAGACACACCGCAGACGGTTCCGCACGAAACTGATCTCGATGGGCATGAGCGGCTACGACCGCATTCTCGTGGAACCGTCGGGGATTTACGATGTGGATGAGTTCTTTGACACGCTGTACGACGAGCCGCTGAACCGCTGGTATGAGGCGGGGAAGCGTCATCACGATTCTGGATGCCGGGCTCGATGAGAAGCTGTCGGAGGAAGAAGAGTATCTGCTGGCTTCCGAGGCGGCGAACGCTGGTAAAATCGTGCTGAGCAAAGTACAGAATGTTTCGGAGGAAAAGAAAGAAGAAACGATTGCCCATCTGAACCGCACGCTCGAGCAGGCAGGCTGCAGAAGACAGTTTTCTGATGCAGAAATTTTACAGAAAAACTGGGATGATCTGACAGAGGATGATTTCAAAATGCTCTCCGAATGCAGTTACCGTTCGGAGGATTACCGGAAGCTGGATTTCGGCGAGCAGCAGACATTTGATTCGCTCTGCTTTCTGGAGCCGAAAATTACGGAAGAAGCGCTGAAAAAGGCAGCAGAAGCAATCTTTGCGGATCCATCATGCGGCAATGTATTCCGGATCAAAGGAATTGTAAAGACGGGCGAAACTGTGTGGAGCGAAATCAATGCGACGCGGGAACAGATGACATTCCAGGCAGTGCCGGAGAGCCAGGAAGTGCTGATTGTAATCGGCGCGGGGCTTTCGAAAGAGCGGATTAGTGGAATTCTCGGAATTGAGTAAAAAATGGAGCATGACGGAAAGGGGTATTTTCCATCATGCTCCTGCTGGTTGGGTTAAATAGCAGTTACTGCGAAATGCGCTGCCGTTCTGACAGTGTGGGGAACGGAATGATTTTGGAATCCCGTGCATCATCCGGTATACAAAGAGCAGTCAACGGCTGCGGCTGATTTTCCATGGTCTGGAAGGAGAGAATGCCATCTTTCCATAAAACGACATCATCCGGTGAATGGACGGCAAAATAGCGGTGCAGCACATCGAAAAGAGAGGATGGAACTGCCGCAAGATCGTGCTCGGGATCGCTGGAATATAGAAAGATCCGGCTTCCCGGAAAACGACGGGAATGGATACCGGCAGAGGGAGCGGTAAAATCCGGGTTTTCGGTAAAATATAAGGATCTTTCTGCTGGTCCGGAAAACGGAATAGACAGCGTTGTGGAAACAACTGGACGCTTCTTTCTGCAAGGGCTGGCTGCTTCTGAAATTTGCACAGGAATGGTATATTTTGAAAAAATGTATATTTCTTTTTCATAAGACTCACCTTTCAGCCGGAAAAGATCTG
>ENA-OQDW01000603-OQDW01000603.1-human-gut-metagenome-genome-assembly--contig:-NODE-603-length-14519-cov-2.289049_pt1 | contig 14519 bp, 15 predicted proteins | sample MGYA00242784_ERZ504613 | MGnify/ENA primary metagenome ERZ504613 (study PRJEB26092, sample SAMD00036330) | human gut metagenome | host: Homo sapiens | study: EMG produced TPA metagenomics assembly of... | reverse complement strand
CCGGAAGTAATAATTACGATATCAGAGTCCTTGGCATCCTCATACTCACCTGCGATGATGGAGACCGGATCGCGGAAGCAGGTACCCTGCGCGATATCCATAACCTCTCCCTCTACTTTTTTCTTGTTAATATCGATGAGAACAATCTCAGACGCGATGTCTTCGTTCGACAGTGTATAGGCGATCGTAGATCCAACGCTTCCAGCTCCAATGATGGTAATCTTGCTGCTCATAAATACTCCTTTCTAAAATACCCCTAGTTGGTTTTTGTGATTGATAAATTTTTCACTTTCCTTATCATAGCACTATGACAAGAATTTAACAAGTGTTTTTTTCGAGCATTTTCGTGAAATCTTTTTTCTCACTGAGCCCGTACGCTTCCAGAAGGGGTGTTCTGGATATATTTCAATACAATTATACCATTTTTTGTTCTTTTTCACAAGAATTCTTTCCAAAAACTTACAGCTTTGTCCTTCATCCCGCAGAATTCGTCTTTTTCCGCATGGTTCCCGGGTTTTTGCTTTCTGTGTTTAGTTTCACACGTCTAACTTTCGTTCGTTATATTTTTAACAACTTTTCGTCATACGGGCTAGTTTCTGTCCTTCTTTTCTACATTTTGTAGGATGTATCCGCCAAATTTCCTGTCTGATTTTCATTTCTGCTGCCGCCAGACGCAAAAGACACGGATTTTTCTGTTCCGTGTCTTTTTTGCTCTGTTTTTTCTGTTTTTGCTTCTATTCTTCTGTTTCACGAGCCGTTGCCGCTTCGGCAAATGCATTTCCATATTCGGCAAGCGCCTCTTTTGCATAGACGGCATCTGACCGGTACGGCACATTTCTGTTTCCGACGTGCATCGTCACGTCCGCGCCTTTTCCAAGGATCAGAACAACCTCTCCCGGTACGCGCCAAGAATCGCCTCCCGGATTGCTGCTCCGCGGTCCATGCGGATCTGGAAGGATGCACCTTCCTTTGCTATGTACCCGCCGATCTCCTCACAGATCGCCTGCGGATCTTCGTTTCCCGGATCATCCGGTACGAGGAAAATCCGGTCCGCCCGTTTTCCGGAAATCTCACCCATATCTTTTCTGCGGTTGAATGCTTTTCCGCCCGGGGTTCCGAACACAACGCTTACGCGGCTCCCCGGGTATTCGAGTGCTACGGTATCAAACATTTTTTCAAAACTCAGGCCATTGTGCGCGAAATCCACGATCGCCGTGACCTCGCCCGCGCTGCTCTCATACGTCTCCATCCTTCCCGGAACGGTGACGCCAAGGAGGCTTTCCTTGATCAGCGAAACCGGGATTCCCATCGACCAGGCAGCCGCAATGGCAGCTACGGCATTCTCCACATTGAAGGCTCCGTGCACCGGCAGGGTAAAATCTTCCGAGAAATCCGGTCCTGCCACATGGAAATAGAATTTTCCTCTGCCCGGCTTGATATCACTCACGCGGATTACAGCATTTTCTTTTGATCCAAACGTAACGACGCGCTCACATTTTGCCGCAGCTTTCAGGATTTCCCCGATATGGTCGCTGTCCAGGTTCACGCAGGCGCAGGTGCAGCGGTCGAAGATCTTTAATTTCGACTGGAAATAATCATCAAAATCCTTGTGCTCCGTCGGGCTGATGTGGTCCTTGGAGATGTTCAGGAAAATGGCGGTATCAAAATGCGTGTTTCCGACTCTCTCGTATTTGAGCGCTGGGAGGATACTTCCATCACCATATGGGAAAGGCCTGCATCTACGGCATTGCGCATATGGCGGCACAGCTCCAGGGATTCCGGCGTGGTGAGCGTTGATGCTTCTCTCGTCTTTCCGTCGTAATATTCAATCGAACTTAATAGTGCACATCCGTTTCCGCCCTGTTTTTTCAGGCAGGCATCGAGCATCGACTGCAGGTAGTAGGCTGTCGTTGTCTTTCCTTTTGTTCCGGTCAGCGCCGTGACATGCAGCGACTTTGCCGGATAATCGTAAAACGCCTCACCCAGCACAAACTGTGCTTTTCTGGCATCGTTGACGATGAGCGCCGGAATTTCTTTTCCCGCTTCGTATTCTTTTTCACTTACATAGGCAACAGCACCGCGGTTTACGGCGTCTTTTAAGTATGCCTCTTTGAATGCAGCTCCTTTGCAGAGAAACAGCGTTCCCTGATCCGCTCCGCCCGAAAAATACGTTACGAGGGTAACGGGTCTGTCCTCTCCTTCTTTTCCTTCCGGCTCTGCAAATTCCACCAGAAGGCCTTTCTGCTCCAGAAGTTTCTTATATTCTAATACCGACTGTTTCATAGGATATCTTCCTCTCTTCTATGGGATTCTTTTTCAGCTTTCCTAAAATCCAGGCTCCATTATACCAGAATTGAAACAGCTTGTCCATCTTGCGGCACGGCTTACATCATCTGCGCATTTTTCTCAAAAAGAGAACGAAGCGTTTTTGCGCAGTACAGGTACGCCGGAACGAGAAACAGATCGGCGAGAATCCATGCCACCGGGCTTGCGAAGCAGACTGCGGTGTAACCAAAATACGGAACCAGGAAAAAGGCTACCACCGAACGGCCGATCATCTCGCAGACGCCGGCAAGGATTGCAAATTTGCTGAAGCCCATGCCCTGCACGGTAAAGCGTACGACATTGACAAGGGTCAGCGGAATGTAAAATACCATGTTGATCAGCAGCATCTGACGCGCCTGGTCGAGGATGACCGTCTCGGATGCATCTACAAAGAGAAGCGAAATCTGGCGGGACCACAGAAACATAAACTCCTAAAATGACCCACGGAATACACGCTTCCAATAATGGAACTTGTCAAAATACCGGTGTTGACACGATCCATCTTCTTCGCACCGACGTTCTGTCCGGCATACGTCGCCATAGTGGAGCCGAGCGCGTCGAACGGGCAGCAGCAGAACATGGAAATTTTACCGGCAGCCGTAACAGATGCAACCGCAGTGGAACCAAGGCCGTTGACAGCGGTCTGCAAAATAACACTTCCGATCGCGGTGATTGAATACTGCAGGCCCATCGGGATTCCCATATTGCACAGATTAAGCACATAATGCTTGTGCAGCTTCCAGTCCTCTCTCGTAAAAGCAAGGATGGTGAATTTTTTCTTCATATAAAAGAGACACAGGAATCCAGAGACTCCCTGCGCGATAATCGTCGCCCACGCGGTTCCCGCTACTCCCATCGGGCGGACCAGAGCAAGATCTAGCACGATATTCAGTATTGAAGAGATACCGAGGAAAATCAGTGGGGAGCGGCTGTCGCCGAGGCTCCGCATGATTGCTGATGTCTGGTTATAGAGCACCATAAGCGGAATTCCGAGGAAAATAACAAAGATGTAAGCGTATGCACCGTCCAGAATATCGGACGGGGTTTTCATCAGAATCAGAATGTCGCGGCACCAGATGCAGACAAGAACGGTCATCACCACGGAAAGAATACCGGCCAGGACGGCTCCATTTCCTACATACCGGCACAGTGCTTTCCGATCTCCTGCACCGAACATCTGCGCAACCGGAATCGCAAATCCGCTACAGACTCCCATACAGAATCCCACGATCATAAAGTTGATCGAACCTGTGCTTCCAACAGCCGCGAGCGCTTTCGCGCCTAAGAATTTTCCTACAATAATCGTATCGACCATGCTGTAAAACTGCTGGAACAGCATGCCGAGCAGCAGCGGCAGTGCAAACCCCAGAATCAGTTTTACCGGGCTGCCGTTTGTCAGATCTTTTACTGCACTTTTCTTTGTTGCCATGTGATGTCCTCCCTATTGTCGTATGTTTTTGCTTCCCCTTTTTGTCGAATCTCATGCCATTTTATATCTTGTTTTCTCAGAATGCAATCCCGTAATACTGCCGAATTAAGAGACGTTTTTTCATCACTTTTACGTGTTTTTGACATGGCGGCCGCCTGTGCAGGAATTCTGTTTTTTTGCGCACGCCAAAAGCGGCTGCGGCAGGTTCCCGTTCCGGAACGCTGTGCCGCAGCCGCTTTGCTGTTCTTTCTTATTTTGCAAATTCTTTCTTTTTCCACTGAAGCAGAATCATCACAGCCACCAATGCGGTCAGAAAATCAGAAACCGGCTGGGAGGCAATAACACCGGAAAAACCGGCAAGTTTTGAAGCGCAGAAAATTACAATGGCAAAAATCACGCCCTGACGTCCTGCTGAAAGAATCATTGCTCCTGCCCCGTTTCCGATCGCCTGGAAAATACAGGTCGATGCGAGTACGATACCAACAAACGGCATACCAATGAGCTGGACGCGAAGGATCTGCTGGGCCACTGCAATGACATCCGCCTCTTTTAAGAACAGTCCCACGAGAAGCGGAGCCGCCGCACCGAGCACAACCGCCATTCCGGCACCGGTCAGCACTTCCAGGAGGAAGGCAAAGCGGATCGTCTCACTGAGACGTTTTTTATTTTTCGCTCCATAATTGTATCCGACCAGCGGCTGTCCGCCAAAAGCGAAACCGACCATCACAAGAACAGAAATCATAATAATTTTCAAAGCAATTCCCATCGCTGCAACTTTGTCCGTTCCATACGGCTGCAAAAATCGGTTCGTCAGCGTCACGCCGATGCTCTGCATGAAGTTTGTGACGGATGCCGGAATGCCGATGGCAAGAACGGCGAGCACCTCTGCTCCGGTCATTTTCAGTTTTCGGAAATCGACGGAGAGATAGCGGCATTTCTTTATCATAAAGATAACATAGAAAATATCACCGCAGATGTTGCCGATCACCGTTGCAATCGCTGCTCCGGCTGCTCCCATGCCGAGCGTGTAAATAAAGATCGGGTCAAGAATGATGTTGACAACGGCTCCCAGCATTGTTCCGATCATCGAGGCTTTTGCGAAGCCCTCGGTCCGAAGAAGATTGTTCGGCGTCAGCTGCAGGATGATAAACGGTGCGCCGAGTGCAATCCACTGGTAATAGTCCCCCGCATACTGCCACGTCGTCTCATCACAGCCAAGCAGGCCAAGGATCGGCTGTTTGGCGGCAAGCAGGATGATGCTGACCGCAATGCCGACAGCAATCGCCGCGTAAAAGCAGAATACGCTGATCCGTCTTCCGTCCTCGTACTCTTTTTTACCGAAGAGGCGCGAAATGACGGAACTGCCGCCGACGCCGAAGATGTCACCGAGTGCAATCATCAGCGTGAAAATCGGTGTGCCGAGCGATACGCCGGCAATCAGTGCCGTGTTTCCGGTCCGCGCGATGAAAAAAGTATCTACCATATTATAGATCAGCGACACGACCATGCCGAGCACGACCGGAAGTGCGAGCGTCATATATGCTTTGGACACTTTTGTTTTCTCAAATAATTCGTTTTCCATTTTGAAAACTCCCCTTCCTCTTTTCGGTTACAGTTCACTGGTACCCAGCGAACTGTAACATTTTTCATTCTGGTTTATCTTAGCAGACTTTCTTGTCTTTTCTTGTGTCATATGTCACAATAAAGAAAAAGTTTTCCAAAAATTTTTCTGTGAAGGATTTTCCAATGAAACGAATTTTTGATCCGGCTCTGCTGGACTTTTATCTTCAGAAACATGAGATCCCATCTCTTTTCGATACCCCGGATCTCGCATTTTCTCTGTATCAGTTTGAAAAGGGCGAACGGCTCGACACGCTGAATCCGGAGGAATACCTCTCGTTCCTCGTGGACGGTTCCATCGAGATCAGCGCCAACCGCGCCGACGGCACGAGCTACCCGATCGGCTATCTCGACGGCTTTACCTGCATCGGCGATATGGAATTCTGCGGAAAACGCGATGATACGCACCAGATCGAGGCACGCACCACCGCGCTTTGTATTGTTCTGCCGCTCGCTTCCACGAAAGAGCTTCTGCTGAACGACAACCGCTTTTTACGATATCTTTTAAACTCTGTCACCGAAAAGCTGATGCTTTATTCCAGCTCCCAGTCGAATTTTTCCACACTCGAGGAATCCTTCCTCTCTTATCTCTCAGAGCGCTGTCCGGATCAGACGTTTTCCGGCGTGGAAAAGATGGCCATGCAGCTCCACTGCAGCCGCCGCCAGCTCCAGCGGGTCTTAAAGAAGCTGCTCGAAGAAGGACGGCTTGTGAAACTTTCGAAAGGTTCTTACCGCCTCAGCTGAAAACACCATCGCTTCCTTATTTCCACGATTCCAGGATCGATGTTCCGATCGTTCCCTCCGGCATTTTTACGCCGAAGTTCTCTGCAACGGATGCGCCGATCACAGCGAAGGTGTCCTTCGTCTCCTGAAGGCCGCTCTCCTTCATAGACGGTGAGTACGCAAGGAGCGGTACCTGTTCTCTGGTGTGGTCCGTTCCGGTATAAGTCGGGTCGTTGCCGTGGTCTGCCGTGATCAGGAGCAGATCGTCGTCTTTTAACTGCTCCAGCAGCTTTCCAAGGTTCACATCGAATTTTTCAATCTCTTTTCCGTAGCCTTCCGGGTTTCTTCTGTGGCCCCAGAGTGCATCGAAATCGACGAGGTTGACAAAGCACAGTCCGGTAAAATCTTTTCCTGCCGTCTCAATCGTCTGCTCCATGCCGTGGACGCTGCTCTTGGATTTCAGACTCTCCGTGATGCCCTCGCCGCAGAAAATATCGTTGATTTTTCCGATGCTGATGACATCATATCCTGCCTCCTGCATCGCGTTGAGCACGGTTTTTCCCGTCGGTTTGACAGCGTAGTCGTGACGGTTTGCGGTGCGGACGAACTCTCCTTTTTTCTTTCCGACGTACGGTCTTGCAATGACACGGCCGACTTTCCACTCGTCTTTCATGGTCAGCTCACGGGCAATCTCGCAGTAATGATACAGCGTCTCCAGTCCCATCGTCTCCTCGTTGCCGCAGATCTGCAGTACGGAATCCGCCGAGGTATAGACGATCAGTTCTCCGTTTTCGATCTCGCGCTCTGCCAGCTCATCGAGGATCTCCGTTCCGCTCGCCGCCTTATTGCCGATGATCTTTCTGCCGGTTCGTTTTTCCAGCTCGTCGATCAGTTCTTTCGGAAATCCGTGGTCGGTGAACGTAACGAACGGCTTTGTCGTGTAAATTCCCATCATCTCCCAGTGGCCGGTCATGGTGTCTTTTCCGTTGCTTGCCTCGTTCAGTCTTCTGGCGTAACCCTTTGCCTCATCCTCTGTCACACCGCAGAGATTTCCCATGCCGAGGCGGCGCAGGTTCGGGATTTCAAGGCCTCCCTGACTCTCCCAGATGTGGCCGAAGGTATTGACACCGACATCCCCAAACTTCTCCGAATCCGCCATCGCCCCGATTCCGAGAGAATCCAGGACGATCAGAAAAATACGGTTATATTTTCTCATACTCTTTACTCCTTTCTTTTTAACTCAGCTCAAACATTCCATGATAGACTGATAATATTTTCCTTTCTGTGCCAGAAGTGCGTCGTGGTCGCCGCGCTCTACGATATTTCCCTGCTCCAGCACCATGATCGCATTGGCGTTTCGCACGGTGCTTAAGCGGTGGGCGATGACAAATACGGTTCTGCCCTCCATGAGCTGGTCCATTCCTTTTTCGATCAGCGCCTCGGTTCTGGTGTCAACGGAGGATGTTGCCTCGTCAAGAATCAGCACCGGCGGATCGGCAACGGCGGCACGGGCAATCGCGAGAAGCTGGCGCTGGCCCTGGGAGAGGTTGGCTCCGTCGGAGGTCAGCATCGTATCGTAGCCGTTCGGCAGACGGCGGATGAAGGAATCCGCATTCGCAATTTTGGCCGCACGTTCAATTTCTTCCTGCGTGGCATCTAGTTTTCCAAAACGGATATTTTCTGCTACGGTTCCCGTGAACAGATGGGTATCCTGCAGAACGATACCGAGGGAGTGGCGCAGAGCGTCTTTTTCGATATCTTTTACGTCAATGCCGTCGTAGACAACCGCGCCGCCCTGGACGTCGTAGAAACGGTTGATCAGGTTCGTGATCGTCGTTTTTCCGGCTCCTGTGGAACCGACAAAAGCAATTTTCTGGCCTGGTTTGGCATACAGCTGATGTTCTTTAAGATCAGACGGTCTGCCGTGTAGCCGAAATCCACGTTTTCAAAACGCACATCGCCCTTTAATTCCGTCATCGTTCCATCCGGGCGCTTCCATGCCCAGCGGCCTGTTGTCTCTTCGCAGACGGCAAGTGCGCCGTTCTCTTCTTTTACGTTGACCAGTTCCACTTTTCCCTCGTCGATTTCCGGCTCCAGGCTCATCACGTCGAAGACACGCTCCGCACCGGCGAGCGCTGAGAGAAGGAAGTTGCTCTGCTGGGTGAACTGGTTGATCGGAAGCGCCGCCTGGCGGACAAAGACAAGGTAGCTTGCCAGGCTTCCGATATCGGCTTTTCCGTGCAGGGCGAGAAGGCCGCCGAGCACTGCCACAATCGCATAATTGACATACGAAATGCTGACAACGACAGGAACCATCGTCGCCGCATACCCTTGCGCGCCGGTTCCCGCTTTCCGGAGCTCCTCATTCTTTTTGCAGAATTCCGTAAAGCTCTCTTCTTCGTGGTGGAACACCTTGACGACTTTCTGTCCGGTGATCAGCTCCTCAATATAGCCGTTCAGTTCTCCGAGCTGTTCTGCTGCTTCGTATAATAACCCTTGCTGCGCTTTCCACTGAACTTGATATACCAGAACATGATACCGTAGCACACCGTTACAATCAGCGAGAGCCGCCAGTTCAGGATATACAGCAAGGTCAGTGTTCCCACAATCTGGATGAAGCTCTGGATAACCATCGCAAAACTGTTGTTCAGGGCATCTGCCATCGTGTCGATATCGTTCGTGAAAAGACTCATGATATCGCCGTGGCGTCTGCTGTCGAAGAACTGCAGCGGCAGTGTCTGGACGTGTTCGAACAGATCGCGGCGGATATCAAAGACAACCTGCTGTGCTGCTTTTACCATGGTCTGCGTGTAGCCGTATGCTGCGAGTGCGCCGCACCCGAAAATAAGTGCCGTAATCAGCACGCCGCACAGCAGTGTGTGCACATCTCCGTCCGCCAGTCCGTTGACAACCGGGCGGATCATATACGTTCCAAGGAGGTTGGCTCCCGCGCTGATTGTTACCAGTACCGCTACGACTGCGAGCATTTTTTTGTGCCGTCCCAGATAAGACAGGAAGACGCGCAGCGTGTGTTTCAGGTTCTTTGGTTTCTTTCCGCTATAAGCTCTCGCTGCCATTTTCGTCTCCTCCTTTCATCTGTGAGGCGTAAATTTCCTGATAAATCGGGTCATCCGCCAGCAGTTCAGCGTGCGTGCCGATCCGGTGTACTTTTCCGTCATCAAGAATGATGATCTGATCCGTATTCATGACGGATGTTACTCTCTGCGCAATGATAATTTTTGTGACATCCTTCCGCGCCGCCAGTGCCTCGCGGATCTTTTTCTCCGTTGCCGTGTCGACCGCACTTGTCGAATCATCGAAGATCAGGATTTTTGCCTTTCCGATCAGCGCACGCGCGATGCAGAGACGCTGCTTCTGGCCTCCGGAGAGGTTGCTTGCGCCCTGCTCGAGCACGGTGCCGAGGCCGTCCGGCATGCGGTTCAAAAATTCATCCGCACACGCCGCGCGGCATGCTTCCCAGATCTCCTCATCGGATGCATCCGCATTGCCCCATTTCAGGTTTTCACGCACGGTTCCGGAGAACAGCACGTTTTTCTGCAGAATGATATTGACTGCATCGCGGAGAGCGGCAAGATCGTACGCGCGCACATCCTTTCCGCCGACGCGGACGGTGCCGCGGCTGGTGTCATACAGACGCGGAATGAGCTGCACCAGCGTCGTTTTCGAAGAACCTGTTCCTCCGAGGATTCCTACCGTCTGACCGGCTTTGATCTTCAGCGTAACATCGGAGAGTGCGTACTCTTTTGCTTCTTCTTTGTATTTAAACGATACGTTGTCAAACTCCACGCTGCCCTCTGTCACTTCTGTTACACCATTTTCCGGCGAGGTGAGCACAATTTTCTCATCGAGCACCTCGACAATCCGGTGTGCGCTCGCCATGGAACGGGTCAGGAGCAGGAAGACGTTTGCAATCATCATCATCGAGTTCATAACTTGCATGACGTAGCTTAGAAATCCGGTCAGGTTTCCGACGGCAAGCTGTTTTTTCAGAATCATATTTCCGCCGAACCACAGAATCAGCACAATCGCGGTATACATGACGCCCTGAAATGCCGGCAGATTCAGCACGGCGTAGTGGAACGTCTGCTCGCTCGCTGCGGTCAGGTCGGTGTTGACCTCGTTGAATTTGTCTTCCTCGTACTCATCCCGCACGAAAGCTTTGACGGCACGGATCGCGGTCAGCCCCTCCTGGACAACGTTGTTCAGGCGGTCCACCATGGACTGCAGTTTTGTGTACATCGGGCAACTCTCCGCACAATCAGGGAGAGAATAAAGCCAAGAAGCGGTACATACAAGGAATACAAATGCCAGCCGCGGATTCATATAGAATGAAAGGCCGATTCCCATAATCAGAAGCGACGGTCCGCGCGTGATCGGGCGGAAGCCGGCGCTTACCATATTCTGGATGACGGTAACATCCGTCGTCATACGGGTGATCAGGGATGATACCGCAAAGTGGTCGAGGTTGGAAAATGCATACTGCTGCATTTTCTCATACTCCGCCTTCCGGATCTCGGCTCCCCAGCCGTACGTTGCCCGCGCCGCAAAGTGCGCGTATAAAATTCCGGTCACAAGCGCACAGAGCGCGCAGATTCCCATCTGGATTCCCTTGCGGTAAATGTAAGGGATATCGCCGTTCGCAACGCCGATGTCAATCAGATTGGAAATCAGAATCGGAATAAAAAGTTCAAAACACGTTTCTACCAATACCAGCACTGCTCCGAAAATCATATCCCGCTTGTAGGACCTGCATACGAGAGCAGACGCTTCATATCATTCATCTTCTGTCATGTCCTGCCACTCAAAATGTGATTAAATATACTTATCACATCGAGATAATGTAAGTTCTCACGAATCTTACTTACTGCTTCCTTGCGTATACTTTTGATTGACCGAAATCATATCTACTCGTAGATCCATGTACACTCCACAGTCGTTAATTCCCGAAATAGCCTTCGGTACATACTTACATTTGCGTCCTTATGCAATCTTGTAAGTTTTTACACCTCTCAGATTCAGTGCCGCATTGAAATCCCTGTCTTCGACATAGCCACAATGACATCGAAATATTCTATCTGAAAGTTTTAAATCTTTCTTGATCATTCCACAACAATGGCAGATTTTTGATGATGGATACCATCTGTCTGCAACCCGAAGCTCAATACCATTTTCCCTGCTTTTCGCCTTAAGCTTTATTCTGAATTCGTAAAACTTCTGCGAAGCAACTGCTCTTGAAAGATGTTTGTTCTTCATCATTCCCGATACGTTTAAGTCTTCAATCGTTATATAAGATGGTTTGGTTTTTACGATCTCTGCGATTGTCTTATTGATGTAATCCGTACGGATATTGTCTATTTTATGATGAAGTTTTTGTACCTTAAGTTTTTGTTTTTGTATATTCGCTCTTTGAGTGGACTCTCCTTTCTTTAGATTTTCATACTTTCGGGAGAGACATCTCTGTTCCCGAACGAGTCGTTTTTCTAATTTCTTTAATCTTGCTGATTTGTTGATATTCTTATATGTCTTACCATTTGAAACAATGGCAAAATCCTTTAACCCCAGGTCGATGCCGATTCCTTCGTTAGAAAGATCAGCAGTTTTATTATCAGGAATTTCTATAAGAGCCGAAACATAATATCTGCCCGCTTTCATGGAAACATGGCCGCTTTTTATGATATATCCTTCTTTCGTCGTAGGAATGTATCCTTTTTCTTTGATACGAACCCATCCAAGTGATGGAATGTTAACTCGGTGTCTCTCGCAGCGACAATCTTTCGGATTATTCTTTACGAAATACATCTTCACATCTGATCTGCCTTTCTTTTTGAACTTCGGAAAAGCACTTTCATGATTAAAGAATTTTTTAAATGCAGTCTGTCCATGATTTACTGCCTGGGTCACCGCTTTTGAGTATGCTTCCTTAATCCATAAATATTCTGGATGTTGTGGAAGGTATTCATGATTCAGCCAGACTCTGAATTTACTGCTGCTCATGAATTTTTCGCCATTTTGATAAAGTTCTTTGTTATGGGCCAGATAGAAATTATAAATAAATCTACAAGTTCCTATTGTTTTATGAATCCTGACTTTCTGCTCTTCTGTCGGATGAATTTCCGTCCTGAAGCTCTTTAGCAATTTCCTCGTCCCTCTCTATTTGTTTTTTATACTTACGAAGTCCATACAGCCTGCAGGAGAACACATGAAGTATGGAAACAATATCCTGTACAAGTTCTTCCTGTGGTGATAATTCTTCGTTGTTTACCACCACGATCGTTGTGTTGCATTTCATACAGAATTTTTCAAACCAATCATAACCGAATCGGATAAATCTGTCTTTGTGGGTTATGATGATCGTTTTTACTTTCTGTTCCATTACTTCATCTAATAATTTATTCCACTTTTTGCGGTTGTAATTAAGACCACTTCCATACTCTTCGATACATTGGTCTACAATGATTCCCCTAGCATTACAAAACTGTCGTAAAAATGCGACCTGGTTTTGCAAATCGTCTTTTTGATTTTTTGTAGATACTCTGGCATAAATAACTGCCTGACGTTTATCATTTTCGATATTTATGCCTTTGAATTGAAGATATTGGTCATACGTATAATAACGCCTGTCAGTTGGAGTTCGATTTGCTTTTAAAATCCCTTCTCTGTCCCAACGCTGTAGCGTTTTAACAGATATCCCTAACAATTCAGCAAAATCCTTCGGCTTGTAGTTTGTGATATTTGATGTGTTCATAATATGATTCTCCTTTTGTATGTTTAAACACGTTATATCACATTTGACAATATATTTAGTTACTTATATTTTCCTCCTTTTGCTGTTTTTCGGAGTCCATTTTACCATACCCCGGCATGATTTTCAACGCGCCGAAATAATCCCTTTTACCCCAAAAATCCCCTTTTCCCAACAACTTTTCTGTCGTCAGAAAAAGAGGATCGTTTTTTCACTCACGGATAACCTGAAACGTTTTCCACTTGCCCTGTTTGAATCTCCACCAGAAGATGATGCCGCGCACGGACCAGTCGAGGCACATCGCAAGAGCGATTCCCATAACGCCCATGTTCATCCAGATTGCAAAAATCACAGAGAAAATCAGGCGGACGCCGATGGTCGTGAAGAGGGAAATTCCCATTGTGAATTTTACATCTCCTTGTCGCACGAAGGGCCGCTTCCAAGCGGTCCGGCGTAGCAGAGTGCAATGCCGTTGAAAATATTATGCAGCAGTACCAGCCAGAGTGTCAGCCGCTTCGTCTCCTCGGACACCGCATAGAAGGAAAGGACAAACGGTGTGACTGCAAAGACAAGCGCATTCCATGCCACTCCAATGATCAGTGTGATTTTTATCAGCTTGCGGAAATAATACTCCGCCTGATCAGTATCTCCCGCGCCCATGCACTGTCCGATGACGGTGATGAATACTGGGGAAAGTGCACTGCTTGTGAGTGCCGCCATGGACCATATACTCTGGGCAATGCCGTTTGCGGCAATCTGGTAGGTACCAAACAGTGCTACCACACTGGAAAGTGCTACTTTGACGAGCTGGAAAATACCGCTCTCGATACCGTTCGGAACTGCGATACTGAGGATCGTTTTCTGGAAGCTCAAGTCTACTTTAAAAATCCACTCTTTCAGATACTGCACCGGATTTCGCTTTGAGAAGCAGAGAACCGTGATAACAGCTGCGGAAAAGATACGCGCAATCAGCGACGGAACCGCAACGCCAGGCACACCTGCATGCAAAGCAAAGACGCCGATACAGTTTCCGACTACGTTGATCACATTCGATGCAATCGAAAGGTACATCGTCGTGCTGGTTTTTCCAAAACTGCGGTACAAAGCCGCTCCCGCATTGTAAATCGCCATTGCCGGATAGGAATATGCCGAGATACGCAGATACGTCACGCATGCCGCCATGACATCATCCTCAACCTTGCCGAACATCAAACGCATCAGCTGTTCGTTGGCAACCAGTACCACTACAGAAATAACAACCGACAGCAATACCGATGCCGTCAGAAGCTGGGAAGCTGCCGCTCCCGCCTGCTCCTTGTCCTTCTTTCCGATATACTGGCTGATGACCACCGCACCGCCGGATGCCAGCGCTGTGAACAGTTGATAAAGATCATATTAAACGCATTGACCAGTGACACACCGGAAACCGCCGCCTCTCCGACAAATCCGATAACAAACACGTCCGCAATTCCGACCAGAGCCACCAGAAGCTGCTCTAGGAAAAGCGGAATAATCAGCTTTTTCAAATCCTGATTGAACAAAATCGCTGCGCAATGGCCTGCCAAGGCTGTGGCATAGCGATTTTCTGTTTTCTATAACAAAAGCAGTGGAAAGCAAGTCCTAAAAGTAGTATTGTTAAGTCACCACAACGAAACAATC
>ENA-OQDW01000602-OQDW01000602.1-human-gut-metagenome-genome-assembly--contig:-NODE-602-length-14522-cov-3.987912_pt1 | contig 14522 bp, 12 predicted proteins | sample MGYA00242784_ERZ504613 | MGnify/ENA primary metagenome ERZ504613 (study PRJEB26092, sample SAMD00036330) | human gut metagenome | host: Homo sapiens | study: EMG produced TPA metagenomics assembly of... | reverse complement strand
TTCGTCAGATGAAACAAAAAGCGGAGTGAATACTTGATGTATTCACGAGCATTTTGGTGAAATATGACGGGAAATTTGCAAGCAGATGGCGTGCAAAGTCGCCAGACGCTCTTTGTGCGGTATTGCCGAAAGGAAACACTGCATATTCCTGTGCAGCGTTGTCCCTGTATCAGTATCTTAGCAGAATTCCGGAATTTTGTCAAGAAGTATGTCGAATTATGGGATAGCAACCGATTCAGAAAGGAGTTCCCTATGGCAGAACGTCAGTTTCACATTCAATGCACCGCGGAGGACATCGGACACTATGTCTTTCTCCCCGGCGATCCAGATCGTGTTCCATGGATCGCGTCCTATCTTGAAAACACCCAGAAGGTGGCACAGAGCCGGGAGTTCACCACCTATACCGGCACGCTGGACGGCACCCGCGTCAGCGTCACCTCCACCGGCATCGGCGGGCCCTCTGCCGCGATCGCCATGGAAGAACTGGCTGCTCTGGGGGCACATACCTTTCTGCGGATCGGCACCTGCGGCGGCATGCAGCCGGAACTGATGCCGGGGGCGTTGATCATTCCCACAGGGGCGATCCGCATGGAGGGCACCTCACAGGAATACATGCCGCTGGCATTTCCGGCGGTGCCGGATTTCGGATTGACGGAACATCTGGTCTATGCGGCACGTGCTGCTGCATATGATTATCATACCGGCGTGGTGCAGTGCAAGGATTCTTTCTACGGGCAGCACTCGCCGGAAACCATGCCGGTAGCTCCCACCCTGCTCCAGAACTGGCAGGCATGGAAAGCCGCCGGCACGCTGGCATCGGAAATGGAATCGGCTGCTCTGTTCACGGTCGCCGCCGCACGGCACGTCCGCTGTGCCACCATTTTGCAGATGCTGTGGAATCAGGAACGGCAGGCAGTGGTACGGGACAAGGAACACGCCGCAAGCGACATGACACACGCCATCGAGGTCGCTGTGGCGGCAATGCGTGCTGTGATTCGGGAAAACAAGGAAACTGCTGTATAAAGGAAACACTGAATAAAGCTTTGCGGCGGATTCCAGGGAAAAGAGGAAATGTAATTTGGCAAACATATTTTGTGTGGAAGACGACACCGGCATTCGGGAACTCATCACCTGTGCTCTCCAGTCCGGCGGCTATACTGCGAAGGGCTTCCCTGACGGAAAAGCTTTTCCAGCGTGTACAGGAAGAACAGCCGGCATTGATCCTGCTGGACATCATGCTGCCGGACGAGGACGGCATCTCGATTCTGAAACGACTGAAATCCGATGCGGCAACGGCGGAAATTCCTGTCATCATGCTTTCGGCGAAGTCCTCGGAGATCGACAAGGTCACCGGACTGGAAAACGGTGCAGACGATTATATCACCAAGCCATTCGGCATCATGGAACTGCTGTCCCGCGTCAAGGCGGTGCTGCGGCGGAGCATGTGCAAAAGCCGGAACAGCAGCAGGTGCTCTCTGCCCATGATCTGACCATTGACCTGAACCAGCGTACCGTGGTCTATCTGGAAACGGAGATCGTTCTCACCTATAAGGAGTTCGAACTGCTGTCCTATCTGGTACGCAACCGCGGCTCTGCCATTTCCCGCGACCGGCTGCTGGAACAGGTTTGGGGCTTCTCCTATGAGGGCGAAACCAGAACCGTAGACGCTCATGTCAAGACGCTGCGGCAAAAGCTGGAGGCTGCCGGCTGTACCAATCTCATTCACACAGTACGGGGTTACGGCTATAAGATCGGAGGGTAATTATGGAATGGCTCGGTTGGGCATTTGCTGCGGCAACGGCTCTTTTGCTGACAATTTTTATTTTTCTGTATCTGCACCAGAAACAGCAGGCACAGCATCAGCACAAGAAAAGTCAAAAGGCTCTTGGAAAGCTGGAAAACGAAATGAACCGCATGCAGAAAGAGCTGCACCACGAACGGGATATCATCGGTCTGATTCAGGAGCACATGGTAGAGGGCATTCTGATTCTGGACGATTCCGACAAGATCCAGCTTGCCAACCGCACGGCAACGGCACTGCTGAACATCAGCAAGGAAAGCTGGGACAACAAATCCATTTTCATTCTGACAAACAATCAGGACTTTCTGGACGCACTGCGAAAATCCAAAACAGCACCTCAGCATGAACTGCTGCCGGAAGACAGTGAACTGCACAAGGGCTGCTCTGTGCGGCAGCTGCTGAAGATCGACGGCAAGTATATTCGGGCGTACATCACCCGCGTGGAAATGGGCGGCATTTTCGGCACGATCGTACTGCTGGTCGATGTAACCTACAACGTCAAGGCAGAAAAAATGCGGCAGGAATTCACCGCAAACGTTTCCCACGAGCTGAAAACACCGCTGACGACCATTAAGGGATTCGGCGAAATGTTCGGCAGCGGCATGATCACCAAAGAGGAGGACGTTGCCAAGTACGGTGCCATGATCGAACGGGAAAGCGAACGCCTGCTGTTTCTCATCAACGACATTATCCGCCTGTCGGAAATCGAGGAACACACGGAAATGCTGAACACACCAGTGGCACTGGAAGCTGCGGCAAAGAACGCCCTGCAAATTCTGGAGCCGCAGATTCAGCGGAACAAAATTCACGTCCGGCTGGAGGGCGACTGTCTGCTGCTCCACAGCAACGAGGGCTACATACGGGAATTGTTCATCAACCTCATTGACAACGCGATCAAGTACAACAATCCGGAGGGCACCGTGACGATCACCATACAGCACCTCGGCACACAGGCGAAAATCGTCATTGCAGACAACGGCATCGGCATTCCCCTACAGGCACAGAGCCGGATCTTTGAACGATTCTATCGGGTGGACAAAAGCCGTTCGAAACAGCGTGGCGGCACAGGACTGGGACTGTCTATCGTCAAGCACATCGTGGACTGCCACAACGGCACCATTTCTCTCCGCAGCGAACTGGGACACGGTACGGAAATTACGATTCTGCTGCCGGCAAAGTAACGATAACCCCGCACAAGGTTTGTGCGGGGTTATCAAAAAGAAAGGACAAACAACATGAGAAACGTCATGCAGGAACAAGATGTGACCGACTGGAAAGAACGTCTTGCTGCCTATACGCCAGAAACCGAACAGGAACGCCGCGACCGGAACGAGATACTCCTTGCGGCGGAACAGTACGGCACACAGCTGCTCTACCGCAGCCACGCGGAAAGCCACTTCACCTGTTCCGGTTTCGTCATGAATCCGGCAATGGATCAGGTACTGATGGTCTACCACCGCATCTACGATTCCTTTGCATGGACAGGCGGACACGCTGACGGTTCCAGTGATTTTCTCTGGACAGCCGTGCGGGAGGCAAAAGAGGAAACCGGTATCCAGAAGCCCTATCCCCTTACCGGAGCCATTCTCTCGCTGGACATTCTCCCTGTCAAAGCACATCAGAAAAAAGGCGTGCCCGTTCCAGCACATCAGCACTATAACGTCACCTACGGCATCATTGCCGACCAGAAAGAAACGCTGCGGATCCAGCCGGACGAAAACACTGCGGTACAGTGGATCCCTGTGGAACAGCTGCCGGAAATCTGCAAAGAGCCCCACATGCTGCCGGTCTATGAAAAAGTGATCCACCGCATGCGTCGCTGGAAAACCATGCAGGAACAGGCACTTCTACAGACGGCACAGCCGCTGTTGGCGTGGTATCCGCTGCATGCACGGGATCTCCCCTGGCGGCACACCAAAGAGCCATACCGCATCTGGCTGTCAGAGATCATGCTCCAGCAGACGCGGGTGGAAGCCGTCAAGAACTATTACGCACAGTTTCTGGAAACCTTTCCGGACATTGCCGCACTTGCCGCAGCGGAACAGGATCAGGTCAACAAGTGCTGGGAGGGGCTGGGCTATTACAGCCGTGCAGCGAATCTGCGAAAGGCAGCACAGACGATTCAGGAACAGTACGGCGGCGTGTTTCCCCGCACATGGGAAGAAGTCCGCGGACTGGCTGGCGTAGGCGATTACACCGCCGGTGCAGTCTGTTCCATTTGCTACGGTTTGCCTACGCCAGCGGTAGACGGCAATGTGCTGCGGGTGGCTGCCAGAGTGATGAACCACTTCTGTGAGATCGACCGGCCAGAACAAAAGGCAGCTGTCACTGCCCTGCTGCGGCAGGTCTATCTGGACAATCCGGAACACTGCGGAACGCTGACACAGGCGTTTATGGAAATCGGAGCCACGGTCTGCGTGCCCAACGGACAGCCGCATTGTGAAGCCTGTCCCCTGTCGGAACTGTGTCTGGGCAGACAGTACTGCGATGCTCTGCGGCTGCCCCAGCGGACTGCCAAAAAAGCCAGACGACAGGAACAGTACACCGTTTTTGTGCTGCAATGCGACGGGAAATTCGCTCTCCGGAAACGCACTGCCAAGGGGCTGCTCCACGGGCTTTGGGAATATCCCAATGTTGCCGGCATCTGCACTACCGAAGAAGCCATTGCCCAGGCCAGTGCATGGCACTGCAAGCCCACGGATCTGACGCAGACGGTAGAACGGAAACACATCTTCACCCATGTGGAATGGGAACTCTACGGCGTATACCTCACCTGTGCAAGACAGGACGAACAATTCGTTTGGAAAACTGCGGCGGAAATCACCAAGGAGATTTCCCTGCCCACAGCTTTCCGGCAGTTTTTCTAAAGCAACACAAAAACCCCCTGTCCTTGCAGCCATTGCCGCAAGACAGGGGTTGATTTTCTTTCAGAACAAGTGGATTTTTATCAGTAACACCGCAAAAAGCCCACCCGACAGCATTTGCACGCGATCTGCCTGCAAATACCAGCGTGACCGTCACCGGTAATGTGATTTTCAGGCTTCGTAGAAAGCAGTCTTTCTTTCCAGCACTTTCTTGCCGATCGGCGAGCTGATCGGAGCCACTACGCAGGAACCGTACTTGTTGATTGCCTTTGCCACATGGTCAGCGATCTCACGGACATTGTTTTCGTTTTCCAGTTCCAGAACTACCACGAAACCGTCTGTGTTGTTCGCCTTGACACCATCGATGTATGCTTTCTTGACATCTGCATTTTCTGCAAAGTATGCTTTCAGGTCGTCTTCCATGCCCTCCGGAGTGGAGTCAATATCCCGCATTGCCAGACGCGGCTGAATGTTCATTGCCTGCTCCTTGCTGAATGCCAGCCCCATGGTGAACGGATCGAGCACGATGCCGGCAGCTGTGCTCTTGGGATCAGACAGCATTGCCACATAGTTTGCCATGCTCATGGGAACTGCCTTGCAGTCCGGTGCCCCGTTCCACTTCTGTAGTTCTGACAGGCTGGTGAACAGCGGCATGTACTTTCCGCCCTCGTGATTCAGCATGATGAACTCTGCCTGTGCATTGACCTTTTCGCCTGCCTTGACTTCCTTCGGCACTTCCATCAGCACCGGAGCACAAAGCGTGCTTTCCGCATTGCCTCAAACATATTGTTGCGGGCAGGTTCGTTGTTTTCCCGACGCAGACGGTCTGCGGCAACGATCACTTCCGGATTGGTGACCTTTTCACAGCCAAACAGCGGGAGAATGTTGTTCTTCTTCGGAGTCTCCTGCGGCTGTTCTGCCTCCGGAGAAACGCCCTTCATCTCTGCCATTTTTTCCTTGCGGATCACGATGTTGGTTTCTGCCGGATTGATGACGATACCGCTGACATCGACACCCTGCTTCAGCAGGATCCCGCAGTACTGGTCAAATGTAATTACCATTGTGTCCGCGTCCGGATCGTTCTTCCACTTCAGGAATTCCAGCCAGTCAGTGAAAGCCGGAAAGAACTTTACACCGTCCTTGTTGGAAACAGCCATGAGAGAAGCCTCCATGTGACGCTGACCATTCTCGTCCGGTTCTACCTCGTTCAGCTTGTTCTGCAACGTGATCGGAGCAATAAACGATGCTGCTGCAATTGCGTCCAGCATTTCTTTTTCGGTCTGTACGCTCTGCTGTTTTTTGAATTCCGCCATTGCGGCAACCAGATCAGGGTTTTTGATTGTGGGTTTTTTCAGTTGTGACAATTTGATTCACCTCATCTAAAATTTATCGCCCGAAAACGCCGCCGTGCCCGCAGGCAGCGGAAGCGACAGGGATAGAAATGAAAACACTTTTCCATGTCAGACTTCCAAATCCGGCATGGGTGCTGTCTATAGTATAACATATCCCGTAAAAAAAAGCAAGTCAAATTGTACAAAAAAACCGAAAAAAGCGGAATTGCTTTTCACGCAAAAATGGCAGCCGAAAACATCGGCTGCCATTTGCAGAATAAAGATCTATTTCTTTTCCGGAGAATCGGTTATTCCGTTACCGGCAGGGAGGTAACTATGCGTACCAGGAATTGCAGCAGAACTGTCGAATCGTTGGTAGAGAGTTCTCCGTCCGCCATGCAGTCGGCATTCTTCTGCTGGCTGGCGTTCAGCGTTACCACACCGGCAACCGCCTTATTCAGCAGAACTGCATCGGTAATATCCACCTTGCCGTCCAAGTTCACATCGCCGTACAGGGACTGAGAGGTCACTTCCGAAGCGGTGGTCTGCGTGGTTTCTGTGTTGCTGTCGCCGCTGCTGACTGGTGTAGTGGCAGTCGACTGTTCCGTGGTGTCCGCCGTATCCGAAGTTGCCGGAGCAGCTGTGGTTTCAGTGGGCTGTACGGAGGTTTCACTGGTCTTTACAGCAGTTTCTGTCGGCTGTGCAGAGGTTTCGCTGGTCTTTGCAGTAGTTTCTGTCGGCTGTGCAGAAGTTTCCGAACCGGTTGTGGTTTCAGTGGGCTGTACTGCTGTGGTAGTAGTAGTGGTGGTTTGCTGTTCAGAAGAAGTGCTTGTGGTTGTTGTCGGCGGAACGACAATGCTGCCGTTATACATATGGTAACCCATTGTCTTATAGCTGCTGGAATCCGCAGTTTCATACAAACCGCCCGGATTCAGCGAACCGTCTGCATTTCTCCATACAGCATCAAAATCGGTGCCCTGTTCCGGAGCCTTTGCCATTGTGATAAAGTCAGAAGCTGCCGGAGCCGCAGAAAGCTTTGTGCCGATCTTCGCACCGTTTGTGATCGCAGTCTTTGCATCTACCTGATAGTAGCCGCTGTTGTAGTACACGCCGTTTTCATAAGTACCAACATACTTGTCGTTAGAAGCACCGCCTTTCAGCTTTGCATCAGACATAAATACAGAGGCATCATAATAGGACATCAGGTTCTCAAAGATTGCACCCGGATCTGTGCAGCGATAGCAGGAGAAGTTCGGCTTTCCCTTGCCTTCGCCGTTGTTGTTGACTGCGGTACAATTGACCAGTGTTCCCAGCTTCGGGTTATTGTTATCGGTGAAGCCACAGTGAAGGTTCTCGAATGCCAGACAGTTCTTCAAGATATGTGCAGAACCGATACCAGAGCCGCCAAGCTTGAAGCCGTTGCCGTCACAATCGCCGTAGCCCTCGCCGAATTCCGTAAAGCCGTTGCGGAATGCAATACAATTCTGAATGGTGACAACACCGATAGGACCGGTAGCACTTTTTGCAAACAGATCCCAGCCGTCGTCACTGTTGTTATATGCCATACAGCCGTCAAAGACGTTGCCCTCGCCGCAGGTCAGCTTTGCAGCAAAACCGTCGGCATTTTCCATGCTGGCATTGTCGCAGTTGTTCTTGGAAGTGCAGTTCAGGATCAGGTTATTGCTGGGCCAGTCGGCAATGGTTGCTGCACTGGTATTATAACGGGACAGCTGCAAACCAGTGTCCTGATTGTCGTTGAATACCATGCGTTCGATCTTATTGTTGTTGCCGGAGAGGAGCATGCCGTTATCGGCTGCTTGGTGATCTCAAAATCATAGAAGTGCCAGTAGTCGCCGTCCAGCACAATGCCACGCTTGCTGCCGTCTGCATCGCCCTGTCCGGAGAAGTCAAACACAACATCTGCGCCGTTATAAGGCTTGATCGTCTTCATTGCATCAGCAGTACCGCTGTTCTGAGCGTCAATGAGGATCATTTCCGAGAACTTATATGTACCGCCCAGCAGGTAAATGGTATGACCTGCGGACAGCTTGGAGATCGCATCGGTAACAGAAGCCGGATCCTTTTCGGAAGAACCGCTGCCGGTACCGGTAGGCGAACAGAAGATGTCCCCTGCCACCGGCACGTCCGGTGTGGTAGGCGTGGTGTTCTTGGTGGTAGCAGTGGTCAGAGCCGTTGCGGTCGTATCCTTGGACACGCTGACGGTGGTGGTCACTGTAGTAGTCTTGGTTTCCTCAGTGGTGACAACCGGATCTGTGGTGCTGTCGGTAAAGCCGCTGCCGATCGCCACGATAGAGGACTTGTAATTGATCAGAGCGTCTTTCAATGCCTGATTGACCGCATAGCTGGTATCGTCCACGGAGTTGTCAAACTTCCACTGGAGATCACCGCCCTGTACGCGTCCGGCCTTGGCAGTAACGATAGCCGGCACATCAGCCGCCGCATCTGCCTTGTAGCTGTACATGATGTTGGAATCGGTATCGAAGTTGTTGTAGCCTGTGCCGCCGGAAACCGTCTTGACGCTGTCCGGCACTTTTTCAGACGGGCTGGAAACTTCATAGGCATCGAATGAGGTGCTGTTCTGCGAATACGGGATATAGCTGGAAGCACCCTCGATATAGTTGCCGCAAGCTTGATGATACCGCCGGTTTCGCCTCCGAATGTACCTTCACCCAGTGCATCAGTACCCTGTCCGGAACTCATCATCGGGTTCTTACAATTGCGGAAGTAGTTGTTTTCCGCGAAAGCAGAAGCTCCCATGGTGACGCCGATGCCGTACTTGGCATTGCCGTCGAAGTAGTTGTTATAGCTGTGTACGGAGCAGGTGCGGATTCTGGGGTGACGGGAATCAGAGTGATCGTACCAGTTGTGGTGATAGGTCACATAGTTGGTTTCCTCTTCTGTCTTCATGCCCTGCAGGTTGCACTTTCCGTTGTCCCAGAAGTGGTTGTAGGAATGTGTTACATAGGTGGAAGTCTTGGTATCCAGTGCACCGTCGCCCTTGACCTGATCGGCATCTGAACCGGCATCACCATAGAAGAAATCACAGTTATGCACCCAGATGTGGTCGTTGTCCTGCTGCAAGCCGCAGTCATCGCCCTCGTTGCTGTTGCAGTTCATGAAGCCGATATTGCGGACTTCTACGTTAGAGCAGTTCTTCATGACCAGACCAAAACCGTTGAATACGGTATCGGTACCGATACCCTCCACGGTGATGCCAGCCTTTGCGGTGTCGATCATCAGATCGCCCTTGGGCATGTCTGCCGGATCGGTGATATTGCCGATAAACCGCAGGCACAGCGGACGCTTTTCTTTATTTTTCTTATAAGCCGTAATGATGTTCTGCACACCAGTCACATCGGTCGCACCCTTGCCGGTGGCGTCAATGCTTGCCGTCACAGTGTCCTTGTTGGCATCGGTGACATATACCACAATGGCATCTGCTTTCAGCGTGCCGTCCTCGTTGTATGCACCGGAAGAAGTGCCCTTTACAAAGCCAAAGCCGCTTCTGTCGTGAGCCTCTACCTGAAGTTCCGCAGTTTCTGCTGCCTTAGAAGCATCTTCCTTGCCGTTGATCACCGGCACGATCTTCATGGTGTAGCTGCCGGCTTTCAGACCTACTGCATCAGCACGGAAGCGATCCGGATACTGGCGTACCAGCATGGTATCCAGCTGCGTGTAGCTGCCGCCTGCCGGCTTGATATACACGTTATAGCCGGTCGCATTGGATACAGCACCCCATTCCGCATAGGCAGCTTCCAGGTCGCCGCTGGCATCGATCACAGACACCGAAGCACTGGCTGCCACGATCGCCGGAACGTTGTCAGTTACAGTTCCCAGATTTGCTGCCAGAACCGGCTGTGCACCGGCTGCGGCAGTGGCCGCTGCCAGCAGAAATGCCAGAATACTGGTTCCGATTTTTTTGTTCTTCATCATTCATTCCTCCTGTTCGTCCGATGTGTGCATACACCGGACATCAGCTGAAAAATTTCCGGAAGCCTCATTGCACCGGAATATTTCTCCTTATTGCTCAAATTGTGGTGGCACATTTTCCCACCCAATTTCCACCTTCATTTTACGCCTATTTTCCTATAATGTCAATCTGCTTTTTCAACAAAAATGCAATGTTTTCAGTGTGCACATTACACAACATATTTGCATTTTTTGTTTATTTTCATCGTATAAAACAACAGAATATATGACTGATTTTCCGCATACATTACAACAGCCCGCCGATAAAATTTCAATGTGCATTTGGAAACAAATCGGTAAAGGATGTTTACAATTTATATTTCATGTCGAAAAGTGTTGACAAACAGAAATCCAGTGGGTATAATAATAAAGAATGGCTCTGGCGAATATCCACGCTGCAGAGCCCGCTTCTCTCAATGTAATATTTTTTTAATTTTTCCAGAAACAGAGGTTCTACTGTCTTCGGACTGACCGCAGCTGTCATCAGTTTGTCAACATACTCGGAACGCCGACACGCGGTGAAGTTCAATGATGCTGTATTCCGCACAGCCCTCGTACCATGGAAGAAAGGAAAGATGACAGTGAACAATAAAGACCAATCCCCTGCCGGAAATGCTCCCAAGCAGCATCTGACCAAAGACGAAATGCGGGAAAAAATCAAAGCTTCTCTCGCTGCAAAAGAGGCAACAGAATTTCAGCCGTCATCGCCGAAGCCGTCTTCTGAACGCTTTTCCGGACAGAATCGTCCGGCTTCCCGCAGCCCTGAAAACGGCTCCGCTTCGGAACGCACCCGTTCGGACAAGGCACGGCAGATCCATGATGCCGTTTCTTCCGGCTATGCCTATGACCAGCCGCGACAGCAGCGTGCACCACAGCCGCAGCACCAGCAGCGTTCCGGAGGCAACGTGGCAACAGCACAGCGTCCGCCCCGCCCTACACCGCCCAGACATTACGAACCGGTGCGGGAGGAGTCCAACGCCGGAAAGATCTGCATCATCATTGGTATTGCCGTGCTGGCTGTACTCCTGCTGAGTTACATCGCCGGACTGGCTGTCTATCACAGCAAGTTTCTTCCTAAAACTTACGTCAACGGCGTGGACATCGGCGGCATGACCGCGGAGGAAGCCAGTGACGCAGTTCTGAATACCGCACAGGATATGGGGCTGACATTCATTCCCAAAAGCGGCGACCCGATCACCTTCAAGGCTCCTCATTCGGCTGCACCGTTACCCTGCCGGACAACGCTCTGACAGAGCCGGCAGACGAAAGTCACGCCTCTGGTTCAGGAAGCTGTTCTCCAAGACCGAGTATACAGTCAAGGTGCAGGATTCCTACTCGGAAGATGCACTGGTCAGCCTGATCGCCGCCTATGACTGGGGCAATGTACCGCCCACCGATGCCAAGGTTGTCCAGAACGAGGACGGTTCCTTTACCATTCAGCCGGAAGATAACGGCAACATGGTAGATACCCAGAAGCTGTCCGACTACACGGTCGCACAGATGCGGGAGGGCAACAACACCATTCAGATGGCAGACAGTGACTGCTACAAAAAGGCAGCTGTCACTGCGGAAAGTCTGGAGCCTACACTGGCGCTGTACAACAAGATCGGTGCTGTAGAGATCACCTATGACATGACTGACCGCGAGGAAATTTTCGATCCGATTGGCACGGAAAAGCTGGATCACGCTACTATCATGGACTGGATCACCACGGACGGCGATGACATCACTGTAGACACCGACAAAGCTTCCGCATGGGTGCAGGAACATATCGCTGACAAGTACGACACACTGGTGACCGGCTACAACTTCAAGTTCAAAGCCACCGAAGACGGAGAGATTACCCTGCCGATCGGTTCTGACGGCATCTACGGCTGGAAAACCAATGTTTCTGCCACTGTGGAAAAGCTGGTAGATTACATCAAAGCCGGCGAGGCAGTAACCATTGAACCGGTATATAAAGTAGAGGGATTCCGCATGAACTCCAACGCCGGCGTTACCTACACCGGAAACACCTACATTGAAGTGGACATCTGCCACCAGCACTTGTGGTATTATGTCAATGGCGAACTGTTTCTGGAGTCCGATGTGGTTACCGGTAAAGAATCCGACCCGACACGTGCCACACCGCCGGGAGCATATAAGGTATGGTCCAGAGAATCTCCGCGAAAGCTGGGGACTTACGCAGTGCAGGGCTATGAAACATGGGTAAATTACTGGATGCCCGTCACCTATACCGGCATCGGTCTGCACGACTTGAACCGCAGTGCCTACGGCGGTGACATCTACATCAACAACGGTTCTCACGGCTGTATCAACCTGCCGCTGGACGTTGCCAAAAAGATCTATGACAAGGTCACTATCAACACTCCGGTTATGATCGTCCCGTAAACCGCAGCCACTATAACAACGAAAAAAGCGTACCGTTTTCTTGTGAAACGGTACGCTTTTTGTTATGGCAGCACGGCACAAAACTGTGCGGTATTGCCTTTTGTATTATCCGCGGCGTACTGCCGGCATCATGCTGGTGAATGCTGCTTCGTCTTCGGTAACTTCTCCCTCCGGATACTGGAACCGGATCAGACGATCCCCCTGAAAAGTCAGCTGTCCCTGCTGATGAAACGGGGTTTCGATATACGCTTTTTTGCTGGTAACAATATGCAGCACATCACCCTTGCGGGTCTTGAAAATCAACTCATAGTATTCGTTGTACAGTTTCAAAGTGCCGCTGGGATCCATGGTTCTGCGGCGTTCATCTACCTTTTGTACCAGAACAGCGATCACGGTACGGGGTGGATTTTTTCCGCGGTTTGGTTTACGCATTGCTCTTTCTCCTGTGATATAATATTCCCGATTAAACTCCAGCGACTGCCGTTTGTCGGCAGTGTTTGGATTCTGTACCAGAAGCCGGCTCAGCTTCTGCCGGAACGGGCTTTGCCGAGAGCCCAGCATCACCACCAGCAGCAGCACCACGGCAACAGCAACCATGATAATCAGGAAATTATCGATCGCATTTCCGAATCTGCCTGTCATATGTATTCCTTTCTGTGGGAACGCATTTTCGTAAACGGATTACGAAAGCAGCTTCTCACATTCCATTGGGATTCTGCTTTGTGAAACGCCAGCTGTCGGCACACATCTGCTGCAAATCCGCAGTTGCTTCCCAGCCAAGCAGTTTCTTTGCTTTCGACGGATCTGCATACGAGGTGGCAATATCTCCGGCACGGCGTTCCGTGATCTCTACCGGAATCTTCTTACCGCATGCCTTTTCATACGCATGCACCACGTCCAGCACGCTGCTGCCGTGACCGGTGCCCAGATTGATCGGTTCAAAGCCACGGTGCTCCAGTCCGTATGCCACAGCTGCCACGTGACCGGTTGCCAGATCCATAACATGGATATAGTCCCGCACACCAGTGCCGTCCGGCGTGTCGTAGTCATCACCGAATACCCGCACATGATCCAGCTTGCCCAGTGCCACCTGTGCCACATAGGGCACCAGATTGTTGGGGATTCCGTTGGGATTCTCGCCCAGCAGACCGCTGATGTGAGCACCGATCGGGTTGAAATACCGCAGAGCCACAGCCGTGAACTCCGGATTGGCAGTGCAAACGTCCCGCAGAATCTGCTCGATCATGACCTTGGTGTAGCCATAGGGATTCGTTGCAGAGGTCGGCATTTCCTCCACGTAGGGAGCCTCATTGTTGCAGCCGTAAACGGTCGCACTGGAGGAGAAAATTATCACGTTGCAGTGATACTCCCGCATGACACGCAGCAGGGAGAGTGTACCGCTGATGTTGTTCTCGTAGTATTCCAGCGGCTTTTCCACCGATTCGCCAACTGCCTTCAGACCGGCAAAGTGAATTACGGCATCGATCTTGTTGTCCTCAAAAATCTGCCGCATGTCCTCCTCGTCACGCATATCTGTGCGATAAAACCGCACATGCTTTCCGGTGATCATCTCGATACGGGCAATTGCCTCCACCTTTGAATTGCAGAGATTGTCCATAATCACGACCTGATAGCCGCATTGATCAATGCCACACAAGTATGACTGCCGATAAAGCCGGTACCGCCAGTGACCAGAATTTTTCCCATGTTACTTTACGCTTCCTTTCAATTTCTGTCAAATGGAGAGGGAATTTTCCCTCCTATCAGTTTGCCCTGAAAGGCAAACTTTCAGCAGCACTGCACAAAAGCACAATGCTGCCTTATATCAATACAGTCATGCCGCCAACGGAACGAATTCGCAGCACGTGGCAGCAGCCCTTTCCCAGAACGGATTCCATACCCTCCTGAAACTGGGACAGCAGCACAGCCGGCACAAATGCCTGTACTGTTCCGCCGAAACCGCCGCCGTGTACACGGATCGCTCCCCTGCCGCCCAGCACTGCCGAGCCGACTGCAAGGGCAATGGAGATGGGCTGGTCTTCCGGTGCGGAGGACGGGTAGACGTTTTGCAGCAGGCAATAGGAAGACTGTCCGGAGTTCTGTACCAGGTGCAGGAACGCCTCAAAGTCGCCCGATCCAGTGCAT